>Ga0213866_10003725_pt1 | contig 10235 bp, 6 predicted proteins | sample PICome_11_FD_160079 | JGI IMG/M metagenome (GOLD analysis project Ga0213866, IMG submission 160079) | Coastal seawater microbial communities near Pivers Island, North Carolina, United States - PICO284 | ecosystem: Environmental > Aquatic > Marine > Coastal | place: USA: North Carolina... | reverse complement strand
CGCGCCAACCTCAAGAATATGGTTTGAGTAATTTACATCCTTTGATAAATTATGGTGGTTCACCACGGGCAAGTATCAATTTAGCTCTGGCGTCAAAGGCTTATGCATTTTTGAAACGAAGAGGTTATGTCATTCCGGAAGATGTTCGAGCAATTTGTCATGATGTTTTGAGACATCGAATTGGATTGACTTATGAAGCGGAAGCGGAAAATATTTCGCAGGAAGATATTATTAATCGGATTTTGAATACAGTAGAGGTTCCTTAGTTAGTTTTTAATTTGATATTAAATAGTATTCACAAAACATGACTAAATGCGATTTTTCACATCAATCATACTTCTTTTTTTGTTTCAATTATCGTTTTCGCAAACATTAGAACAAGAGATTCGAAGTCGATTTACCAATCCAAGAAAAGTCGATTTTTTGAAATATTATAAAGGTAGAATTGATCATTTTAATGATATCGCTTTGGTATTGGCACATGATGGTCAAAAATGTAAAGGACAGTTAACCTACTTGAGAAGTAAAACTATTTTCAATTTGGAGGGTACGATTATGAATCAACAATTTTTGTTGAATGAATTGGACGAATTAGGAAATGTGACAGGTTCTTTGAATGGTGAAATTAAGGGGAATTCGATCGAAGCAGAGTGGGAAAACCTTAATAATTCAATTGGCAAAAAAGCCATTTTAACGGAGACAACAAAACTTGAAGACTTTCCAGTTCATTGCGGTGACAATAAGTGGGTGAGTATATATGTTGGAAAAGGTAATGGTTTAGAACTCGAATTGATTGTACAAAAAAGATCTAATAATCAATTGTCAGGTATCGCCTATTTAGAGGGTAAAAGTTATGAATTTCAAGGCGACATTGACGAGCGAAACTTCATCAATGTTTACTTAAAAACACACATTGAAAGAAATTACGGTAAGCTGACCGGTGATTTTAAAAATCAAAATTTTTTTCGTGCCAATTTAATTGCCGAAAATGGTCAGTCACGCACACTAACTTTTAAGCTAAAAGAAAGATTACGCGTTGGATGTATCGAATATGCGGATTATGTCTCTAGTTTTGACCTTACTTATCCGAAAACAAAAAGTGCTCAATTCAATAATTGGTTGGGAAAAATAGTGAATGATTGGGCACAGAGTTGCCGCAATTATTCAAAAAAAGTAAGTTTCTCAAAAAATTCACAATTGCGAGCTTCTGTGCGCGCATTCGGATGGTGTAGTATGGATGTTTATTCGAATGAATTAATTTCAGGTTTTTTAAGCTTTAATTCAACTTGGGGAAAAAATGACCGAGGCATTGCTTTCAATTTTGACCCAAAAACAGAACAGCTTTTAACGCACGACGATATTTTCAAACCACATTTTAACCAAAATCATTTTATCAAAAATTTGGTCAAAACCATTTACACAAACCACCCACTTTGGGGAGACGAAGATTTCAGAAGTTGGATAGAAGAAGATGCAGCGTTTCCACATTTTATTATTCGAAAAGACGGAATAAATTTTAGTACAAATTTTAATGTGTTGTATGGTCGACAAAATGTGACGATTCCTTTCGAAGAATTAGGCGCATTTTTGAAGGAACATGAAATTCTTAAAAAACTAACGAAATAGCTTCGCCTAACCATTAAAGGTTAGGGGCGAGTTAAACAAATAAATATTCCATTTTGGAAACTTCCGAACTACTCAAAAAAGTCCGAAAAATCGAAATCAAGACAAAAGGCTTGAGTAAGCATATTTTTTCGGGTGAATATCACAGTGCGTTTAAAGGGCGCGGAATGTCCTTTAGCGAGGTGCGCGATTATCAGTTCGGAGACGATGTGCGGAATATTGATTGGAATGTAACTGCGCGAACGGGTGACCCACATGTAAAAGTTTTTGAGGAGGAGCGCGAATTGACAGTCATGATGTTAATTGATGTAAGTCAATCTTCCTATTTCGGGACAGTCAATCAATTAAAACAAGTCACGATTACAGAAATCGCGGCAGTTTTATCTTTTTCAGCAATACAAAATAATGATAAAGTAGGCGTCATATTCTTTTCTGATAAAATTGAAAAGTTCATTCCTCCCAAAAAAGGTAAACAACATATTCTTCGAATCATTCGCGAAATGTTGAATTTTGAGCCCGAAGCCAAAGGTACAGATTTGGGTCAGGCGCTTCAATATTTTAATAATGTGATAAAAAAACGGAGCATCTGTTTCATCCTTTCTGACTTCATGACCAAAAATTATGAAGATCCACTTAGAATTGCTTCGCGCCGACATGATTTGGTAGGTATTCATTTATTCGACCCACGAGAAGAAATTTTACCTGATGTAGGATTGGTTCGTGCTGTAGATGCCGAAACGGGTAAACTTGGTTGGATCGACACCTCTTTGAAATCAGTTAGAGATGAGTATGAAAATTGGTTCAAGCAAAATTTTCAATATTTTCAAACAACTTTTCGGAAAAGCGGTGTTGATTCAGTGAGCATTCGGACCGATGAATCTTATGTGAATTTGTTATTGAAGTTTTTTAAGAAACGTGCTAAGTAACGCCGAAAGAATAAGTTTCCAGTTAATAAGAATTTAGTTTGCGTAATACAATATGAATTTTATTTTTAGACATATCAAAATATTTTTGCTGTTTTTCTTATTCATCTTGACCTTTTCTGTTTTCGGTCAAGTTGCTGCTACTGCCGAACTCGACAGTACCAATATGCTCATTGGCGACCAAATGTCATTACACCTAATGGTCAATCATCCTGAAGGTACGACAGTTCTCAACCCTGAAATGAAAGTTTTGGAAGATTCGAAACTTGAGGTTTTGAATGTGACCGGTTGGGATACTTTACAAAAAGGGGTCGAGTATGTGTTGAAGAAAGACATCGTATTTACAGCTTGGGATTCTGGTTATGTATTTATTCCAAAAATTCCGATCCCATATTCAAAGGGCAATCAAACAGGAGTCGCATCTACAAATGAAATTCCACTATTAGTCAGCGTTCCACAAATTGATACTACACTAGCCCCCATTAAAGACATCATTCGTGAACCTCAAACTTTTGAAGATTTCATTCCTATAATTGCTTTAGCTCTAGGATTAGCATTAGCAATTAGTTTGTTCTTCTTTTTCAAAAATCGAAAGAGCCAAGAGATCGCCGTACCAAAACCGAAAATTATTTTGCCGCCACACGAAATTGCTTTGAATAAATTGACTTCATTGAAATCTGAAAAATTGTGGCAACAAGGCGAAGTCAAAACTTATCAAAGTAAACTGACTTATATCGTCAGGGAATACTTAGAAAATCGGTTCAAAGTTCAAGCTTTAGAAAATACAACTGATGAGATATTACGGGCTTTAAAAAATACAGATTTATCACAAGATTGGGAAGGTAAGTTAAGAGAAATGTTACAGATGGCAGATTTGGTGAAATTTGCAAAAGCACAACCACAAGCTGAATTTCATGATAAGATGATGAGTTACGCGGAAGATTTTGTTTACAAAACAAAAAAAACCGAAATCACTAAAGACGAAGAAACTGAAAACGACAATGTTTGATTCTTTACAAAATATAACCTTCGTTAATCCAGAAGCATTTTTTCTTTTGCTTTTATTGCCCATCATTGGCGCTTGGTATTTTTTTCGGCGCGATTCTCATTTCGCTTCCTTGAAAATGTCGAGCCTTGAATCTATTCAGAATATTTCTTCTTGGCGCGGAAAATTTCGAGTCACGTTACCAATTTTTCGGGCGATAGCATTTTTAATGTTAGTCACCGCACTCGCCCGACCGCAAGAGACTTTAAAAGAGGAAGACATCAAAGCAGAAGGAATTGATATCTTTTTGGTAATGGATTTATCGAGTAGTATGCTGGCCCAGGATTTTAAACCTGATCGATTGGAAGTCAGTAAAAGAGTAGCAGGTGAGTTTGTGGATAAAAGAGAATTTGATAGAATTGGATTATCTGTTTTTGCTGGCGAGGCATTTACTCAATGTCCATTAACGACTGATCATAGAATTTTAAAAGATTTTTTATCAGGCTTAAAATGTGGGATATTAGATGATGGAACTGCTATCGGAATGGGATTGGCTACTGCTGTCAATCGAGTCAAGGATACAGAAGCCAAAAGTAAAGTAGTCATTCTACTCACCGACGGGGTCAATAATGCAGGCTATGTTAAACCTATTACCGCAGCAGAGATCGCTAGAGAATTTGATGTCAAAGTTTATACAATTGGGGTCGGTTCAACAGGTGATGCTTTGACGCCTGTAAGTCGAAGACGAGATGGCCGATATATTTTTGGTTTGGCGAGAGTAGAGATTGATGAGGGTTTATTAAAACAAATTGCTGAAATGACAGGTGGAAAATACTTTCGCGCAACTTCGGCTGAAAGTCTCGAACGTATTTATGCTGAAATTGATAGGTTAGAAAAAACTGAAATCGATATAACAAGTATTAAAAGGTATAGTGAAGAGTTTCACCGATTTGCTTTGCTAGGACTAATATTTCTGGTTATAGAAATTATATTGAGGTATACCGTTTTTCGAACCATTCCCTGATGAACAAAGTATTACTCATCCGAAAACTTTCCTATTAAATAAAATTCAAATACTTTTGGCACTCTTTTCGGAGTAAGGATTGTTAACCTTACACCTTGCATAATTGCTAACCATCTTTGACCAATCTTTTAAAAAGGCCTATTCGCTATATTGATAATTTATAGAACTGTCGCAATGCGACCTAATATTCATATAACATGAGAGTTTTAAAATTCGGCGGCTCTTCAGTAGCCAAACCTGAACGCATAAAAAGGATTGTCGAAATCCTAAAAGGGTATTATACAAAAGGTGAAAAATTCACTGTAGCTTTTTCCGCTTTTGGTGGTGTGACCGATCAGTTGATCAAAATGAGCGAACTCGCTGCCAAAGGAGATGAGGAGTATCAGGAAATTTTTAAAGCTTTTAGTTGCCGGCATGAAAAAGTGATTACCGAATTATTAATCGGCAAACTGCAAAAACAGGTTTTAGAAGAATTGAAAAATAATCATAAAGTATTAAAAAATTTACTTCATGGTGTATTTTTAGTTAGAGAAGCTTCTCCAAGAACAATGGACTATGTTCTAAGCTTCGGAGAAAGAAGCTCATCCTTTATCATTTCGCATATTTTACGTCAAGAAGGAATTAACGCCGCATACCTTGATGCCCGAAAAATTATCAAAACAGATAAGTCTTTCGGATCCGCAAAAGTAAATTTCGAAATTACTTACCCAAAGATAAAAGAGTATTATGCCCAAAATCCAGCCGTTCAAGTAGTAACCGGCTTTATCGCTTCTGCAAAAGGAGGATTGACTACAACACTTGGTCGTGGAGGTTCGGATTATACCGCCTCATTACTAGCCGCAGGTTTAGAAGCTAATCATATCGAAATCTGGACAGATGTGAACGGCGTACTTACTGCAGACCCGCGAAAAGTCAAAAAAGCGTTTACCATTCCGAGCATGACTTATGCTGAAGCAATGGAAATGTCTCACTTTGGTGCAAAGGTTATTTATCCTCCGACACTTCAACCTGCTTTAAAAAAGAAAATCCCTATTTATATAAAAAATACATTTACGCCCGAATTTAAAGGAACTTATATTTCCGAGCATTTAGATTTGAATGGGCATGCTGTCAAAGGAATTTCTTCCATTAATAATATCGCGTTACTCACGCTTTCGGGAAGTGGACTTTTTGGGGTTCCAGGAATAGCAGCAAGGTTATTTAATAGTTTAGCACAAGCAGGGATCAATATCATATTGATTACTCAAGGTTCTTCGGAGCATGCCATTAGTTTTGCTGTACAACCAACTTTTGCAATAAAGGCGAAAAAAAGAGTCGAAAGCGAATTCGAATATGAAATTGAAAAAGGAGCAGTAGATAACGTGAAGATTGAAGATGATTTATCGGTCGTAGCAATTATTGGTGAAAATATGAGATACCGTCCAGGTATTGCTGGTCGGCTATTTCAAGCCTTAGGCAAAAATGGTGTAAATGCGGTAGCCATTGCCCAAGGTTCTAGTGAATTAAATATTTCGGTCGTCATTCCACATACTGATGAAACGAAGACCCTAAATGCTTTGCATGAAGCTTTCTTTCTTTCAGATACCAAAGAGTTACATTTGTTTATGATTGGTGTTGGACTAATAGGCAGTACATTGATCGATCAAATAGAAAAACAAGCCGCATTTTTAAAATCAAAGAGAGGATTAGAAATTAAGATTATCGGATTAGCAAATTCTAAGAAAATGCTCTTTGACGAAAATGGAATTGACTTTTTAAATTGGAAAGAAAAACTTATCGCCGCTGATGAAAAATCTGATATTAGTCAATTCGTAAATAAAATGAAAAAATTAAATTTATCAAATACAATTTTCATTGATAACACGGCTAGTGACAATGTCGCCAATTTTTATGAGACAATCCTTGATAATAGTATTTCTATAAGTACACCAAATAAAATCGCCACTTCTTCTGCATATCTTCAATATCAAAGATTAAAAACAATCGCTAATAAACGAGGTGTTCAATTTTTGTATGAAACAAATGTTGGAGCAGGACTTCCTGTAATTACCACAATGAGTGACCTAATAAACAGTGGAGACCAAATTCTAAAAATAGAAGGAGTTCTTTCTGGTTCACTTTCATTTATTTTTAATTCGTATCAAGAGGGAATAAAGTTTAGTGATATTGTAAAAGAAGCTAAAAAGAAAGGTTTTACAGAACCAGACCCAAGAGTTGATTTGAACGGAATTGATGTTCGAAGAAAATTGATTATTCTTGCACGTGAAACGGGTCTGTCTTTAGAAGCAAATGAAGTTCAGATAGAAAACATTCTACCAAAGAATGTTAGAGAAGCCGAAACCATTGAACAATTTTTTACTGAGCTAGAAAAAGCAGATGATTATTTTGAAAAATTAAGGGCTGAAGCTGCTAATCAAAATAAAGCCCTTAGAATGATTGCTAGCCTCGAAAATGGACAAGCAAAAATTAGCCTCCAAGCAGTCGATAAAAATCATCCATTTTATTCTTTAAGTGGAAGTGATAATATGATAGTTTTTACAACAGAACGATATAAAGAAAGACCTTTAGTAATTCGAGGACCAGGAGCAGGTGCGGAAGTCACAGCAGCAGGCGTTTTCGCTGAAATTATTTCAATTGGAAGCTTTTTATCATAAACAATTGACTATCAATCACTTAAGAACATAAACGCTACAAGCAATTGATTGTCAGTTATTTAGGTGATATACTTACTTGAAATACGTAGTTTCTCATGTGAAATATTTCGTTATCAATGGCAACGCAATGTTCTTATGGAGGGAGGTCTTGTCGGCAGCTTTGCTGCCGTAGAATTCCACAAGAGATGCCACAGACTTAAAATAGAAACTTAGTTTTATGAATGCAGGATTAAAAGTTTTTGCCCCCGCTTCAGTGGGAAATGTTGGAGTTGGTTTTGACTGCTTAGGGTTTGCTTTGGAAAAGCCAGGTGATGAAATTATTGCTCGATTCTCTAATAATAAAGGATTAAAAATCACAAAAATCACAGGAAAAAAAGGTAAAAAAATTCCATTTGAAATTGAAAAAAATACGGCTGGATTTGCAGCATATAAACTACTCGAACACTTAGGAGAAACTGAAAGAGGAATTGAAATTGAAATTCATAAAAAAATGCCTTTGGGTAGTGGTTTAGGTTCGAGCGCAGCAAGTGCAGTTGCAGGAGTAATGGCAATCAACGAACTTTTTAAACGTCCATTAGAAAAAAAAGAGTTATTGCCATTTGCATTGATGGGTGAAGAGTTAGCTTCGGGTAGTCGTCATGCGGATAATGTCGCACCTTCTCTATTGGGAGGCTTAAGGTTAATTAGAGATAATGATACGTTGGATGTTCATCGTATTCCAACTCCGAATGGAATTTTTGCATCAGTGATATATCCCCATGTTGAAATTTTAACAAAAGACGCTAGAGGAATATTAAGCCCTACTGTTCCATTAAGAAAAATGGTTCAACAATCTGCTAATTTGAGTGCTTTTATATTAGGGATGTTTAATTCCGATATAGAGTTAGTTAGACGTTCATTGAAGGATATAGTAATCGAACCACAACGTGCTGCGTTAATTCCACATTTTTATCAAATAAAAGAAGCTGCGTTAGAAAACGGAGCATTAGGTTGTAGCATATCAGGGTCAGGTCCTTCTATTTTTGCTTTGAGTCAGAATAGTTTAATTGCTGAGAATGTAGGAGAAGCGATGAAGAAAATCTATACAGATGCAAAAATTGAATTTCAATTATTCCTCTCCCCTATCAATCATGAGGGCTCGATAAAATTGTAATTGGTAAATTTTATTAAATAAATAGTCATGTCTAGATATTCAAAAGCATTAGATAAAAAGAAGCTCGATAACTATCCTGTTTTAAACAAAGCATAAAGATGGCTGATATGTTTGGAATTGGAGTATTAGTATATAGAGTTGGGTTTAACCAATTATCTAATTCAGAAATATGGAGACATCTTTTAGAGCTTTTTAACCTTTGAAGAAGCACTTTCATTTTCTTAGAATTGTAATAATGCAAAAAAGACATTAGTATTAATAGTAAAGACAGAGAATATATTGATGAATCTGAATAAAGAATTTATTTTCACAAAAAAGAAAAAAGTCTAACAGAAGGGTCAGTTGAATTCTTAAATAAACCAAAGAAATCTAAAAATGTCATACCATATATTCTATATCCAACTACTCCATCTAACAAAATAGATATTCTAAGAGGAATAAGTCTGAAATATAATTGCTCTATAACAACAACTTACCTACCTTAAAAGAACCCAATTCCATATTCAATAAATTTAAACTAAAAACTTCATTGCTTAAAAAATAGCTTACAGTTCAACCCTAATCAAAACCATCTAAAATCTTCAAAATAAAAGATTTCATTTTGTGTTAATTATAAAAAACATACCCAATGCAACTATACAGTACAAAAAATAGATCAAAATTTATTTCTTTAAAAGAGGCAGTATTTAAAGGATTACCCGAAGATAATGGGTTATATATGCCAATGTCCTTTCCAAAACTTCCCAATGATTTCATCCAGAATTTAAAAAATCACTCCTTTCAAGAAATAGCTTTTGAAGTTTCTAAAGCTCTTATCCAAGGATATATCCCAGATAATGACCTGAAAAAAATCATTAAAAACTCCATAACTTTTCCTGCACCTGTAGTTAAATTAGATATTGAGAGCTATATTTTAGAACTATTTCATGGTCCAAGTTTGGCTTTTAAAGATTTCGGAGCTAGATTCATGTCTCAATTAATGAGCTATTTCAACCAAGGTAATGAGGAAGAGTTGGTAATTCTGGTTGCAACTTCTGGGGACACAGGTGGTGCAGTGGCTTCAGGTTTTTATAAAACTGAAGGAATAAAAGTGGTGATCCTCTACCCTTCTGGAAAAGTTAGTGACTTACAAGAAAAACAATTAACTACATTAGGTCATAATATTACTGCTTTGGAAGTTAATGGAACTTTCGATGACTGCCAAAAACTGGTAAAAAAAGCTTTTTTAGATCCAGAACTAAGCCATAATATTCGACTTAGTTCAGCTAACTCAATTAATATAGCAAGGCTTATTCCACAATCTTTCTATTATTTTGAGTCCTATAAACAAGTCCAAACAGGAAATGACAAAATCGTTTTCTCTATACCAAGTGGTAACTTTGGTAATCTAACAGCTGGTCTTTTTGCTAAAAAAATGGGATTACCCATTCATCATTTTATAGCAGCTACCAATGTAAATGATATTGTTCCTGAATACTTGAGAACTAGAACCTATACTCCTCGCCCATCTATCCAAACACTTTCCAATGCAATGGATGTAGGAAATCCCTCCAATTTTTCAAGGATATTAGATCTAGATTGTTCCACGGGGAACATTTTCGATAAAAATATGTCAGGATATTCATTTACAGATAGTGAAACAAAAGAAGGAATGAAGGAAGTTTATTCAAAATATAACTATGAATTAGATCCACATGGGGCAGTAGGATATTTAGCCCTAAAAAGTTATCAATCGAAGAATACAAAAACAAAGGGTGTTATTTTAGAGACAGCCCATCCATCAAAATTCATTAAAGATGTTGAAAACATTCTTCAAAAAAACATAAACATTCCTGAGCGATTGGCTGTTTTGAAGGCTAAAAAGAAAAAATCA
>Ga0213866_10003724_pt1 | contig 10235 bp, 6 predicted proteins | sample PICome_11_FD_160079 | JGI IMG/M metagenome (GOLD analysis project Ga0213866, IMG submission 160079) | Coastal seawater microbial communities near Pivers Island, North Carolina, United States - PICO284 | ecosystem: Environmental > Aquatic > Marine > Coastal | place: USA: North Carolina... | reverse complement strand
TTTTGCTCATAAGAAGCAAGGTGTTCATTTATATTCTCATAAAAATTTCTGTACGACTGACCCGAGGTGGTTTTATTTTCCTCTTTTAGGAGCTCCCTAAAATTCTTATAAATTTCGGGTATATATCCCCAGAATTCTTTAAACTTTTTTTGAGAGGGAGACAATTCTTCATCATTTAATTGCCATGTTTCTAATTCCTTAATTGATTTTAAATTTTTAAAAACCATTTCAGTATCGAGAAGGTATTTATCGACCTCATCAAAATCTTTCAGAAGTGTGTTGCCCCAGCTTAAAAAATCTTCAAAGCTTTGATTTTTAAATGGAGGTAGTTTGGAGCTCACATGATATAGAGCTATGAGCTGTCTTGTTGGGTCAATTTTGGTTTTCCCTTTCGGCTTCATCCATTTGTCTATTGTTGTAATCTCTGGAGAAAAGACAGGAGATTTAGAGTAGAGTGTTAAACCCTCTCGTATTTTATTGATAGAACGATCAGATGGCACGACAACGGTAAGTTCGCTAAAATTAAATTTTTTGTCTATTATAAATTGAACAACTTTCTGAACAAAACCCACTTGACTTTCTTTTATTTCTTCGTAAAAACTCGTTGAATTGTATTTTCCCCATATGAATATGGAATATATTCAAAAGAGGGGATTTCATGGGTTAAAATAATTGGAGAATTTGCTCCCAACTTAATTTTTCCATGGGTATTAGATAGCCCCATTGCTGCTGCTCCATTAATTGTTAAAGCATTAAACGCTTCATTGGGAGTTAATTTCATTTTAATACAAGCCAAAGACCAAATCTGTAATAAATTAAAACATGGAGAAGATCCAGGGTTAAAATCACTCGCCAATGCGAACGGGATATTTTCATTTATTAAACGTCTTGCATCTCCAAAAGGAATGCCTAAAAAATGGGAGCATCCAGGAAGAAAAGTCGCAATAGTTGAACCTCTTTTTAAGGCTTTAATGTCTTCTTCGTTTAATTCTTCTAGATGGTCCACACTCAACGCCTTAAGGTCTATTGATGCTTTTACGCCTCCCATGGTGGAGAATTGATTCACGTGAACTTTTGGAATGAGCCCATACTTCTTTCCGGCTTGTAGAATTCGTGTCATTTCATCAACTGAAAAATAATTTCTTTCACAAAATACATCGATGTAATCAGCGAGCTCTTCTTCCGCTATTTTTGGCAACATTTCATCAATCAAGAGGCTTATGTATCCTTCATGATTTTTTTGATAATCGATTGGGAAAGCATGTGCCCCTAAAAAGGTTGACTTAATGGAAATGGGCATATTTCTTTTTAGCTTTTTCACTACCCTCAATATTTTGAGTTCATTTTCAACAGAAAGCCCATAGCCTGATTTTATTTCAACTGCTCCCGTTCCCTGAGCAATCATTTTTTCAATTCGTTTTTTTGCCGCGTTATAAAGGTCTGTTTCTGATTCAGAACCAAGTTTTTGTGCAGAATTTAAAATCCCTCCTCCTTTTAATGCAATTTCTTCATAGCTTAATCCCCGAATACGATCTACAAACTCCTCCTCTCTTGTCTTTGCAAATACCGCATGAGTGTGAGAATCACAGAAAGCCGGCATGACATAACATCCTTCAGCATCGATGACCTCTAGGTCGCGCCAATCATCTATACCTCCCCATTCAGTCATTGGACCATAAGCTACAACCTCTGCCCCGTTTTCTAGGGCAAGAAATGCATTTTCAATAATACTGAGTTCATTACAGTCCGATCCCTTAATCACGTCGGGTAGACCCTCTCCAGCCTGTATTAAGCCTTTTATATTTTTGATAAAAATATTCGCCATTGGATTTTTTACGTTTCGAAACGTCATAAAGATAATTTTAATTCTTTTTCACCTGTTCAAAAAAAACTCGAAAAAAAATGGTAAATTAAATAGAGTAATAAAAGTCGAGATAGAATGATTTTAAACGGGAAGAAATCCGAATTACTTGCAGAAAAGTATTTATTAGAAAGAGATTACCTGATTCATTTTAAAAATAAACGCGTTGGACGTTATGAAGTTGATTTGGTATGTCAAGATAAAGATGTTATCGTCTTTGTGGAGGTTAAATCTTTAGCCTCGAATCGAATTAAAAATCCATATGATGCCGTAACCCATTCAAAGCAATTGCGCATTATAAAAGTTGCAGATACGATACTCAAGAAACACTTTCCGGTCAACGAAGCTCGTTTTGATATTATTTCAATCGTAATAAAAAATGGCACACCTCAATTTGAACATTTAAAAAATGCCTTTACCCCAGAAATCAATACACTATAATTTTAAATTCAGTAATTTCGTTTTGATGAGGTTTCTTTTTCTTTTCTTTTTACTAATCGGATCGATTTTACATGGTCAAATCAATCAAGGAGCAAAGCCAATTGTACTCACTGAAAAAGGAGCGGGGTGCACTCCCCCCTCTACAACGACATACATGGAGCTCAACAATGTGCGTGCTATGATTCATACTGCCGGTAATTTATGGCAAGTTCCTGGGCAAAATTTCTCTCAATATGAGGTTCCAAAAAATTCGGGGATTATGGCTCTTTTTACCGCGGCACTTTGGTTAGGAGGAACAGATATAAATAATCAGTTAAAATTGGCAGCCCTTAGATACCGAAATGGTCAGGATTATTGGACAGGACCTTTGTCAAAAGTATACGCAGAAACAAACTATGAAACTTGTGAGTCCTATGACCAGCATTATATTACCACTCAAGACATGATTAGGGAGTTTGTGGCGTGGAGACAAGCAGGTATAGATGACAATGAGAATGGCACAAATACACAAAATGTTCTATTTCCAGGGTACGAGGTCCCTGAGATTATTCAAAATTGGCCAGCACATGGAGATGTATCAGCGGGGCAAGATTATTATTTGGCTCCTTTTTATGACAACAATGATGATGGCACCTATAATTGGCAAGATGGTGATTACCCATGGCACGATATCAACAGAACAAAAGAATGCACCGTTGACAGAACAGTTTCGTTATATGGTGATATTAATTTCTGGTGGGTAATGAATGACAAAGGAAACATTCATACTGAAACTGGCGCAGACCCGATTGGAATGGAGATTAGGGCACAGGCATTTGCTTTTGCATCAAATGATGAGGTAAATAACATGACCTTCTATAATTATGAGCTTATCAACAGGGGTACTCAGACCTTATACGACACCTATTTTGGTTTTTTCACTGATGGTGCTCTTGGAGACCCATACGATGATTATGTGGGTTGTGACGTAAATAGAGGGCTCGCTTATTATTACAATGGAGATAATTTTGATGGTGATAATAGTGGTTACAAGGGATACGGTACATCGCCTCCCGCAGTAGGGGTTGATTTTTTTGAGGGCCCTTATCAAGACGATGATGGAGTTGATAATGCATTTGGAATCAACGAAAATGAAGCCTTAAATGGAATCGGATTTGGTGATGGGGTTGTTGATAATGAACGATTCGGTATGCGTCGGTTTTTATATTATTCAAATACAACAAATGGAGCAAACCCAAGTCAAACAGATCCAATTGCCGCCGCTGATTATTACAATTATTTAAAAGGATTTTGGAAAGATGGATCCAAGTTTGTTTATGGTGGAAGCGGACACATATCAGATGCCGAAGCAGATCCAGATACCCCCTGTGATTTTATGTTTCCTGGAGACACCGACCCATTGGGCTGGGGGACGAATGGAGTACCACAAGCCCCATGGACTGAACAATCAAGTAACAACCCCCCTAATGACCGGAGGTTTGTTCAATCTGCAGGACCTTTTATTCTTAAACCAGGAGCCGTTAACAATATTACTGTTGGAATAGCTTGGGCAAGAGCCTCGGGGGGAGATCCATTTGCATCGGTTGAGACTTTGAGAAAAGCAGATGACAAAGCTCAGGCTTTATTTGAAAATTGCTTCAAGGTTTTAGAAGGGCCCCATTCTCCTGAACTAACCATACAGGAGTTGGAAAATGAACTCATCTTATTTTTGTCAAATTCTACTTCCTCAAATAATTATCAGGAAAATTATGAGGAGTTTGATCCTTTTATTGTTGCTGAAGAAGGATCTGATAAATACTACAGGTTTCAAGGTTACCAAATATATCAGGTCAGAGACAATTCCGTCTCTGTATCAGACCTGAATGATCCTGCATTGTCCAGATTGGCAGCCCAATGTGACATTGTAGACGGCGTTGATCGAATTATTAATTTTGAATTTGATGACGACCTAGGGGTATCTATCCCAGTAGAACGAGTGGATGGATCAAATGTAGGTATTCAGCATTCTTTTAAGGTGACTACTGATTTATTTGCACAGGGCTCACCAACATTGGTGAACCACAAGACATATTACTATGTCGCTATTTCTTATGCTTATAATAACTATAAGGAATACAATCCGAATGATCCACTGTTGCTAGATGGACAACAAAAACCCTACATTCCTTCAAGAAAGGCTGCTGTGGGTTCGGTGAAAATTGTTTCTGCTGTCCCCCACAATCCTATGCCTGAGTCAGATGGAACTGCTCAGTTGGTAGAATATGGATCAACACCACAGATTACGAGGCTTGATGGTTATGGAAATGGTAATAGGGCCTTAGAGTTCACAGATGCAACTTTAGATGAAATACTCGAAGAGGGTTCTATGGATGCGCCGACGTATGATTATGGCAAAGGTCCAATTAATGTAAAAGTAATTGACCCATTGAACTTAGTTGGCGGTTATTTTGAATGTAAGTTCCGCGACTATAGTACTACGAATAGTAACGGTGCGGATAATGCAAGCTGGACGATATATCGTTATGACAATGATTCGGACTTGAATATATTGGATTCTGTTCGTAGTGAGCGAACGATTATTAATAATAACGAACAGATTATACCTGAGTGGGGTATTTCCGTTCAGATCAAACAAGAGCCATACTTCTTTGCATCTGGTTCGGGAAGTATATACAAACAGACTACAGATATGATTTCTGCGAGTATGACTTTTGCAGATTCATCGAAGCGGTGGTTGACAGGTGTTCAGGACAATGACCAGTATTTTCCAACGAATTGGATTTTATCGGGAGAGTATGATCCGAATACAACAGTAGGAGACCCTGCTTATGAATGCCTTCCAGATGGACCATCTTATTTAGACCCATGTAATTACAAGGATGAGTCTGATGATCCACAGCAGGTTTATGAAGGTGTTTTAGATGGTATTATTGGCCCTCATCGTTTGGTAGGATATAAGGCGGATTACGCACCTATGGCTTACTATGGTACTTTTAATGCGAGCTCGAAGAACAATGCTTCTATTAGCTTTTGTCCAAGTATTGATATTGTGATTACAGACAATCAAGATTTATGGACGCGATGTCCTGTTATGGAGCTGGGTAAGAACAATGTATTGAATATTGGAGAGGCTACTGATGGAGAGCTGCGAAAGAGTGCAAGTTTGAGAAAGGATGGGTCTGAAGATCCGAATTCTGACTTTGGTATGTCATGGTTCCCTGGGTATGCTGTTGACTTGGAGACAGGAGCGAGATTGTATATGGCCTTTGGAGAGAACTCTTTCTTAGGAGGAGATAATGGTGCGGATATGTTATGGAACCCAACAGAGCGTTTGGTGAGTAATGTTGGAACACCGGTAATGGGAGGAATGCATCCGATTTATGTATTTAGTTGTGACCAAAAAGAAACATCAGGAAATAACAGTAGCCATAATATGCCCGCCTATGTTCCAAGTGAAGCGGCTAATGACAATACCCATGCATTACGGGTTTTATGGGATGATTTACAATCTACTACTTCAGGAAGTTCAAGTGCAAAGAGAGCCCTTTATGGAAGCTTGTCATGGATTTGTTATCCTTTGTTGGAGGATGGATTTGATTTCTTGTCTACAGATGTTACGATTAAGCTTCGTATCAATAAGGAGTACAAGAACTATGTTGCGACAGGAGCAAATGGAGGTAAGCCGATGTATTCGTGGAAGATGGATGATATTTCAACGGTAACGCAATCGGATGATCAGTTGAAGAGTGCATTGGATATGATTAATGTGGTACCAAACCCATATTATGCATTTTCTCAGTATGAAAGAACGAGATTGGAAACAAAGGTGAAAATCACCAATCTTCCAGAAAGATGTTCAGTAAACATCTATACGGTAAATGGAAAGTTGGTGCGTTCTTTTCAAAAGGACAGCCCAGTAACTTCATTGGATTGGGATTTAACGAACCAGAAAGCGATTCCAATAGCTTCGGGTATTTATTTGATTCATGTTGATGTTCCAGGAATAGGAGAGAGGGTCTTGAAGTTCTTTTGTGGAATGAGACAAGTTGACTTACAAGGAATATAGATATCGATTAAAAAATAAGAAATATACAATTATGAAAAATATATTAATTACTGCTTTTTTATCTCTGGCTATTATACCAATGCTTTATGCCGGTAATGAGGATCGTGTGGGATCAGCAGGAGCTGCTCATTTGTTAGTTAATCCATGGGCGCGAAGTTCCGCTATTGGAGATGCTGGTTATGCTCAAATTAATGGATTGGAGGCAACATATACAAACATAGCAGGCCTGGCTTATACAGATAAAACCCAAATCAAGTTTAATTATAGTAATTGGATGGGTTCTGCAGGGGTTTCTTTTAATTCAGCTGGAATAGCCCAACGAATTTCAGAGGAAGGCGTTATTGCTATCAGTGTTCAATCAATGAATTTTGGAGATATTCCAATTACAACGGTTGAAAATCCAGAAGGAAATATTGGATTTTTCTCACCGCGGACGAATATTTTCAATGTAGGGTATGCAAGAAAATTTTCATCGAGTATATCCGGAGGAATTAATTTTAAGGTAATTTCTGAGAACATATCAAATTTGAAGGCAAATGGAATAGCCATTGATGCAGGTATTCGTTATGTAACTGGGGAAGAAGATCAGCTTAAATTTGGGATTACTCTTAAGAATGTAGGTCCAGTTATGCGTTATAGGGGTGATGGTCTAGCTCAGCAGGTAGAATATACCTCTACCGGATTTATAGCATCTTTGGAGGAGCGCTCAGCTACTTTTGAAATGCCATCCTTACTATGTATCGGTGGATCTTATGATTTTATTTTTAATGAAAACAATAAGTTGAATCTTGCGCTTGGATTTACGGCGAACTCATTCTCAAATGACCAATATCGGATTGGAATGGACTACGGGATGACGAATGAGAAAATGGCGTTTAATTTAAGAGCTGGATATGTATATGAGAAAAATCTATTAAATGTTGAAAACCGCTCAAATGCTTTGATTGGTCCTTCAGCTGGATTTTCAATTGATGCTCTTGTGGGTAAAAACAAAACAGCGCTAGGTCTTGAGTATTGTGCTCGATTTGCTGGAGTTTTTGGTACGATTCATACAATTGGTGCTACGATCAGCTTAAAATAAGTTTCATTAATTTTTTATTGGGATAGAATATTCTATCAGTTTAAAGTATTACTACGATATTATGTCGAAGATTAATTATTATACCCCTGAAGGCTTACAGAGTCTTAAAGATGAATTGCAAGAATTGATAATGGTTCAGCGTCCTGCTATATCCGCTCAAATAGGCGAAGCTATTGACAAAGGTGATTTATCAGAAAATGCAGAATACGATGCGGCAAAGGAGGCTCAGGGAATTCTTGAAATGAAGATTTCTAAGTTAGAAAATGTCATTGCAAATGCGAGGATTATGGATGATTCGAATATCGATTCTTCTAAAGTATTTATTCTTTCAAATGTGAAAATCAAGAATATCAGCAATGGAATGGAAATTCAATATACTTTGGTTGCTGAGAACGAAGCAGACCTTAAAGCGAAAAAGATTTCTGTAGAATCTCCAATAGGAAAAGGCTTGTTGGGTAAATCGGTGGGTGACATTGCTGAAATTATAACTCCAGGCGGAATGATGAAGTTTGAGATTATAGAAATTACCCGTTAATGTCCTCTGTCTTTACAAAAATTATAAAGGGAGAGATTCCCTCGTATAAAATTGCTGAGAATGAAAATTTCCTGGCATTCTTGGACATTAATCCGCTTAAATTAGGTCATACCCTGGTAGTACCAAAAATAGAGGAGGACTATTTGTTTGATTTAAGTGATGATACGCTGCAAGAAATGATGTTGTTTTCAAAAAGAGTGGCAAAGGCCATGAAACAATGTATTCCTTGTAATCGAATTGGTGTAAGCGTCGTAGGTTTAGAAGTTCCTCACGCGCACATTCATTTAATTCCGATAGATGGTATTAGCGATATGTCATTTGAGCGTCCCAAGCTCAATATAGATGATGAAAAGATGAAGGAGATTCAGCGTCTGATATCTGCCAATTTTGAATAGTTATCGGAGTTCAGTGTTTACAAAAAATGTAATTTCTCCCTCATAACCTTCCGCCTTTACTTTAAAGGATTTGGATTGATGTCCAGAAAGGTTTTTAGTCTCAAATAAAACACGAATTGTACTTTTCTGATTTGGCATCAGTTCTGCACTTGTTTCCTGGATTTTGAGATTACTCTCATTGTTAAGAAGCTCTAGTTTTATTTTGGTATTTGAGATATTTCTTACCTCAAAGCTGGTGCTCAAAATTTCACCACTTTTACTTTCCTTAATATTTTGAACAAATTCATCTGCATCCAAAGGAAAAACCATTTTATTTCTTTTTATGGTCATACTTTTGATTTCAATTTTCCTTTCGATACCGGCAGACTTTGAAAAAACAGATTCATTTTGAATGACGATATCATCACTCGTAGTCTGGTCTGCAGCATATTCACCAAAGGGTGCATATTCAAAATTTAATTTTCCTTTGTCCTCGGAATTTCCTTCAATGAATTCGTTAAAAATACCATTATCGACCTCCTTGAAATAATTTACTAATGACGAAATTCTTCTTTTCGTTAAATTGACATTGTATGCAGTATTGGCAACGGGACTTGCAAATCCTCTAATAAAAATAGAAACTTCAGATCCTGTTTTTAATTCGTCGAGAAGTATCGTTTTAAAACTTTCCAGGTCACTGGCACCCTTATCAACTTGATTAGAAAAGAAATCCACCAATTCGTCAACAAGAGGTTTAGAAATGTCTTGTGTTAAGCCTTTGGCAACTTCTGTTTTGTAATAAGGATACTTTTCTACATACATTTTGTATGTGTTCATATAGTTTTGTTTGGTTGAAGTTTTCATCGTAGATGCATCAGGCTCATCATTTCTAAAGTAAAGCGTAATTGGTAATATTTTGATGATTTTCTCTTCGATAATGACCGTGTCCTCTTCAATTTCTGTAATTACTTCGATAACGGGATAGTCTACATAAATATCACTGCAGCAGGTAGGGTTTTTTGCATAAAACCCACCAACTCGATTTGATGCCATGTATGTCGTGTCATTATGTTTGAAGAAATACATGTCGTTTGCTGGACTATTAATGGGTTCTAAAGCGTTAATTGGACTTGAGAAAACACCATCAATATAATTGCTGTAATGCACATCCTGTCCACCAAAACCGTTGTGCCAAGAAGATGAAAAATAAAGCTTGTTTTCCTTAGAGTCAAACCAAGGTGAAATGTCATTTTCAACGGAATTTACTGAAGTTATATTAATGGGGTCTTTAAATTCCATTCCATCAATACTCTCTGCCATCCAAATATCAAGTCCTCCTACACCACCTCTTCTATTTGAGCAGAAGAATAGAAAGTCAACACCATCAATATTGGCAATCCTTGGCATTGTACTGTTTTTTCCTATTTGATTTATGCTTGGACCTAGGGTGTCTAGAATAGTGAATTTTCCATCAATATAACTTGTCACAACAATTTTGCAGGTATAACTAAAGCCATTGTCATTACATGTGCTGTAATAAAATTTAGAACCGTCCGTTGAAAACGAGCCATTACCGTAATTATTCTCTTCATTTAGGAGATCCCTATTGATTTCAAAGGCTTTGAATTCGCCTAAGCTATCTCTCTCTGAAAAATAGATTTTATTTCGATAGGATTTACTGTAGACCTCCTCTTGTTGATTCAAAGAATCTGCCTTTAATGAAGAAAAAATAAGCTTATTGTCTTTAAAGTCGTGAGGAAATTCAGCATCATATGAATTCACAGTTAATGGAAGATGTATCAGTGAGTCGGGATTGTCATTTTTATTTTCGATAGCCCACTTTGTGGATTCAACCATTCTCTTGGATTTTTTTAGAA
>Ga0213866_10003722_pt1 | contig 10237 bp, 7 predicted proteins | sample PICome_11_FD_160079 | JGI IMG/M metagenome (GOLD analysis project Ga0213866, IMG submission 160079) | Coastal seawater microbial communities near Pivers Island, North Carolina, United States - PICO284 | ecosystem: Environmental > Aquatic > Marine > Coastal | place: USA: North Carolina... | reverse complement strand
CAATGTCACTTCAAGAAAACTGGCATGACCGGCGACCGCCTCATCCATTGAATTGTCTATCACTTCAGCGAATAAGTGATGCATGGCGCGTATATCGGTGCCGCCAATATACATGCCCGGACGCCGCCGCACTGGCTCCAGCCCCTCCAAAACTTCAATATCGCTGGCCGTATAGGCTTTTTCCTTACTCGACTTGGTGCTGGTCTTGCCATTGGGCTTTGCCTTTTTCGGCGCAGCACTGGCAGGGTTTGGCGCGGCATCGCCAAATAAGTCCCTGTTTTCAGCCTGGGATTTTTTACGCGGCATGTCCATCTCCGGTCTTGGCACAGACGAATCGCTTGTAGTTTAGCCTTTGCGCGGGCAAAGCGAGAGAAAATAAACAGGGCAGAGGCAGATAAGCTGGTATTTTTATGAGGTGTTGCCAAAAAAAACGGCTCCTGCGGGAGGTGCAGGAGCCGTCTCGTTGCGTCTGTGGGAGGAGGGTCAGACGCTGTAATACATGTCGAATTCGACCGGGTGCGGCATATGCTCGAAACGGTAGATTTCTTCCCATTTCAGCTCCAGATAGCCGTCAATCTGGTCGTCATCCATGACACCGCCTTTTTTCAGGAACTCGCGGTCGGCATCAAGCGCTTCGCAAGCTTCGCGCAAGGAGCCGCAAACTTGCGGCACATTGGCCAGCTCTTCCGGCGGCAATTCGTAAAGGTCTTTATCCATCGGATCGCCCGGATCGATTTTGTTTTCGATACCGTCCAGACCGGCCATCATCATAGCGGTGAAAGCCAGATACGGGTTGGCAGTCGGGTCTGGGAAACGGATTTCAATACGCTTGCCCGGTGCCGATGTGGCAAACGGAATACGGCAAGAGGCCGACCGGTTGCGTGCCGAATAAGCCAGCAGAACCGGCGCTTCAAAGCCCGGAATCAAACGCTTATAGCTGTTTGTGGACGGGTTGGTCAGCGCATTAATGGCGCGGGCGTGTTTGATAATGCCGCCAATGTAATAGAGGCATTCTTGGCTCAAATCGCCATATTTGTCACCGGCGAAAAGCGGCTTGCCGTCTTTCCAGATTGACTGGTGGCAATGCATACCCGTGCCATTATCGCCATATACCGGCTTCGGCATGAAAGTCGCAGATTTGCCATAAGCATGGGCGACATTATGCACGACATATTTATACAATTGCAGATTATCGGCAATGCTGGTCAGCGTGCCGAATTTCAGACCCAGCTCGTGCTGCGCGGCAGCAACTTCGTGGTGGTGTTTTTCAACATCCAGCCCGATTTCCTTCATCACGGCCAACATTTCGCCGCGCAAATCCTGTCCGCTGTCAACCGGGTTGACCGGGAAATAGCCACCTTTGGTGCGCGGGCGGTGTCCCATATTGCCGGCTTCATATTCAGTGCCAGAATTGGAGGGCAGCTCGGTGCTGTCTAGCGCAAAGCCGGTATTGTATGGGTCGGTTGAAAAGCGCACATCGTCAAAGACGAAAAACTCGGCTTCCGGGCCAAAATAGACCGTGTCGCCAATGCCGGTTGATTTCAGATAAGCTTCTGCCCGCAATGCGGTTGAGCGCGGGTCGCGATTATAGGCTTCGCCTGAATTCGGCTCCAGAATGTTGCAGAACAAAGTCAAAGTCTGCTGGGCGTAGAACGGGTCAAGACGCGCTGTGGACGGGTCGGGCATCAATGTCATGTCGGATTCATTGATTGCTTTCCAGCCGGCAATCGAAGACCCGTCAAACATAGTGCCATCATTGAAAAAATCCTCATCAACAAGGCCGACATCCAGCGTGACATGCTGCATTTTACCGCGCGGGTCGGTAAAGCGCAGGTCAACGAATTGCACGTCGTTTTCCTGTATCATTTTGAGAACGGATGAAGCGTCAGACATATTTCTCTCCAGTGTTGGTCAGTTTGACATTAAACAGATTGACGCACCTATATGGCGTCATCACCGGTTTCGCCGGTGCGAATTCGAATGGCCTGTTGGATATCCGAAACAAAAATCTTGCCGTCACCGATACGCTCGGTCTTGGCAGCAGATTGAATGGCCTCAATGGCCGTGTCAAGCTGGTCATCGCTGACCACCAGCTCAATCTTCACTTTCGGCAGGAAATCAACAACATATTCCGCGCCGCGATAAAGTTCTGTGTGGCCTTTTTGACGGCCAAAGCCCTTGGCTTCAACCACAGTAATGCCTTGCATACCGGCTTCTTGCAAAGCGTCTTTGACCTCGTCGAGTTTGAAGGGCTTAATAATTGCCTCAATTTTTTTCATCGGAACCCCCTTATAAAAAATAGCGCCATAAGTAGTGGCATTATGCCGGATACAAGCAAGGTATATGCCAGATTTGAACCGCCCCTTATGCGCCACTCATTGCGTGGAAGGCGTGTTATTTTACGCAGAAACGCATAAATAATAGGCAAATGGTCAAAAAATAGGCAGAAATAGGCAATTAAAAGATGAGCTGCGGTCGAATTGGTCGATTACCGACGCTTAAAAGCGGTTGCAAGACGACCGGGAAAGGATAGACTTCGGTCAGCCATTGGATAGACTCTGGCACGAGAGCAAATGGTCAAAGGGAGAGGCGAGCATGACAATTCACGATAATACGCCGATTTTGATTGGGTGCGGCCTAACTGTTCAAAAGGAAAAAGACCTGCAAAAGGCCAAGGCGCCAATTGATTTGCTGGTTGAGGCAGGCGCATTGGCCTTGGCTGATACGGGTCAAGACGCCGATGTGCGGGCGGCGGTTGATGTGGTCGGCTCCATTCGGTTCATCACAGACAGCCCAGAAGCGCGCGCTATACCTTATGGCAAATATCCCAATCCTGCGGCCACCGCCGCGCGGCTGATGGATTTAACCCCCAACCGCACTTTGCTGGCGGCGACCGGCGGCAACAGCCCACAAATGATGATAAATGAAATGGCCGAGCAAATCAGTCGCGGCGATATCGGGCTTGGCCTGCTGGTTGGCGGCGAGGGGTTTGGCTCGCTGATGCGTGCTATCGGGCAGGGGCTTGATATGTCGCATTGGAACGACGCGCCTGACGTCGAGCCGGAGCATATTGGCGAGGAAAAGGCCGGTGTTTTGCCAATTGAGCATAAGCATGGCATGTTTTTTCCGGTCAATTATTACCCGCTATTTGAAAATGCCCTGCGCGCCCATTTGGGGCGCGACATGACCGCCCACATGCACCAAGTCGGCAAGCTGATGGCGCCCTTTACCGAAATTGCCGCGCAAAACCCGTATAGCTGGTTTCCGGTGGCGCGCAAGGCTGAAGAACTGGTCACGCCAAGCGATGACAATCGCTGGGTTGGCTACCCCTATCCGAAATATCTGAATGCGGTGATGCGTATTGACCAGGCCTCTGCCGTGGTGATGACCTCGGTCGGCAAAGCGCGCGAATTGGGTATTGATGAGAGCAAATGGGTTTATCTGCATGGCTGCGCCGATGCCAATGAAATATGGTATGGCATTGAGCGTCCGGAACTGCACCGGTCAATCGCCATTCACGACATGACCAAGTTGGCATTGGATATGGCCGGTTGGACGATTGACGATATTGACCTGTTTGATTTGTATTCCTGCTTTCCCTCGGCGGTGCAGGTCGCCTGTCGTGAGATGGGGATTGCCGAAGACGACCCGCGTCCCTTTACCGTGACCGGCGGCCTGCCTTATTTTGGCGGGGCGGGCAATGCCTATACGCTGATGTCGGTCGCACAAATGATGCAACGCCTTCGCGCCGCCGCACCGGGCAGCAAGGGCTTGTGCAATGGCAATGGCTGGTTTTTGACCAAACACGCGCTGGGGCTTTATTCAACCGCGCCCTTTGAGGGCGCATGGCAGCGCCAAGCACCTTCCGTTTTGCAGGCGAAAATAGAGGCTGGCCCTCGCATGCGCTATGATGAGGCGCCCACCGGCACGGGCAGTATTGAAAGCTATACAGTCGCCCATGTCGCTGGCAAGCCGCCGCAAGGCATATTGATGGGGCGCATGGAGGCGACCGGTAATCGCTTTGTCGCGCATATGACGGGCGAAGCTGGGCATACGCAAAGGCTGATGCAGGAAGATGGTATTGGTCTGCAAGGCACGCTTGCCCCGCAAGAGGATGGCCGCAATATATTCACGCCTCATTTAAGTTGAGGGGCAGGTTGAGAGGGGCAAGTAGGTTAACCCGATGAGTAACACACGCATTTATATGATACGCCACGGCAAGGCGGCAGCTGGTTGGGACGGCCATGCCGACCCCGGCCTTGATGCGACCGGCCACGCGCAGGCTGAGGCGGTGATGGAAAAGCTGTTGACCCGGTTTGATGCGCCCGTGCCAGTGCTGTCCAGCCCGTTGCGGCGTTGTCAGGAAACGGCGGCTCCCTTGCTGGCCAAATGGAATATGCAGGCGCAAATCGAACCGCGTGTGGCGGAAATTATTGCGCCGGTTGAAGATTTGGCCGCGCGCACGGATTGGCTGCGACGGGTGATGGCGGGGAGCTGGGCGACGCTGTTTGTCGACACAACCGGCAGCGCGCCGGATTATCGCCAATGGTATGATGATGTGCTGGCGGCGCTGCACGGGTTGAAGGGCGCGCCGCATGTCATTGTCTATTCGCATTTTATCGCGCTTAATGTGGCTTACAGCGCCGCAACCGGTCATGCCGACATGGTTGGTTTCCGACCCGATAATTGTTCAATGACGATTTTTGAAACAGATGGCGCAAACTTGTCTTTGGTCGAAAAAGGACAAGAGGCCGAGACGCGGGTCAATTAGCCCAAAAGGGTTTAATTTACACACTGGCTTTTCCCTTTTTGGCCTGCTATAGAGCCGCAATCATTTTAGCGGGCGTGGCGGAATTGGTAGACGCGCCAGATTTAGGTTCTGGTGCCGAAAGGTGTGGGGGTTCAAGTCCCTCCGCCCGCACCATTTGGATGACGGCAAAAGTCAGGCAAATATCAAAACCCTTGAGAGGCGAGGAAGATGGATATTAAAGAAGTAAACACTGAAGGGCTGGCGCGGGCGCTGCAAATTTCAATTCCGGCAGCCGATTTGCAGACGCGGCTTGATGCACGCATTGATGAAATCAAGGGGACAGTGCAATTGAAAGGCTTTCGCCCGGGCAAAGTGCCGGCAGCGCATATCCGCAAAACCTATGGCACGCAGCTTATGGGTGAGCTTATCCAGCAAACAGTCAGCGAAAGCAGCGAAGAAATGCTCAAGCAGCGCGATGAGCGCCCCGCCATGCAGCCTGAAATCAAGCTGGTTGGCGATGTTGACCCGGTGATGAAGGGCGAGGCTGATTTGGTTTACGATATCAGCTTTGAGGTTATCCCGCCAATTACACTGGCCGATTTTTCCAAGCTGAAATTGTCGCGTCCGGTCGTCGAAGTGGGCGATGAGCAAATTGGCGAAGCGCTTGATCGGCTGGCCGCCTCGCGCAAATCCTTCAAGGCACGCGGCAAAACCGCCAAGGCGCGCGATGGCGACCAGGTGAAAATTGACTTTATCGGTCGCATTGACGGCGAAGCCTTTGAGGGCGGAACCGGTGAAGGCTTTGATTTGGAGCTTGGCTCCGGCCAATTCATTCCCGGTTTTGAGGAGCAGCTTGTCGGCGCCAAATCCGGTGACAAGGTAGATGTCAGCGTCAGCTTCCCGGACGATTATGGCAGCGCCGATTTGGCGGGGAAGGCGGCCATTTTTGAATGCACAGTGCATGAAGTCAGTGAGCCGACCGAGGCGGTGATTGACGATGAATTTGCCACATCGCTGGGCATTGAAAGCCTCGACAAGCTGAAAGACGCTATGCGCGACCAAATTGCCGGTGATTATGGGCAAATGTCGCGCGGCCATTTGAAAAAAGAGTTGCTGGATAAACTCAGCGACAGCCATGATTTCGAGCTGCCACCATCTATGGTGAAGCTGGAATTTGACCAGATTTGGCATCAATTTGAGCATGAGCTTGAAAATCAGGGCAAAAAACTCGATGAGCTTGACGAGTCGGAAGAGGAGTTGCGCGGTGAATATATGGGCATTGCCGAACGCCGTGTTCGCACCGGTCTGGTGCTGGCCGAAGTGGGCAATACCAATGACATTCAGGTGACACAGGAAGAGTTGAATCAGGGGCTGATGCAGCGTGTTCAGCAATTCCCCGGTCAGGAACAGCAGGTTTTTGAGTATTTCCGCAATAATCCCGAAGCGCTGGCGCAATTGCGCGCACCGATTTTCGAGGAAAAAGTGGTCGATTTCATTTGCGAATTGGCTGATGTCACCGAGCGCACCGTATCAGTCGAAGAGCTGATGCGCGATCCGGGCGAGGAAGCTCCGGCGGAAGCGGCAAAGCCGAAGAAAAAACCGGCAGCCAAAAAAGCGCCGGCAAAGAAAGCGTCATCCAAGAAAGCTGACGCCGAAAAGGGTGAGGCCAAAAAAGCGCCAGCCAAGAAACCAGCCGCCAAGAAAACAGCGGCCAAAAAACCTGCCGCGAAAAAGGCGGCTGCCAAAAAGGCAGATAAAGACGAGGCTTGACCGGCGCGGTATGATTTCGCAATGAGGGGCGTTTAAAGCGTTCCTGACTGTGTTTGGGTGATTGTTGCCTAAATACGCCATTTAAGCCGCTGCCGCACCATTTGAGCAGATAATGGCCTTGAAATCAGGCCATTATGACGCGCCTGCAAAATTTATCTTGGCCTTTGCGGCAAAGCGCGCCACATTCATGTCAACCGGAGGCGATTATGCACGACCCTATTGATACATATATGAACACGCTTGTCCCCATGGTGGTGGAACAATCCAGCCGTGGCGAGCGGGCATTTGATATTTATTCGCGCCTGCTGAAAGAACGGGTGATATTCATCACCGGCGCAATTGAAGATTACATGGCCAGTCTGGTGACAGCGCAATTGCTGTTTCTGGAAGCGGAAAATCCGAAAAAGGAAATTTCCATGTATATTAACTCGCCGGGCGGCGTTGTGACATCGGGCATGGCGATTTATGACACAATGCAATATATCCGGGCGCCGGTGGCGACATTGTGCATTGGTCAGGCCGCGTCAATGGGGTCGCTATTGCTGGCAGCCGGGGCGGCAGGCATGCGCTATGCCCTGCCCAATGCGCGCATTATGGTGCATCAGCCGTCAGGCGGTTTTCAGGGGCAAGCCTCGGATATTGAGCGTCATGCCAAGGAAATCCTTGATATGCGGACAAGGCTGAACAAGATTTATGTCACCCATACCGGCCAGACATTGCGTAAAATTGAAGATGCGCTGGAGCGCGACACATTTATGACGGCTGAACAGGCGCGTGATTTCGGCATTGTTGATGAAGTGACCGATAAACGTGGCGGCGATGCCGAAGAGGCGGATGGCAAGGATGGCTGATTTTGAACTTGCAGCTATGTCGTCTTCGTGATGAACTGTAAGTGATTTGGCCGATTTGGCACAGAATATGTATTCTCCTGCGTATCAAGACACTGGAAAGGGCAAGAAATGAGCAAAGTTGGCGGAACAGGCGACAGCAAGAACACCTTGTATTGTTCATTTTGTGGCAAAAGCCAGCATGAAGTTCGCAAGCTGATTGCCGGACCAACCGTATTCATTTGTGATGAATGCGTTGAGTTGTGCATGGATATTATCCGTGAGGAAAGCAAGGCGTCGCTTGTCAAATCGCGCGAAGGTGTGCCGACGCCTAATGAGATTCTCGAAGTGCTGGATGATTATGTGATTGGCCAGTCCCACGCCAAGCGTGTGCTGTCTGTCGCCGTGCATAACCACTATAAGCGCTTGAACCATGCCGGTAAAAGCGGCGAGGTGGAGCTGGCGAAATCAAACATTTTATTGGTCGGCCCGACCGGTTGCGGCAAAACGCTGCTGGCGCAAACGCTGGCGCGGATTCTTGATGTGCCGTTCACCATGGCCGATGCCACGACACTGACTGAAGCCGGTTATGTGGGCGAAGATGTCGAAAATATCATTCTGAAACTTTTGCAGGCCGCCGATTATAATGTCGAGCGCGCCCAGCGCGGCATTGTTTATATTGATGAGGTGGATAAAATCAGCCGCAAAGCGGATAATCCGTCCATAACCCGCGATGTATCGGGCGAGGGTGTGCAGCAGGCGCTGTTGAAAATCATGGAAGGCACAGTCGCCTCCGTGCCGCCGCAAGGCGGGCGCAAGCACCCGCAGCAGGAGTTTTTGCAGGTTGATACGACCAATATATTGTTCATTTGCGGCGGTGCTTTTGCCGGTTTGGAGCAGGTGATTGCGCGGCGCGGCAATGAAACCTCAATCGGTTTTAATGCGCGGGTGGATACGCCCGATGAGCGCAATACGGGTGAATTGCTGAAAGAGCTTGAGCCGGAAGATTTGCTGAAATTTGGCTTGATACCGGAGTTTGTCGGTCGTTTGCCGGTTTTGGCAACGCTGGAAGATTTGGATGAGGATGCGCTGGTCAAGATTTTGAGCCAGCCGAAAAATGCTTTGGTCAAGCAATATCAACGCCTGTTTGACATGGAAAACACGCAATTGACTTTCAGCGATGATGCGCTGTTTGCCATTGCCCGGCGCGCCATTGAGCGCAAAACCGGTGCGCGTGGGTTGCGTTCGGTGATTGAGGGCATATTGCTCGACACCATGTTTGAACTGCCTGCTATGGATGGTGTCGAAGAAGTGGTGATTAGCCGCGAAGTGGTTGAGGGCGAAGCAAAGCCCCTCTACATTTACGCCGAAAAAAGCGACGCAGACTCGGCGGCGGCCTCCACAGCTTCCTGATGTCACGCTTTGACGGGCGGGTAAAATTGCACCCGTAAACCGTCTATTTGCGACTTTTTGTCATTCTTGCCTTGTCCGCAGTTGAAAAACGGGTGGATAATGACCACATCTACTTTGACGGGTTTTTAGGAATCGACGGTTAATATCGGGGCAAAACGGAAAGTTGGTTGATATGACAGATACGCAAGACACACAAAAAGAAATCCCGGAAATCCTGCCGGTTCTGCCGCTACGCAATATTGTGGTGTTTCCGGGCATGATTGTGCCGCTTTTTGTTGGCCGCGAAAAATCCATTCGCGCGCTGGAAGAAGTCATGGCCGATGACAAGGAAATGCTGTTGGTCAGCCAGCGCGATGGCGACCAAGACGAGCCGACCACGGATGAATTATACGAAATCGGCACAATGGGGTCGATTTTGCAAATGCTGAAACTGCCCGATGGCACGGTTAAAGTGCTGGTCGAAGGCACACGGCGCGCGCGGATTATTGATTATCTGGATAATGAGAATTTCTTTGAAGCCGGTGCTTTGCCACTTGATGAAGAAGTTGAGGATGGCGAGGAATTGCAGGCTTTGGCACGCTCGGTGGTCAGCCAGTTTGAAGGCTATGTCAAGCTGAACCGGAAAATCCCGCCGGAAGTGCAGTCCAATGTCAGCCAGTTGAGCGATCCGGTAAAGCTGGCCGACACGATTGCCGGCCATTTGAACATTACAATGGAAGAAAAGCAGAAATTGCTGGAACTTCTCTCGGTCAGCGCGCGTCTTGAGGCCATTTTGGGTCACATGGAAGGCGAGGTTGGCGTCTTGCAGGTTGAGAAAAAAATCCGTGGCCGCGTTAAACGGCAAATGGAAAAGACGCAGCGCGAGTATTATTTGAATGAGCAATTAAAGGCCATTCAAAAAGAGTTGGGCGAGGATGAGGACGGTGGCAATGAAATCACCGAGCTTGAGGAGCGCATCAAGGAAACCAGACTTTCCAAGGAAGCGCGCGAAAAAGCCCAAGCCGAATTGAAAAAGCTGAAATCCATGTCGCCCATGTCAGCCGAAGCAACAGTGGTTCGCAATTATCTCGATTGGTTGCTGGCTGTGCCTTGGGGCAAGAAAAGCCGCACCAAAAAAGACTTGTCCAAAGCCGAAGAGATTCTCAATGCTGACCATTACGGGCTTGAGAAAGTCAAGGAACGGATATTGGAATATCTTGCCGTTCAACAACGCTCGAAAAAACTGCGCGGCCCGATATTGTGCTTGGTCGGCCCACCCGGTGTCGGCAAAACCTCCTTGGGCAAGTCCATTGCGCGGGCGACCGGACGCGAATTTGTCCGCATGTCGCTCGGCGGTGTGCGCGATGAAAGCGAAATTCGCGGCCACCGGCGCACCTATATCGGCTCCATGCCGGGCAAGGTGGTGCAATCCATGAAAAAAGTGAAAGCGGTTAATCCGCTAATGCTGCTTGATGAGATTGACAAGCTGGGCGCCGAT
>Ga0213866_10003721_pt1 | contig 10239 bp, 8 predicted proteins | sample PICome_11_FD_160079 | JGI IMG/M metagenome (GOLD analysis project Ga0213866, IMG submission 160079) | Coastal seawater microbial communities near Pivers Island, North Carolina, United States - PICO284 | ecosystem: Environmental > Aquatic > Marine > Coastal | place: USA: North Carolina... | reverse complement strand
CGTAAAGGAAAATATAAAAGAGGAAGTTAAGAACGAAAAAAAGAGGTTCATACAAACATTAAAAGGAGAAAATACGCTGCAATATCAAGAGAAAAAAACAAAAAGTTACAACGACATTTGGGACGAATGATTATGTCAACTCTTAAATAGCGTACTTGAAATATAATCCGCAAATAGCATTCCTTTATCAGTCAGTTTCATGTTTGAATCATGAATTTCCATCCAATTCAATGAAACCCAATATTTGATGTCCTCATGAAACAAGCTCATGATATCGTAATTGTAGTTCGTATTTATAACCTTAAAATCTATTCCCCACTTTGTTCTCAACCCTGTCAATAAGAGCTCATTCAATTGGTTAGTCTTAGTAAGTTCTTCCGACTCAAAATACATTTCTCTCATGGGAATGTGTTCTAAATACGATTTGTTATTACTCACATTCCAATACCTACTATTGCCATCAAAACTATGAGCAGATGGCCCAACACCTAGGTATTTTTTACCTCTCCAATATGATGAATTATGTTTAGAATAATTACCCGGTAAGCAAAATGACGAAACTTCATAGTGTTCCCAACCCAATTCATTTGACAATTCTATAAGTTTTTTATAGTGACTTGATGAAATATCATCATTCGGTTTTTCATACTTACCCTGATTAACTAACTTTATGTAGGGCGTATTCTCTTCCATTGTTAAACTATATGCAGAAAGATGGTTAATCGGCAAATTAAATGCCTGACTAATAGAATCAGACCACTCAATATCACTTAGATGTGGAAGTCCATATATTAAATCTATTGTGATATTTTTAAACCCAATTTGTTCAGCATGCTCAACACACTTCACACTTTGATTGGCATTATGGCTTCTATTCATCCATTTAAGATGTTCATCATTAAAACTCTGAACTCCAATACTTAATCGATTGATTCCAACAAATTTTAACCCTTTTAGGTAATCCTTATCTAAGTCGTCGGGATTGCACTCAAAAGTTAACTCGGCATTATCATCAATTGTATAATGATTATGGATAACCCCAAGAATCTCGTCTATCTCATGTATGGATAAAACACTTGGAGTTCCACCTCCAAAATAGATAGAACTTATCGTATCATTTGAATCAAAAAAATCTTTTCTGAAGGTCAACTCATCAGTGATTGCAGTGATAATCTTTTCCTTCATCTTGAAGGAAACAGAAAAATGAAAGTCACAATAAAAACATGCCTTTTTGCAAAACGGGATATGAATATATAATCCTGACAAGAATAATTTTACTAACGCAATATCGTTTATTTTTGTAATTAAACGTGCATAAATTTGTTGTAATCACGGGCTTATTTATTCTTCCATTTTTTTGCCAAGCTCAAACAATCACCTTAGGTATTAAAAGTGAAAAGGGGACATCCTATACCCAACTATTGGATACATCATCCGTGTCACTAAAACTTCAAGAAAAAATAAACGAATGTCGCTATAAAGGTTTTTTAAGCGCTAGTATCGATTCTACAAAAACACTTCTTAATGATTCTATAATTGCCTACTTATCTTACGGGCTACCCTATACTCATATTGAAATCATTAGCCCATATCTTCCTAATAAATATCTCGATGCAAGAAAAAATTATATTTTAGATCTAGCTACCTTTTCAAAACTACAACAGGAAGTTATTCAAGACTACGAAAATTCTGGGTTCCCCTTTGTTTCATTATTGCTTACCAATCCTAAAATTAAAAAAGACACACTAGCTGCAAAGCTAATAGTGGATCCATACATCCAATTTGTTTATGACACTATAGTTATTCGTGGCAATTCTACTATCTCAAAAAAATACTTGAGTAAATACCTGGAAATTGAAGAAGGAAAACTTTACAATGAAAAAAATATCAAAGACATAGATATTAAACTTGAAAATTTGCCATTGGTGAAAACCAAGTCAAAGACTCAGATAATCTTTTTTAGAGGACGAGCACAAATCATTTTAAGCATTGACGACGCTGTAATTGATCGATTTGATGGAATCATAGGTGTAGCACCAAACAGTGATAACAGCAACGAGAATTCGCTTTTAATAACTGGAGAAGTAAACATAGAGCTAAATAACTTACTTAAAAGTGGTAAACAGCTTAGAATTCAATGGAAAAACTATCTAAAAAACTCTCAAAAACTTGACCTCTCATCAACTATTCCATATCTATTTAACTCAAAATTTGGTATTAATGGGGAATTAAATCTTAATAAATTCGATACGTTATTTTTAAATCTCAACAGTAAAATATCATTCAGATATCAGGGTAATGGAAATAATTATGTACAATTTTATTACCAGAATATCCAAAGTAATCTGCTGAGTGTCGACACTAATTTTATAAGAATACAAGAAAAAATACCAAGCAATAACCCCTATTCAATTGATAATTATGGACTTAGTATTTATCGAAAAAAAGTAGATAAGTTGAACAACCCAAGAAAAGGATTTGCAATATCAAGCGACATTGCGATAGGTCAAAAAAACATTCAAAAAAATAGGGACATTAATAGCATGAAGTTTATTGATTCACAAACTGGGAACAGTATATCACTTTATGATACCATTAAGTTAAAAAACCTAAGACTCAACACATCCTTAGATTTGACATCATTTATCCCCATTAAAAAGAAAAGCACAATTCATCAGCATCTATCATTCCAGGGAATATTTAGTGAGCAAGTATTTTTTAATGAATTATACAATTTTGGGGGCTTTTCAACCCTAAAAGGTTTTGATGAAAACGAATTTTTTGCAAGCAAGTCACTTGTTTACACACTAGAATATCGATACTTAATTGGAGAGAACAGCTATATTGGATTATTCCTAAATGCAGCCGCTTATGAAGATAAAATTAAAAGCCAATCACTCATATACGACACCCCAATTGGGTTTGGACTATCAAGTAACTTAGAAATTGGTCAGGGCATTCTTAACCTATCTTACGCTCTAGGGTCGCAGAATGAAAATGGATTCCAGTTAAATACGGCTAAGATACATTTTGGTATAATCAATTATTTCTGATAATTCAACGAAATTTGCAAACTTGAACAAACCATATATTATAACTGAACTAATACTAAGATACGAGATTCCAAGTATAATTAAGTTTTCTTTGCTTATAGCCTTACTTGTTGTTGCTATAGTTTATGTATTAATTCCTAATTGGTTTCTTCACATAAAGCTTTTAGTATTAATCCCCGTTCAGCGGTTTCAATGGCAAAGTGAAAAATACAACGAAAACAGTGTATTTAGGTTGAGTTCATTTTTTTCCTCCACGTTTATATTCAGTATAGCCATTTTTTCCTATTTGTCTAATTTAAAGTGGCTAAATCACTATTCAGTCACCACAACGTTTTTTGTGATTTATGGTTTTATGACGGGTTTATTTGTATTAAAATTAGCTTTAGATTATCTTTACTTTTTCTTACACAAAGCCAAAAAGACAATGAACTTAATCATTGATTTTCAATATGGTTTAAATCAACTATTTGCAATAATAATTAGCAGTATTGTTCTTGTTGATGTATTTTTCTATAATCTGATGAGCAACTTGTATATCATAACCTTAACCATGCTATTGATATACTTAATTCTCCGATTTGTGGGGACTACAATAATTCTAATAAACAATTTTAGCTACCCAATTTTAACTGTAATTGTTTACCTTTGCACATTCGAAATCGTATCTATCATGGTTTTCATGAAGGTATTATTTGATAACACATAAGGAGTTAAAAATTGAGCGTAAAAAGTATTCTTATTTCTCAGCCACATCCAGGTGGCAAAAAGACCGTGTATGATTCCTTGACTGAAAAATACGGTGTCAAAGTGGATTTCCATCCATTTATTGAGGTACAAGCTGTACCTGCTAGAGAACTTCGTAAACAAAAGCTTCGAATTTTAGATCACGACGCAATTATTTTTAATTCAAGAAATGCCATCGATCATTTTTTTAGAATAGTAGAAGAAATGAAGGTAGAAATTCCAACTACCATGAAATACTTCTGTACTAATGAAGGTGTTTCCCTTTACATTCAAAAATATACTCAGCTGAGAAAAAGAAAAATGTTTGTTGGAAAAGGTACAAACTCATCATTTTTAGACCTCCTTAAAAAACACAAAACACTCAATTATCTCTTTCCCTGCTCAAATATTCGAAATGAGGTCATTCCTAATTTCCTAGAAAAAATGGAAATTAAATACACAGAGGCAATTATGTATCATACTGTTAATTCTGATTTATCAGATTTAGCAAGCGTCTACTATGATATCCTCGTTTTCTTTAGTCCACAAGGAATTTCATCATTATTTGCCAACTTTCCTGATTTTGAACAAGAGGATAGAGCTATAGCTGGTTGGGGTAAAACAACTGATCTAGCTCTATCAGAAGCTGGACTCAAAAATACAATAGCCGCACCCTCGCCTGAACACCCAAGCATGGTTGCTGCTTTAGAGGGTTTTATTAAAAGTAAACTCAAATAATTCGCCTACAAATTATTGCTTCACCTTCACCTGATTTTAGTATAAATAGGAAATAATCCCCTCCATCTGTTGTGCCTAACTTATTGTGCCATTTCGAAGGTAATTGATCTAATCCTTTTATAACAATATTCATTTTAGCTATGCTATTTATTCGAAGTATTTGCTTGATTTTCTTTACAGATAACACGCACTTATCAATAACTTCATGTGTTCTAAAACCTGGCAAATTGTTTTTATCGGAAAAGAAAAGTTGAAACTCAGGATGTTTTGTCACGTTTCTTCCCTTGGTAAAAAAATGAAAACATGATGACTTTGAGATTAAAGCTTTAGGTGTGTGCAAAAATCTATTATAACCTGTATTGTAAGTAAAATCTTTTCTTGTCAAATACTCATTGAATGAAAAAGATGTAGAATAGTTAGTGGATACATCTGCTAAATGAAGCGTTGCGTTTCTTGTCTCACTTTTAATAGAAAAATCAATAAAAATCCCAACCTCTTTTATCTCATTCTTTTCTGCAATTAGATATATAGCATTTAGCTGATTAAAACACCTTGCAATTTCACTTAAATCAAAGAGCGGTGACAATTTAATGTATGTTTTAAATGCAGCCTTTTTTATTACATCCAAACTTCCTAGTATATCTGGTTTCAAATATTTGAGATCAACAGAACGCTTACCGTTAATTCTACGATCAGGATCTATATAAATCCAATCCCAAACCTTACCTGATAAATAATCGAAGGAATCTCCATGAATTCGCTTAATGTTGTTCATTCCTAGTTTTTCTAGATTAAAACATGCCAATTTATGAAGAGATGGATTTAACTCTATAGCTTCAATTTGTTCAAAATTTTGACTCAAATAAAGACTGTCGATGCCTATTCCGGCCGTGAGATCAAGCAAATTTTTCCCCCGGATAAAATTAGCCTTGTATTGGGCTACTTTTTGTGAAGTGGACTGTTCATACGAACGTTGGTCAATAGCTAGTAAATTATCAGAAATAATGGGCACTTTCATAGATGCCTTTTTGTAAATACTAATTAAATGCAAAGCTGTTTTTAAATCAAATGATGTCTTACCAGCATATTTTAGTGCAAGATCATTCGGATCACTATTTAGATTGTTTTTTACAAAACGAATACCTTCATCACTAGATAAAACCGCAATAATATGATTACTTTGCACTAATTTTAATTTAAAACCGTTGTTGATTTAACGCTCACAATATTATTATACTAATATGAACTTAAAAAAAATCTTCATAATGCTAACACTTGCCTTTGTAATTTGTGTAGCCTTTGCCTCTTGTAAATCAAGAGATGCTTGTCCTGGAATGAGTCAAACTAAAATCCAACAAAATAAAATTGTATAGCTATTAGCTATGTGGGTAGCTACTTCATATGATAATGTTAACTCTTTAATTGATGAAGAAAAACCTGTAATAATTTTCAAACATAGTTATCGATGTTCCATAAGTTCGATGGCTCTAAATCGAATAGAGAACATTGGTGAGGAAATAAACAAAAAAGCAAAATTAATTCTTATCGACGTAATCAATCAACGTGATCTCTCTATTAGCATTTCAGAATATTTTGATATAAAGCATGAATCTCCACAAATCATTTTTTACCATAAAAATGAAGTTCAATTCGCAGACTCGCATTTGAATATCAAATCATCCAAAGTTTTGGATTATCTATAATTTTTTATTTGTAGTGATGATGACAAATCCTAACATCATTAAGATATCTTCAATATGGCTTCTATTTATGGCTATATCTGTAGACGCTCAAGAAACTTCAAAAAGAACATTTGGAGGGATTAACGTCTCAACAAATGGATATGGAATATTTCTTCAATCTTATTTTTCGAAATCAAATTCTAAAATTAAAAATTCCATAACACTACACGCACAATCTATAAAACATGCACAAGAAACACGAATTAAAAATTCAAGATATTTAAACCCCAACCCCTATGTGTTAGGAAAAATCAATGCTGGAGCTGGACTCGGTATTAACATTACATCATATTATCAAATAGGTACAAACCAAGGAAATTCTCCTAAACTTTATATTGGGACCTCTTTAGGTCCAATTCTGGGAGTTATGAAGCCTTATTATGTGGTATTTGATAAATTGGGTGATCGAAATCAAACTATTATACAAAATGAAAACATAATTAATAAACAAGATTCAATCATAGGAGGTGCAATATGGACTAAAGGATTGAGAGAACTTTCATTCACACCAGGGGTGGATTTGGACATCAACCTCTCGATTCAATGGAAAAATTATAATCGAAACCATCTTTGGCAAAATGGTATTCGAATAAATTATTTCCCAAATGGTCTTAACATCCTTCTAAAAACTGAGAATTCCGTATACTTTTCAGTTTATACACGATATGGTTTAAGTGGAAAATATTAAATAAACGAATTCTTACATTTTTATTACTATCCATGATGAACTATTCTTTGAAAGTATTAAATCAAAACCTAAATTTGTGTGTTTAATAAGTGATCTTATCTAAAGTTATGAAAGAAAATATAAAATTATCATTAATAACTGTTTTTATACTAGCAATTTCAGTAGTCATACTAAAGAATAACAACTCTAATAATGCCTATTCGCCAAGAGTAAAAAATATTCAAGGCATATCTGGTTATCAGTCCTATTTAAAGTCTATTAGAGCTAATCAAAATACTGGATTTGTCTCTAATCAAGAAGTTCATGATGTGATTGATGACATTAGTAATCAGAACAATACTAAATTCAAGTCTGATTGGCCACTCAAATGGGAATTCAGAGGACCCGACAACATTGGTGGGCGAACTCGATGTCTCGTTATTGATAAAGATAATCCAACAACTTTGTACACAGGTGGTGTTTCGGGTTCAGTATTTAAGTCAACCAACGGAGGTGGTAGTTGGTTCCCATTAACCCTTGGTGACGAAAACTTTGGAGTTGTCAGTATGGCTCAAACTAATGATGGTACACTATTCTATGGCACAGGTGAAAATGGTTTATTATTATCTAATCCAAATGGTAATGAAGGATCAGGCTTTAATGGGATGGGGATATATAAGTCTACTGATGGAGAATCCTTCAGTGCTTTGAACAATACGAAATCATTTGGTAATGTGTTTGTTCTCACTGCTCATCCGTCAACTAACCATATTTATGCTGGATCATCTAATGGTTTGAGAGTTAGTGAAGACGGTGGAGATACATGGAAACTAATAAGAGGTGGAAGTTGTAGAGACATGAAGTTTAATAAAGATGGCGTTTTAATTGCTAGCATCGGTAATACTATTTGGAGATCTACTAACCCAAATGATGGATCGTCTTATCAGTCTATCACTGGTTTTTCAAACAATGGTAGAGCGGCTATTGCATGGGCTGAATCTGATAACAACTACTGCTATGTTATCACTGTAGGTTCTGTTCAATTTGATGGTCAAAATTACGGTGGTGGTTCGCTAACAGGTCTTTATAAATCAACAGATGCTGGACAAACTTTTACTCAGGAAGTTGGACAAATGAGCCAATTTTTCGCACCATTTACCATTATTGGGGTTCAAGCACAAGGGCTATACGACCTCGCACTAGGTGTTCATCCACGCGATAAAGACAGGGTATTCATCGGAGGAGTAGCATTTGCTGAATGGACACTTCAAGATGGACCTAAAATTGTAGGTAACACATTTAGTTCTCCACGAAATCCATATGGAATTCACTCTGACAAGCACTTTATAACTTTTGACAATACTGGCGAAGACCCAATCATGTATATCTGCAGTGATGGCGGAGTTGCCAGAACAACTACTCCTGAGTTGGATCAGTATAAAAATATTAGCACAAACTTAAGTACAACCCAATTCTATGGAATTGCAGCTGATGTGAGGGGTAGAATTTTAGGTGGAACACAAGATAACAACACACTACTCATTACAGGAGAGTCTTATCCAAGGAAAATTGCCGAATCAGTTCTTGGTGGAGATGGCTTTGAATGTGCTATAAGTGCATACAATTCTAATTACATGTTTGGTGAGAGTCAGTATGGTAATTTAAGACGATCCATTACTGCAGGTTCAAGTTTTGAGTCTATGTGGGATAATCGAATAAGTGCTTCATTTGCGTCTTCTCAAAGACCAACAGGATATTTTAATAATCCATTTACACTCTGGGAAAATCCAGCAGTAATTGACAGTATCGAAGCATACGGCAGAAGAGACTCTGATGATTCAATAGCAAATGCTAGATTGTTTTTTGCTACAAATGATGGAATATGGATGTGTAAAAATGCTTACGGGAAGCCGCACGATCCTACGGGTCCAAAAGATGGATCAATACGATGGTTTAGAGTTTCTAACTTAAGACGTGTTCACTACATGAAACCTAGTAAGAACGGAGAATCATTATTTGTTACTACAAATAATGGTAAGGTATACAGAGTTGATAATCTGTTATCTACACAATTTGACACTACAAGTCTACCAGCAAACAACCAAATTGCTGCAAACTTAACTACCACTGAAATTTCACAAGGCATGGGTGTAAGTTCAGCAAGAACTATTACATCAGTTGCCATAGACCCAGAAAATCCTAATCGTATGGTTGTAACTGCTGGTAATTACGGAAATACAAATTATGTATATAGTACAGAAAACGCAATGGATGCATCACCTAGCTGGACTAGTATTCAAAGTAACCTTCCTAAATTTCCAGTTTATCATGCTTTAATAAGCATCAAAAACCCAGATGTTATCATTCTAGGTACTGAATTTGGGATATGGGCAACTAATAATGGTCGTTCAGCTAACCCAACTTGGGCTGAAGCTCCTGACGGAGTAGATAACGATATGCCATTCCCAAGAGTTCCAGTTTTTGATCTTGTACAGGTTGAAAGTAACTCGTCTACAGGTCCAAGAATATACGCAGGTACACATGGCATGGGAATATGGGAAACGAAATCCATGTTAACAAGTGTGAAGCCTAACAATGATCATATCTCATCTAAAGTCATTAATGCTTACCCAAATCCAGCCAACAATTTTGTTAATATTGATGCAGATATCAAGGGATCATATTTATTAAAAATATACTCTCTAACTGGAAATATTGTGTATCAATCAAAAGGGAATAATTCCAAAACTATACAAATCCCAACTTCAGATTGGAAATCTGGAAATTACTTTGTTGAGCTAATTGGGGACAACTCGAAAATTACATCCAAGATAATTGTGCAACACTAGATTTAAATCTAGATAATAAAAAACCACTCTAGTTGACTAGAGTGGTTTTTTTATGTAATAAATCTAAATAAATGCCTTTTTGTCTGTAAATTAGAATTAACATTGACTAATTGTGCCATTTTGTCTTAAATTATGGACAGGTATAGCATTTGATAATTATTTACCAAAAAGCACATTATGAATATAATTAAACAACCTAAAATGATTACAGACATTTTTCAAAGTAATTTAGACAACATGTTACAAGAAATTTTGATTGGACAACATATTACTGATCGTGAAAGTAAAACAGCTAATGTAAACATTAGCGAAAATGAAGATACTTATCAAATTAATGTAGTAATGCCTGGAATTGAAAAAGAAAACATATCACTTTCTCTTGATAATAATAGCTTAATCATACACGGGAATGTAAATACCGATAAGAATGAAAATCATCAATGGTTAAGAACAGAATTTCCTCTTAA
>Ga0213866_10003720_pt1 | contig 10240 bp, 5 predicted proteins | sample PICome_11_FD_160079 | JGI IMG/M metagenome (GOLD analysis project Ga0213866, IMG submission 160079) | Coastal seawater microbial communities near Pivers Island, North Carolina, United States - PICO284 | ecosystem: Environmental > Aquatic > Marine > Coastal | place: USA: North Carolina... | reverse complement strand
TTCATAAAAAAATACAGGGAAATATTATATAATTCTCAGTTATTCAGTAAATTTGGTACCCATTCCTAAAAAATAAACCAACATGAGAAAAAAACTACTCATCATTTTATCTTCAGTTTTCACACTTACACTTGTATATTTTCTTGTATTCGATAAGAGTGAAAATAAAGAAACACTGGTAGAGCAACTTGCAAAAGACGTTCCAATCAAGAAAAAGAAAAAAACAATGGAAGAAAAAATGCTGCATGTTCAAGAACGATTGGAATATGAGTGGCGTTTGCAAAGAAACCCATTAACAGGTGAGCTTCCAGAAGAAGAGAAAAAACGAGAAATGGAAGCTGCTATACTAGCAAAAGAAAAGGCTAGATTTAAAAGGACTGCTAGTGTATATACATCCAGAGGCCCTAGTAATAAAGGAGGTAGAACAAGAACGATTCGTGTAGATCTTTCCGATAACACTAGCAATACAATTTTAGCCGCTGGTGTAACAGGAGGGTTGTTTAGAACGACCAATGGGGGAGCTTCTTGGACAAAAGTATCACCTAATGACGAGCCAGATAATGTAACGGCATTGGCACAAGACCCAAGGCCTGGAAATCAAAACGTTTGGTATTATGGCACTGGAGAATGGGGAGTTTTTTCTAGTAGTGTTGGAGTAGGAGCAGATGCTTTTACAGGAAAAGGAATATGGAAATCTGTAGACAATGGAATTACTTGGGCGCAAATACCGGCAACAGATTCTGTCTTTGAAAGTTTTGATAGTGCATTTGATTTTATCATTTCATTAGAGGTGAGCCCTGTAACCGGAGAATTATTTGTAGCAGCTACGGGTAAAATTTATAGATACGATGGCACAACCTTTACTGTCGAAGTAGAAGAACCATCTAATGGTGCTGGCTGGACCGATGTGGTGATTAATAGCTCAGGGAGAGTGTTTGCTGCAATTGAAGGATCATCATCTGCAAATGGGGTATATACTTCAGCAACAGGAAATGGATCTTGGACAAGAATTGCTCAAAATGGAACCCCTACAGGGTGGTCTTCTAATGGAAGAATTACATTAGCGACTGCTCCGTCTAATGATAATATTATTTATGCGCTATACAGAAATGGCAATAGTAATACAAATGGAGATGTCGAAGCAGATTTGTGGCACTATAATTTAGGAACCGATACTTGGACAAATTACACTTCTAAGATGCCTGATGAGCCAGGGGGAGATTTAAGTGGAAATGATCCATTTTCCATACAAGGAGGCTATGATTTGGTGGTTTCAGTGAAGCCTGATGATGAAAACTTTGTGTTGGTTGGAGGAACGAACGTGTATAGAATTTCTAATATTACTTCTGAGACTACATTTTCTCGTATAGGAGGTTATGCTAGCAACAGCACATATTCTCCTTATACTAACGGAGGAGATGAGCATCATCCCGATATCCACGAGTTATATTTCGACCCTCATGATTCCAATGTCTTATATAGCGGAACAGATGGAGGAGTCCACCAAACATCAGTTGGAAGTTCAAAATGGACAAGCCTGAATAATAATTATCAAACATATCAATATTACCATGTAGCATTAGATCACGCAGGAGGTAATGTAGTAGTGGGTGGAACTCAAGATAATGGATCCTCCATCGGAGGAACTGATGCAGGATTAGCTAACAATACAGAAGTAAATGACCTTCCTTTTGGAGGAGATGGAGTTGCTGTTGGATTGGCAAGAAGAAATGGAGGAACTGATACGCAAGTGTATTGGGGAACACAAAATGGAAACGCATGTACAAATCTCCCTAATAATAGGTGTAACGTAGAACCTACAGGGTCAAGTAGTCAATTTGTTACCTATTTTTACGTAGATCCAGACAACACAGAAACAATGTACTATGTTGGAAGAGATATTTTATATAGAACAAATGATGCTGAGACTGTCACTTCTGATGATTGGGATACCTTAGGCTCTGTATCTTCTTTGGAAGATATTCAACGAGTAGCTGCGACAAGAGGAACTTACAATCCCTCTGATAGTTATTTGCTTATTGGAGGAGATAAGGGAGGAATCTTTAGATTTGATGACCCACATAATATATCGAGCATTGGTATTGCAAGAAACATAACACCAAAAGCATCAACAACAAATGACGGTGTGGGAGCAACCACAGCTGATGGGACAATTGTTTCTGGCTTGGCCATTCATCCTACAAACCCAGATATTGTATTAGCCACGTATGCAAATTATGGAATTACGAATATATTTTTAACTACCAATGCCACAGCCAGCAATCCATCTTGGACAGTTGTTGAACGAAATTTAGCAAGTAACTCCATTCGCTCAGCCGCTATTGCTGAGGTAAATGGTCAAACTATTTATTTTGTTGGAACCTATAGAGGTCTTTATAGTTCTACAGACCCTACAACAACAGATTGGGAGATAGAAGCTCCAAATGAGATTGGGTTTGCATTGGTAAGTAGTATAGATTATAGACCTTCGGACAACAAATTGTTAGTTGGAACTCATGGTAATGGAATGTTTGAAACTACCGTTGTGGCGAATACACTTTCTACAAATGACATCGTGAGTAATGACTTAGGTGCGTTTGTATATCCAAATCCTGTTCAGTCTGAACTGAATATCAGCGCTTCTAAGATAGATTTGAGCAATCATGTTGCGTATCAAATTTCTGATTTATCAGGGAAGTTGATCAAACGAGGTACACTAAAAGATCAAAAAGTTGATGTAGAAAATTTGGCACAAGGACTGTATATTATAAACCTTGAGTCTAAAGGACTAAAAGGATCGATAAAGTTTTTAAAACAATAAATAGAATGAAAATAATTTCTGTTATTTTTTTAGTATTCACTCTATCAGGGTGTAGCGGTACTAAAAATCAATATAAAATAGAACAAGAAGAAACGGTTAGCTTTAAAGAAGCTTACTATCAAGAGTGGGTTGCAGGTGTAGAAGGAGGAGGCTCTGGATTGAATATTTACTTAGAACCCTTTGCAAGTGACTCTAATGTAGAATTGAAAGGAATTTATTTTAGAGAGAATTATACAGAGTTGAGAACAAAAAAAGAAAACTCGTATCATGGGTTTATTAGAGGAGAAGTGAATTGGAAAGAAGAGGACAATAAAGAAAATCAAGAAGTGGAGATTCCTTTCAGCCTTAAAAAGAATGAAGCAGTTGTTTCATTTTTACAGAAAGGAAAATTGAAATATATCAAGATAGAGCTACCAGAAAAAAAATTGGAGATGGTTCCTCAATAAATCAAATAAACGAAAGTAAAGAAGCCGTTTGATTGAACTTGTTCTGAAATCAGGCGGCTTTTGTATTTTTTAAAATCAATGGTCAAAGACCTTAGAAGTTACTATTGATTTTTAGAAACAATTGTGAATAAAAAGGAAGAAATATCTTTTAATTTCTTTGTATTCAGTAACTTTGGAATACAACTTCTAAAATTTTCGCATGAGATTAAAAAGACTCTTGGGAATGATATCGTTAGTAGCATTAACAGTATTTTACTTACTATCAACCCACAAGACGGAATCAGAAAAGCTAAGAGAGCTTCACAGATCACACTTAGAAAATAGTCCCTTTAGGAACACGAAAAGATTAAGCAAGTCAGAGAGAAAATTGAAAGGATTGCCTCCAAATGGGTATTACGAGCAAAAATGGGAGTTGACTATGAATCCTTCGATAGGACGACCGATGCCTGAAAAACTTGCCGAGTTACAGCAAAAATTGAAGGAGGAAAGAAAATCGAACAGAGGAGGAGGAGATACAGCACACCCATGGGTAGATAGAGGACCTAACAATATTGGTGGAAGAACAAGAGGAATCATGTTTGACCCTAATGACAATACAAATAAGCGTGTATTTGCAGGAGGAGTCTCAGGAGGATTATGGGTCAATAATGACATCACTGATGCAAACTCATCTTGGACACAAGTCACGGGAATTGGAGCAAATATTTCAGTAACAACTATTATTTACGACCCAAATGATACCAATACTTTTTACATAGGTTCAGGAGAGTCCTATACCTCTGGAGACGTTGTAGGGAGAGGTGTGTGGAAATCTACAGATGCGGGTGTTACTTGGACAAATATTTTTGGAGGACCAGATGGTACAGTAACCAATGGAGGTCAACTGGTAAATGGAATTTTTTACATTAATGATATTGTAGCCAGAGATGTAGGAGCCTCCACAGAGCTATACATAGCAGTTGCTGGTGCCAATTATGCAGTAGCAGATAACCCGAATAACTTTCATGGATTATTAGAACAAGGTCTATACAAGTCAACTGATAACGGTGTAAATTGGACTCGTTTTGATATCAGAGAACCAGACAGTTCGTTTTCCAATCCGAACGATATCGAGCTGGACATAAATAATAACATTTGGTTTACCACCACCAGAAGTTCGTTCGGACAAAATGGAGGAAAAATCTTTAGATCAACAGATGGTATAAGCTTCACTTTAATCCATACCATAGCGAATGCGAGAAGAACTGAGTTAGAGCCCTCTCAAACAGATGCAAATAAATTTTGGGTTGCTGCTAATATAAACGGAGAAGCAGACTTATTTAGAACTACAGATTCTTTTTCAAATGTGACTAAAATAAATGAACCAGATGATGCAGATAATGGGATTAGTTCTACAGATTATGCTAGAAACCAAGCATTTTACAATTTACCCATTGAAGCAGATGCGAATGATAATTTGTATGTAGGAGGGATCGATTTATTTAGATCTAGTGACGAAGGAGATACATGGGTACAAATTTCTAAATGGTCTAACAACCCAGGTTTGAATTCAATTACGGTACCTTTGGTTCATGCAGATCACCATGCAATTGTTTTTAGACCGGGTAATGACAATCAAGTTGTATTTGGAACAGATGGTGGTATCTACTACTCAAACAACATTCTCTTTGCTTCTTTTGATGACTCTGTGATTAGTAGTAGAAACAAAGATTTCAATGTAACACAATTTTATTACGCTTCGATGTCTCCTGGAACTGCAAATGATATATTGTATGGTGGAACACAAGATAATGGTACGTTAACATCACAAAACTCAGTCAGTGGAGTAAATAGTTTTAATAATTATTTTTCTTTCTTTAGTGGAGATGGGAGCTATAGTCATATTGATCAAGATGGTATTAGTGTTCCCAATAGAGGCGAATTTATGATCGTAGGGTCTACTTTTTTAAGTTACTTTTTTGTTGAGACCTCTGTAACTAGCAGTAACCAAGCATTTAATAATGGATATACAATAGTGGATGTAAATGAAGGAGACTTTATTAATCAAGCCGACTTTGATGATGTGGGAAATATTTTGTATGCTAACACAAGTGTTTCTGGAACCAATAGGTTTTCTTCTTTTACGCTTGGAGAAAATAGTGCAACAAGAAAGGATTTTTTAAACTCTATTTTAATCACGACTCAACCTTCAGCATTCAAAGTGTCTCCTTTTGACAACACGATTGTTCTCATAGGAACTAGGGATGGAAAGTTAATACAAGCTTCCGATGTAGATACAAATTCGGTGATTTGGGATGATCTCTCTGATGGAGCTTTTGTTGGGAGCATTTCGGATATTGAATATGGGAGTACCAACCAAGAAATTTTTATCACTTTTCACAATTATGGTGTCACTAGTATTTTCCATACAACAGATGGAGGATCTACCTGGAGAAGTGTAGAAGGAGATCTCCCTGATCTCCCTGTAAAATGTATCCTACAAAACCCGTTACTCCCTCAAGAAGTAATCATAGGAACAGAGCTAGGGGTTTGGAGAACTGATGATATTACTGCAACTGATCCAGTATGGACACAATCTTACAATGGAATGAGCGATGTTACTGTGTTAGATTTAGACTATAGAGCATCAGACAACACCATCTTAGCAGCTACTTATGGAAGGGGTCTTTTCACCTCAGTTTTTACAGCTGTTCCAGCCTCTATTAATGATGTGCTAACAGACAAGAAAGTATTTACAGTATATCCAACAATTTCAGATGGCGATTTTACCGTGTACGCAAAAAACGATTTAGGAAATACCAAGGTTCAAATCTTTGATATTTCAGGAAAGCAAGTGTATCATTTTTCTCTCAATTTTAATGAAGATAAAAATCAACCGGTATCAGTGAATTTAAAATCTGGGGTATATATCGTGAACTTAATTGATCAGAATAATAGAAAATCTTCTGGTAAGATTATTATTCGATAGAAATAAAAAAGAGTAACATTTACAAACCGTCGATAGCTGAATTTGTTTAAGTGTTAGGTAGTTTTTTATTGAATTGACTTTATAACTTTTTGAATAGAGTCAGCATCAATTTGATTTATTTTTTGCAGCTCATCAACCGTTCCATGCTCAGTAAATGAGTCTTGAACTCCGAGAACAATTACTTGTATGTTATACTTATGTTGCGCAGCAAATTCTAGAATAGCTGAGCCAAAACCGCCCTTTTGAATACCATCTTCAACAGTAATAATCTTTTCAAACTTTGTAAAAATGGTATGTAGTAATTCTTCATCCAAAGGCTTTACAAAACGCATATCATAGTGCGCGATGTTTGGTAGCGTTTTTAGCGCTTCAGTAACATTGTTAGCGATGGTTCCAATCGATAAAACAGCAATGTTTTCACCTTCTTGTAAGCAAACTCCTTTCCCTATTTCAATAGTTGAAAAAGGGTGTTTCCAATCAATGGTCATACCCCTGCCTCTAGGATATCGAATAGCACTAGGGAATTCTAACCCTAATTGAGCAGTATACATCATATTGCGTAGCTCCATTTCATTGCTGGGAGCAAAGACAATCATGTTAGGAATCGCCCTTAAATATGCAAGATCAAAAATACCATGATGTGTTGCGCCATCTTCACCTACCAACCCAGCTCTGTCCAAGCAGAAGATTACTGGCAATTTTTGCAAAGCAACATCATGAATCACTTGATCATATGCTCTTTGTAAAAAGGTTGAATAGATGTTACAAAAAGGAATCAGACCTTCTGATGCCATTCCAGCAGCTAAGGTCACAGCGTGCTGTTCAGCAATTCCCACATCAAACGTTCGTTTAGGAAAAGCGTTCATCATTAATTTCAACGAACTTCCAGTGAGCATCGCTGGAGTAATTCCTACAATTTTTTCGTTTTGTTTAGCTAATTCAACTAGTGTCTCTCCAAAAACATCTTGATATTTTGGAGGAAGGATTTCTACACTTTTTGGAGCTAATTCTCCTGTCTTGGCGTCGAACCTTCCTGGAGCGTGGTATTTTACCTGATCTTCTTCAGCCTTCGACAATCCTTTTCCTTTTGTGGTGGTGATGTGCAAGAACTTAGGGCCTTTCTTTTTCTTGAGTCGTTTCAACTCTTTTAATAAACTAGGAAAGTCATGCCCATCAATTGGACCTGAATAGTCAAAATTTAACGCTCGAATGATGTTATTTTTGGCTAAGGATTTGTTCGTTTTTACCTTGGTTAAATATTCTTTCAAAGCGCCTACAGATGGATCAATTCCGATGGCATTGTCATTTAAAATAATCAGCAAGTTGGCATCGCTCACACCAGCATGATTCAAGGCTTCAAAGGCCATTCCACTAGCTATTGATGCGTCACCAATGACTGCAATATGATGTTTGTTTTGATTGCCTTGTAAAGAAGAAGCAATGGCCATTCCCAAAGCAGCTGAAATAGAAGTTGAAGAGTGTCCAACTCCAAAAGCATCGTAATCACTTTCTTCTCTTTTAGGAAATCCAGAAATACCATTGAATTGCCGATTGGTATGGAAAATGTCTTTTCTTCCAGTTAAGATTTTATGTCCGTAGGCTTGATGACCCACATCCCAAATCAATAAATCATTAGGAGTATCAAATAGATAATGCAGGGCAATGGTGAGCTCTACAACACCTAAGCTGGCTCCTAAATGCCCTTGTTTGGTCGCGACAATATCAATGATAAACTCCCTCAATTCTTTGGCCAATTGAGGCAACTGTTCTTCTGATAACAATCTTAAATCAGCAGGAAGTTGAATATGGTCTAACAAGCGTTTCATCAAGATACAAAAGTACAATTTTACAAGTCAAAAACTACAGGATAGTTATGAGTTTAAAAAGACTGTAAACGTCAGCTCGAGCGCCCTGACGTTTACAGTCTGGGTGTATCGAGAACTAGTTTATACTTGAAAACATTTAATTCTTATCAGAAAAGACTAGCAGCTCAAAAGCTTTTTGTATAATTGGATACGATATTTCACGTTAGTTCAACATAAGATGTATGATTTTAAGCGTAAAACTGAATAAAGATCTAACGTGTCACTTCGAGTGGAGTCGAGAAGTTTTCAAAACCTCATCTTTTTAAGAGGTCTCGACTGCGCTCGACCTGACATTGTTATAAGCATTTGATAAACAGATATAACTTTGAAAAGTGATATAGAATTGAGTTATTTAGTATATTGTTTCCTATGATACAACCTTTCGACGATACCTACTTCATGAAAAAAGCTTTGCAAGAAGCACAAATGGCTTTTGACAAAGGGGAGGTTCCTGTGGGCGCTGTGGTTGTTTTAAAAGATCAAATTATTGCAAGAGCACACAACCTTACCGAAACTTTAAATGATGTGACGGCGCATGCTGAGATGCAAGCGTTTACAGCGGCAGCTGACTATCTTGGAGGCAAATACCTGAAAGATTGCATTCTTTACGTTACGTTGGAACCTTGTCAGATGTGCGCAGGCGCTAGCTATTGGACACAAATAGGAAAGATCGTTTACGGAGCTCCAGAGCCCCAAAGAGGTTTTGTCAATTTAAATACGCAACTACACCCAAAAACAAAAGTAGTCAGCGGTGTTTTAAGTGACGAATGCAGCCAGTTGTTAAAGAAATTCTTCATTCAAAAGCGGAATTTGAATTAAGTCTCGCCAATTAAGGTGCCGATTTAATAGCCTATAGCTATTAAGTGTCTTAAAATTATGTTAATATTTGGTTATCAATACATTGTATGCTATTGATTTTATTGATGCTTCGAATTTTTTTCAAAAAAATAAATCCTTCATTGATCATTTTAACAGTTTCGAATACTTCTTTTCTATATCTTTAAGGTGAAAGAAAAATGAAAAAAGCTGCTATGAACTTTTCAACTTATATTTTTTGATGACCAGTAGATTTGCCTAGGACTAGGCAATGTTCCCACCTGTTATCAAGACATTTTCCGATTGCTTATAGTTGCTTCTTTTCAAGAGTATTAATTAATTTAAAAAGTTTAACACATGAAAAGAATTTTTTTCATGACTGTCATGTTAATGGCAGTCGGAGTTGTTTTTGCACAAAACGACCCCAAACTACCGGAGGTAGTACCACCTTCACCGACCGTTGCAAACTTAATGAAGTTTGAAGAAGTACCAGTGAACAATTACACAGGTCAGCCAGACATTAGTATTCCTATGTTTTCTAAATCCATTGGAAAAGGAATGAATCTGAGTATTGGATTAAAATACAACACTTCTGGTGTTAAAATTGAAAGTAAGTCTGGCTGGACAGGTACAGGCTGGTCGCTCTTTGCTGGAGGAGTGGTCTCTAGAACCGTTAGAGATTTGCCAGACGAAGCCAAAAAAGGAACAACTGGATATACCATTAAAACTGGAGTGTATCATAATTCTGACTACTGGAATTACACTAGTTTATCTGGTGCAGACCAACAAGAATTTAATTGGAAAGCTGTAGGGAGTAGCCTAGATAAGTATGACAACAACTTAGATATCTACCAATTTAGTATGCTAGGGTATTCGGGTCGCTTTGTTATCGTTAAATCAGGAACATCTTTAGTGCCTAAATTGATTTCTAGAAATGGAAAGTTTAATATTTCCATCAGTTATCACTCCACAAATTATACCATCGATAGTTTCACCATCACAGATCCCAATGGCTACAAATATGTGTTTAAAGATGAAATTGAGACTACGACAACAACCAATAGTTATGAAACCTTGTCTCAGGATAACAATACTAGCACAGGTACTAATGACAACTATAGTTTTAGAAGTGCTTGGCATTTAAAGGAAATTAAAAATCCCAAAAACTTAATACTGGCAACCTTTAATTACAGCACTTCTGGGGAGTCTCATTTTGCAGTCCCAATACGCATTGAAAATCGAATTACCTCTACGGCTCCTGGTATTCAGGATATTAAGAACAATGCCTACAACAATACCATTTTAGAGCCTAAATATTCAATCT
>Ga0213866_10003718_pt1 | contig 10244 bp, 11 predicted proteins | sample PICome_11_FD_160079 | JGI IMG/M metagenome (GOLD analysis project Ga0213866, IMG submission 160079) | Coastal seawater microbial communities near Pivers Island, North Carolina, United States - PICO284 | ecosystem: Environmental > Aquatic > Marine > Coastal | place: USA: North Carolina... | reverse complement strand
AGTTAAATGAACAGCGTGAGTTAGAAGAGGCAAGTTTTTCATCGAGGGCAACCTTCAACAAAACCGAAGGCTTTTGGGTTGAAGAAAATGTATCCAGCACATTGTTTGTCGAGCAGCAAACGTACATCCGAAAATGGGTTACGCGAAAATGGCAGACCGAACTAACTCCTGAGGTTTTAGCGTTGAATATTTTACCGGCGGAGTCTCTGTCTGCAGGCTCACTCAATAATCATATTGAATTTTTAGAAGAGCGAAAAGCCGACTCGGCAAAATATAGGTTAGCCTTTTGGAGTAAGGTGCTCCAACCTCTGGCAATCTTTAGTTTGGTGTTGGTGGGAATCGCCTTTGTATTTGGCCCGCTGCGACAAGCAACAGTGGGCTTTAGAGTTTTTGTCGGAGTTCTCTTTGGGATTAGCTTTAAGTTGCTTTCAGATATTCTAGGGCCTCTGAGTATAGTATTTGAGATACCGCCAATCCTAGCTATTTTAACCCCTATACTCGTCTGTTTTGTTATAGGTTATATACTCTTGCGGCGCGCTGGATAAGCTAAATAAAAAGCCTTTCTACTTTTTCTGCGGCTCTTGATTTGAGTCTAAGTATTTATTCTTTTTCTAAAACTACCACCTTAGTGTGGGTAAAAATATCATGTGCACAGGATTTTTGTGCTGGCAATAAACAATAAAAATACCCCAAACCAGCGGCAGTCAATGATAGAAAAGCCAGAGGACAGCGCTTTAGACATTGCAGTTGTGTGGCAAGATTGCCATCGGGTTGCTGCAGTCGAAGTCGCCAAGCTTTCATGCCAAGGGTTTGGCCCTGTTTACGCCAGCAAATATAGTAGTAACCCATAAGGCAGGCGATATAACCGAAAAAGCTCAGCCACTGAAGAAAGGCGTTGGGTTGAATATCTTCAAGGCCCTCGGTGCCGAAGGCAATCATCTTAATAACAAGAAGAATTGCACCATAGCCAAGGGTAATAGCAAATAGTAAAAATGCATCATAGACCAGTGCGGCAAGTCGCCGAAAAAGGCCGGCACTGGGTAATTGGTGAAACTCTAAACGCGGTTTAATGGTCAATCTCCAAATTCAGCATCAGATTAATAGCAGGATTCTGCACAAAGCCAGTACAATGTGCAATTGATAATATAATGTCTCAACAAAAAGTACTCTAGGAGAGCTAACTTGGATTGGATTTTTGGTATTCACGCAGTGCAGTCGATTCTTAAGACATCGCCAGAGCGAGTCAAAGAACTCAGGGTTGTAAGGGCGCGTCAAGATGCACGATTACAAAAGTTGCTCAATTTAGCCGATCAACATGGTGTAGCTATTCAGTGGTCAACTGCACAGAATTTAGATTCTTTGGTTGATGGTCGTCACCAGGGGGTGGCGGCGCTGTGTAAAGAGGGTGAAACCTACGATAAAAATTATCTAGCAAAACTGGTTGAACAGCACGGCCCTCAGGGCTTCTTTTTGATGCTCGACGGTGTTACTGATCCCCACAACCTAGGCGCCTGTTTGCGTTCGGCTGAAGGTGCTGGGGTTCAAGCGGTTATAGTGCCCAAGGATAACTCAGTAGGTTTAACCGCAGTGGTTTCCAAGGTTGCTTCTGGTGCCGCCGAGACAATTCCTCTGGTAGTCGTGACGAACGTGGCCAGAACCCTAAAGGACCTTCAGGCAAGAGGGGTATGGGCGGTAGGCACTACTGGCGAGGCTAAACAGACTATTTATGATGTCGATCTTACCGGACCCATTGTGATGGTCATGGGCTCTGAGGGAACAGGCATGCGGCAATTAGTGACTAATCAATGTGATTTTCTGGCTAAGTTACCCATGGCAGGAAAGGTCAGTAGTCTCAATGTATCTGTTGCCGCTGGGGTTTGCTTGTTCGAGGCGGTAAGACAGCGCAGCTAGAGTATTTATTCTTGGCTTGATTAGGACTAGAATTGTTGTACTAGTTCTAATGGGTCAAGATGCGATGGCTGTTGATAAAAATATTTACTCTATCCCCAATTTGTTAAGCCTACTAAGGCTGGCATTAGTGCCGGTGCTAGCAGTTGCGGCTTGCCTCAATGAAGCTAAACTATTTCTATTGTTGCTTGGTATTTCCTTGCTAAGCGATATGCTTGATGGCTATTTCGCCAGAAAGTTACATCAGGTTACAGAGTTTGGCGCGCGCTTGGACAGCTGGGCAGATATGGCGACCTATGCAATGATGATATTGGGGCTAAGCCTGATATGGCCCATTATTTTTGAACAGCAATTGATCTATCTTGTAGCTGCTACCATTAGCTATATTTTACCTGTGATAGTAGCTCTGATCCGCTTTTCTAGCTTTCCCAGCTATCATACTTGGGGCGCAAAATTGGCCGCTGTGTTAATCGCACCCGCCTTTTATTTATTAATTCTTTACGATGAGCAAGCATTCTTTAGGTTGGTAATTATCTTCCATGTTGTGGTTGCCGTGGAGGAGATTGCTATTACCTTTATGCTAAAACAGCCTAGGACAAATGTAGCATCAATCCTAACAATTCTTAGTTCCTCAGATAATAAGTCTTCATAGCAACCCAAAGACCACAACCTTGGTGTTGCAACCTGGGCGGCAAATCTCTATAATCGCGCGGCTTGAAGGGTCTGAGCTGCTATAATTTAATTATCTCAGGCACTCCTTGTCTCACTGCATCATCAGCTTGGTGTTGGCGGGAGACTTTTTAATCCATGAGGAGATACAATGCGTCATTACGAAATAGTGTTTCTGGTCCACCCAGATCAGAGCGAGCAAGTTGCCGGTATGGTAGAGAGATACACCTCTGCTATCGAAGCTGGAAAAGGTTCAGTTCACCGTCTAGAAGACTGGGGACGTCGTCAACTAGCTTACCCAATCAATAAAATTCACAAAGCACATTATGTTCTTATGAACGTAGAGTGTGGTCAAGATATCCTTGATGAGTTAAATTCTTCTTTCAGATACAACGATGCTGTGCTTAGAAGCATGGTTATTCGTCGCGACGAAGCTATTACTGCAGACTCGCCTATCATGAAACAAGAAAATGCAGAGAAAGCTGACAAAGAAGCCCGCGAGCGTCATAAGGCGGCCAAAGCTAAAGAATCAGCAGACAAAGCAGAAGCGGCAGCTAAGGCTGAAGCAGCAGCGAAAGAGGCTCCTGCAGAGGAAGCTCCAGTAGAGGAAGCCCCAGCAGAAGAAGCCCCAGCAGCGGAAGGAGAAGAATAATGGCTAGATTTGTGCGTAGAAGAAAATTCTGTCGTTTTAGTGCCGAGGGTGCTACTGAGATTGATTATAAAGATCTCGATACTCTAAAGGGCTACGTATCAGAAACAGGAAAAATTGTACCTAGCAGAATTACTGGTACAAAAGCACGTTATCAGCGTGAGTTGTCAGAAGCTATTAAGCGTGCGCGCTATATAGCTCTATTGCCATACACTGATAGCCATAGCTAAGAAAGGTAAAATAGCTTGAAGGCCCTAGCTGAATTTATATTGCGCGGGCGATTGCAGGCTTTAATTGTGGCGTTAATTGGGAGCTTTTTCCCATTAATCAGCACAGCTGTAATAGCATTGGTTTCATTGTGTAAGGGCGCTAAAGAAGGAACGCTGTTGTTTCTTTGGGTGTCGTTAGCACTGGTTCTGCTTCAGCAATCTGGATCAGAAAACCCTCTGCTAACGGCTGTTTCTATCGTATCTCTAGGGATAATGGTATTAGCAGCTGAAGTGCACAGAGTTATGGCTTCATGGCAATGGACGTTGTTAGTAATAGTTGTAGTAGCTGTTATCAGTGCTCAAGGCTTTGCGATACTGATGGCATCATCGGTAACTAGCTTAGTTGCTACGGCACAGGACCTGTTAAACGCGGTTAAAAGCCAAGGCCAAGATGCTCAGTTAAGTATTGCGCTTTCTGAGTCTATGTTACTGGGACTAGTCGCTACAATATTAGCCATTGGTTCAATCATGAGTATGATGCTAGCACGATGGTGGCAGGCTGGGGTTCAAAACCCCGGGGGATTTCAAAAGGAATTCCATGGCTTTTCCATCGATGCAAAGATTGCTGTGATATTGATTGTGATCTTGGTAGTAGGGCAGTTTTTTTCGCAAAGCGCCCAAATATGGTTAGATATAGCAGCGTTGCCTTTGATTATCGCTGGAATCGCTTTAGTACATTTTGCGGTTAAGTTATTCGGTCAAGGCAGGCAGTGGTTGGCATTTTTATATGTCGGAATGATTATGGTGGGAAAGCCAGTAACACTTTTATTAGTAGTGCTGGGTTTAACAGACAGTTTAATTGATTTACGCTCGAGATTAGAAGGCTATAATAAGCCCAAAACTTGAGTTTATTAATAGATAAAGAGGTGTAAGAGATGGAAGTTATTCTATTGGAAAAATTAGGTAAGTTAGGAAATATTGGTGATGTGGCCAATGTTAAAGCTGGCTATGGCCGCAACTACCTCATACCTCAGGGTAAGGCATTGTTTGCTACAGCAGCTAATCTTGAAGAGTTTGAAACTCGTCGTGCTGACTTAGAAGCAGCAGCTGCTAACAAAATGGAAAAAGCGCAAATTCGTGCCAGCAAGTTGGCCGAAATTGAGACTGTTACTATCGCTGCAAATGCAGGTGATGAGGGCAAGCTTTTCGGTTCTGTTGGAACTCGTGAGATTGAAGAAGCAGTTAATAACGCTGGTGGCGAAATTTCTAAAAGCGAAATTAACTTGCCTGAAGGCGCAATTCGCAATATCGGTGAATTCTCAGTTGAGGTTCAGTTACACACTGATGTAACTCAATCAATCACTGTTATTGTTGAAGCTGAATAAACCTATTTCAGCAGTTTACAGCAGGTACCGAAGCGGCATTGATTCTTAAAAGAGTCAGTGCCGTTTTAGTTTTTAAAAAATATTTTCAATTCACTGTGTTAATTTGTCTTCTAGTCGCTCTATAATCTACCTCTATAATTTAAAAAAATCATACCTATGAACGAAGCACTTTTTGCTGAACCGACAATCAGCCAGCCCCTGCCACATTCTCTAGAAGCCGAGCAGGCCGTTCTTGGTGGCCTAATGTTAAAGAATGAGGCTTTTGACTCAGTTGCTGAGGTTCTTGGGGAAAATGATTTTTTTGGCGCAGACCATCGTTCTATTTTCAATGCTATGGTTGGATTGGCCTCGGAAGGGCAGCCGTTTGACCCGATAACACTCACTGAGCACCTGCAAAATTCTAATGAACTAGGCGCTGTAGGTGGTGCAGAGTATCTGGTCGACTTGGCGCAAAACACCCCTAGTTCAGCCAATGTAAAAGCTTACACGCAGATTGTTTTAGAGCGCTCAATTGTTAGACAGCTGATTACAGCATCTAGTGAAATTGTGCGAAAAAGCTACAATCCAGTGGGCTGGGATAGCGGCAAGCTGTTAGCTGAGGCCGAAGCTAGACTTCAAGAAATTATTGAAAATCGACCTAAGCAGGGCGGTTTTAAAGATGTAAATAATCTTATTAAAGATGCAGTAGCTCGCCTAGATGAACTCTTTAAAAACGATGCCGATATTACCGGTTTAAGCACTGGGTTTTCCGACTTAGATAATATGACCTCTGGCTGGCAAAAATCAGATCTGATTATTGTTGCCGGCCGTCCATCTATGGGTAAAACCTCTTTTGCCATGAATATGGTTGAGCATGCTACTCTGCATCAGGATCGACCGGTATTGGTTTTTTCCCTAGAGATGCCCGCCAGTCAGTTAATAACCAGAATGCTGTCTTCAATGGGTAAGATAGATCAAACCAGAATGCGCTCTGGTAATCTTCAAGAAGACGATTGGCCGCGCCTAAGCAGTGCCGCTCAAAGATTAAAAGACCGACCATTATTTATTGATGATTCTGCCGGTATTACACCATTGGAAATGCGCGCAAGGATTAAACAATTTACTCGCGAGCGCGTTGAGCAGCTACGACAGCAGTGGTACAAAGAGCATGGTTCAGATTCACAGCCAGATAACGACGAACTCTACAAACAAGCTCAGCCTGGGCTTATTATGGTCGATTACCTTCAGTTGATGAGCGGCAGTAACGCCACAGAGGGCAGGGTTCAAGAAATTTCGCAAATTTCGCGAGAGCTTAAGGGTCTAGCAAGAGAGTACGAATGCCCAATGATTGCCTTGTCACAGTTAAGTCGTAATGTAGAACAGCGTCCGAATAAACGACCGGTTAACGCAGATTTGCGTGAATCTGGTGCGATTGAGCAAGACGCTGATGTTATTGCCTTTATCTACCGAGATGAGGTTTATAACGAAGATAGTCCTGACAAGGGCACTGCAGAAATTATTCTTGGCAAGCAGCGTAATGGTCCTATAGGCACCTGTCGCCTTATGTTTATGGGCAAATACACACGCTTCGAAAATCTTGCTGTTGATAATTTCGCTGAGTACTAAGTTAAGCGCAACGCTTAGCTGCTATAAATAGGGGATGGCAATGCAGGTATTCCATACAGTAAATGGGCTCAGAGAAATACTGAGAAAGCATCGCAATAGTGGTCAAAAGATTGGCTTTGTTCCCACCATGGGCAATCTGCACGATGGTCACCTAGCCTTGATTAAACAGGCCAAACAAACCAATGATATTGTGGTTTGCTCTATTTTTGTCAATGCACTGCAGTTCGGTCTAAATGAAGATTGGGACAAATACCCACGCACCTATGATTCTGATTGTGAAAAGCTTGATCAAGAAGGCTGTGATTACCTGTTTTACCCCGAAGATGGCGAAATGTACCCCAATGGACTCGATACTCAGAGTCGGGTTATCTGCCCAACTATGACCGATGTACTCTGTGGTGCTAGCCGACCGGGACATTTTGAGGGTGTTACCACTGTGGTAAGTAAACTATTTAATATTGTACAGCCTGATGAAGCTATTTTTGGGATAAAAGATTATCAACAGTTAGCTGTTATTAAGCGTATGACCGAGGATCTGTGTCTGCCAGTAAAGATAATTTCTGCGCCAATTCACCGAGAAGCAGACGGTCTGGCGATGAGCTCAAGAAATAGCTATATCAACGAAGATGAGCGTCCCAAAGTTAAAGTCTTAAAACAAGTATTAGAGCTGATCGCTGAACAGATTAAAGCGGATAACTTAGAATTTACTCAATTAGAAATGGAAGCAAAAAAGCGTATCGAGTCTGAAGGTTTCAAGGCAGATTACGTCACCATAAGTAACAGTAAAACATTGGAACCAGCAGCGGTCGACGATCGCGAGATAACAATACTGGGCGCTATGTATACAGACTCGGCACGCTTAATTGATAACATAAGCATTAATTTAAATTAATTGTGCCATCAATTTTTCGCAAACAATATTCTCTCTTGGTATAATGTGCTCAACAACGAAATTAGGATATTGCTGTGTTATCGGCCTTTTTAAAAGCTAAGTTACATATGGCATGCGTTACCCAAGCAGAGCTTTGGTATGACGGTTCATGTGCTATCGATGCAGATTTACTCAAACTTGCAGGCATGCAAGAGTTTGAACAAATCGATATCTATAATGTCGACAATGGTGAGCGTTTTACTACCTATATTATTTCGGCTGAAGCGGGTTCAGGCACAATTTCTATCAATGGTGCTGCAGCGCGACTGTGTCAGGTAGGTGATCGCATTATTATTGCTACCTATGGTCAGTTTAATGAGCAGGAAGCGGCAGAGCATAAGCCAAAACTCGTCTATCTCAATGAAGATAACAGTGTCGAGCGCACCGCCAACACCATTCCAGTTCAGCTAGCTGGTTAATTTTTAAGCAAATTTCTTGCGGTTTTAGTTGACTACTGGAAAAAAAGTGGTAAATTAGCCGCGAATTGACTCGTATTGAGTTAAATTTTAAGTCCAAGTACCAGACAGGTGTAACCCATACCGCTGGTCATCATAAGTGATGGAGCTATTACCCATAGCCCCTACGAACGGTCAAAACACTTACCGGTGTGACTGTAACTAGCTGCGTTTAGCGGCGTCCCTATTGATGTTTCAGCCTAGTCACTACTGGGAAAGGTTCTTTTTGCTCTTAGTTTTAAGTCTAAGAGATAAGTATTTAGAGGACAGATTATGGAACATTTATCCGGCGGTGAAATCGTTATTCGCGCCTTAAAAGATGCAGGTGTTAAACATGTTTGGGGTTACCCGGGCGGTGCTGCACTGCACATCTACGACGCGCTTTATAGACAAGAAGATGTTGAGCATCTCTTAGTTCGCCATGAACAGGCGGCAGTGCATGCGGCCGACGGATTCTCAAGGTCAACCGGTGAGGTAGGCACAGCTCTAGTAACCTCAGGTCCCGGTGCAACCAATGCTATTACCGGTATTGCTACAGCCTATATGGATTCAATTCCATTGGTTGTTATATCAGGTCAGGTTCCAAAGGCTAAAATTGGTCAAGACGCCTTTCAGGAAACTGATATGGTGGGTGTTTCTCGTCCCATCGTAAAACATAGTTTCTTGGTTACAAGAGCCGAAGATATAGCTGAAACTATTGCCAAAGCCTATTACATTGCCTCTACTGGTAGACCTGGCCCAGTGGTAGTCGATATCCCTAAGGATGTTACAGAGCCGAGCTACAAGGTACCCTATGAGTGGCCGTCATCGGTTAAGATGCGTTCTTATCAGCCAACCAATAAAGGACATCGCGGGCAGGTTAAGCGCGCGGTTAAGACCCTTTTGTCAGCCAAACAACCGGTTATATATTCCGGTGGTGGGGTTATTTTAGATGATGCCTCAGAGCAATTGGTTAAATTAGCTCAGCGCCTTAATTATCCAGTGACCAATACTCTTATGGGTCTGGGAGCCTATCCGGCAACCGATCGTCAATTTATTGGTATGTTAGGTATGCATGGCACTTTTGAGGCTAATACCGCAATGCATGAAGCGGATGTTATCTTTGCTGTAGGAGCACGTTTTGATGATCGAGTAACTAATGATCTAAATAAATTTTGCCCCAATGCGACAATTATTCATATTGATGTTGACCCAACGTCAATATCAAAAAACATTAATGCCCATATTCCGGTTGTTGGCACCTGTACCTCTGTGCTTAATGAAATGCTTAGCATTGCCGATGAATTAGCAACCGAACCCGATACCAAGGCGATTGATGCCTGGTGGGCCAAGATTGATCAATGGCGCGCGGACAAGGGCATATATACAGAAAGCCGTTATGAGCCAAGTTCTGGTGATGTGATTAAGCCTCAAGATGTTATTAAGGCCCTTTATAAAGAAACTAAGGGCGATGCATTTATAACCTCTGATGTTGGTCAGCACCAGATGTTTGCCGCGCAGTATTATCTGTTTGATAAGCCGCGCCGCTGGATAAATTCTGGTGGTTTGGGAACCATGGGCTTCGGATTGCCGGCGGCAATGGGTGTTCAGCTAGCGCATCCAGAGGCACAGGTTGCCTGTGTTACCGGTGAAGGCAGTATCCAGATGTGTATTCAGGAGCTATCAACCTGTAGCCAATATAATTTGCCGGTTAAAATCATTAACCTAAATAATTCGGCACTGGGTATGGTTCGCCAATGGCAGGATATGAACTACAGCAGTCGCTATTCTCAGAGCCTTTACGAGGACTCTTTGCCCGACTTCGTTGCCTTGGCAGAAGCCTATGGTCACGTGGGTATAAAAGTTACTCGTTATGAGGATCTTGAAGAGAAAATGCGTGAATGCTTTGCCTTAAAGGATCGCGTGGTATTTATGGATATCGTTGTCGATAAATCTGAGCATGTATATCCCATGCAGATACCGGGTGGCTCAATGGGCGACCTGTATTTGAATAAAGCGGAGAAAAACTAATGAAACGCATAATTTCTATATTACTGGAAAATGAATCTGGTGCGCTTTCAAGAGTTGTCGGGTTATTCGCTCAAAGAGGTTATAATATAGACACTTTGACTGTTGCACCGACTGATGATGATACGCTTTCGCGATTGACACTCACAACTCAGGGTGACGATCAGATGGCGGAGCAGATTGTGAAACAGCTCCACAAGTTAATCGATACCATCAAGGTAGTCGATTTAACCGTGGGCTCGCATATTGAGCGCGAACTGATGTTGGTAAAATTAAAAGCATCAGATCCTGAAATTCGCGCTGAATTAAAGAGTTGTGTGGAGATATTTAGAGGCCATGTTGTTGATGTTACAGCCTCGACCTATACGGTGCAGCTCACTGGTGACAGTGATAAATTAGATGCATTTATCGATGCTGTAAGAGAAA
>Ga0213866_10003717_pt1 | contig 10244 bp, 9 predicted proteins | sample PICome_11_FD_160079 | JGI IMG/M metagenome (GOLD analysis project Ga0213866, IMG submission 160079) | Coastal seawater microbial communities near Pivers Island, North Carolina, United States - PICO284 | ecosystem: Environmental > Aquatic > Marine > Coastal | place: USA: North Carolina... | reverse complement strand
CGTTGATTTTTGTTGCGATCAGAGGGATTTCAATTTTCCGTCTTGGGGCGAGTCGAGTCTGAGTTTAGCGTAAGATCCTGGCGCATCTTCAAACGGATTGGTGCGATTATTTCTAATTTTTCTGGCATTTACGGTTCTACTTCCTTGAGAAGTGATCCAAACCGACCAATCACTCCACCAGGATCCGTCAAACCTGTCCGCATTTTGAAGCCAACTTTCCGCATCGTGAGTTAGTTCGTCATTCGCCCAAAAGCAGTATTTATTTGCCACAGGAGGGTTGACGATACCAGCAATATGCCCAGATCCACCAAGGACGAATCTCACTTTACCGCCAAAAAGTTTAGCGCCAGCAAAAGTGGATTTCCAGGGCGCTATGTGATCATCTTTTGCAGAAATAAAATAACATGGCGTAGTGACGCTAGAAAGGTCGATGGATCTGCCTGCGATGGTCAACCCCTTGGGCTCGCGAAGTTTATTGTGGATATACATATTTCGCAAATAGTAAGAGTGCATTTTTGCAGGCATTCGAGTGGCATCAGAATTCCAAAACAGTAAATCAAAAGGCACAGGGTCTTTTCCTAACAAGTAATTATTAACGACGAATGACCAAATTAAATCATTCGATCGCAACATATTAAATGTAGAGGCCATTTCCGATGCTTCTAAGTATCCCTTAGAAGCCATGCGTTTTTCTAACGCATCAATACCCTCGGGATCCACAAAAACTCCTAGCTCTCCAGGTTCGTTAAAGTCAATCATGGAGGTGAAGAAGGTTGTACTGTTAACCCTCTTATCTTGCTTATTGGATTTTAGCCATCCCAAAAGCACTGCCGTTAGCGTCCCGCCCAAACAATATCCGACTAGATTCGTGGTATTCGTTTTGCATCGTTTATCGATAACGTCTAACGCGGCAAGAGGGCCCTCTACTAGATAGTCCTCGAATGTTTTGTGTGCGTGACGCGCGTCTGGATTAATCCAGGAGATGACAAATACAGTATGCCCTTGATCAATGGCCCATTTGATGAATGAGTTACGTGGTGTTAGATCTAGGATGTAGTACTTGTTAATCCAAGGGGGAATTATGAGTAGTGGTGTTTCTAAGACAGACTTGGTGGTTGGTTGGTACTGAATAAGCTGCATTAATTCATTTTGATACACAACTTTTCCGTCAGTTGTCGCTACGTCTTTACCCAGCTCGAAGGCGTTGGGATCTACCATTTTAATGGCAAGTTCGCCTTTACCCTTCTTTAGGTCATCGAGAAGGTTGTTAAGTCCAGACAGCAGATTTCTGCCATTACTGTCGACAGTCGCTTTTAGAACATCAGGATTGAGCATAGCAAAATTTGTAGGAGACATAGCATCCACGTACTGTTTCGTGAAAAACTTAACTTTACGCGCCGTACGCTCGTCAAGGGAGTCGATATCATTTACTGTTTTTTGTAAATGTTCAGCTGTTAGCAAGTATGCGTTTCTGACGTAGTCAAAGAGCCATGTATCCCACAGCTTGCTTCTAAATCTAGAATCGTTTTTTTTAATACCTGGTTTTTTGACCGACGTTGGATCACTGTTAATCCATTTTTCCCATAGGCTAAATTGTTTCTGCCAGAATTGGGTGGTTGAATTTGACAGTTTTTCTGGATCTGATAGCAGTTGCTCTGACAGGGATGTAAATGCTTTATGGATGCCGTAATCGTCGGTCATCTGTTTTTCGGCAGTTTTCATGCCGTAGGTATAGTAAGACTGACTAAGATCAATAGTTTTTTGAAAAATTTCTTGCCAAAGATCCTCTAAGTTTCGGGTCTCATCAATAGTTTTTTGAGCCGGATGTTTTTTCATGCTGCGTCGTTTCTATCTCACTAAATATGATTTGGCTTTTTGACTTTGCCGTAAGTGCGAAATTTTTTTAATACGGTTTGCATTTCTTTTTTGGATAATGTTTTTGGTTTTCCAATCTGCAATGCACACCAGTATTGCTCACATAATGCTTCTACTTCAACGGCGAGATTTAGTGCCTTCTCAAGCGTTTCTTCAACACAAATCATTCCGTGGTTCTCGAGCAAACAAGCCTTACGGTCTACAAGCGCTAAAATCGCGTGATCCGAGAGCTTCTGTGTGCCGAAAGTTGCGTAAGGTGCGCAGCGTATATTCTCGCCACCACAGATTGCGATCATGTAGTGGAAAGAGGGGATTTCTAGTCCGAGACATGAGAGGGAAACTGCAAAGTTAGAGTGTGTGTGTACAATTGCTCCTGCATCTGAACGATTGCGATAAATGTCGTGATGAAATCGCCACTCAGTCGATGGCGCATGCAGCCCATGGGGCGATCCTTCTTCGTCTATGTAAACAATATCTTTAGGTTTAGTCTCTTCATAACTCAAGCCAGACGGTGTTATCAAGCATCCTTTCGCATGTCGAGCGCTCACGTTTCCCGATGTTCCACGATTAATTCCTAGCGTGTTCATCGAGATGGCTGTTCGGATAATTTTTCGGCTTGTAGTCTGTTTTGAAATCATAGCTCACGATTTATTGTTTAATAAAGTTTACAACGCCTTGATCTGTCGCGCTTTCTTGCTTTTGAACTTCCCCTTCCCAACACAAATAGTTTAAATGAGCGATAGATTCACCCATTGCAAAAAATAGTTGATAAGCATCGAGCTCTCTCTCGAAAAGCGTAGGGAGAATTTGAAATGCATTTTTAGGCTCATGACAAACAGAAAGTATTTGATTTAATCGTTCTTCATGATGCATTTGTAATTCTTTAACTCTCTGATGTGCGCCTACAAACGGCAAACCGTGTGATGGAAGTACCAGAACGTCTGCCGGCAAGTGGTTAAAAGAATCAATAGACATTAAAAATTCCTTTAACGGATTCCCATCTGGACTGTGTGGCCATACAGCCACATTTGTGGAAATTTTAGGTAATAACATATCACCCGAAATGAGAATATTTTCCTCTTCGCAGTAAAGAGATAGATGTTCCGGAGAGTGTCCGCTACCAAAAATAGTTCGCCAGGAATTGTTTCCGATATTTAATCGATCACGTTCTGAAATTTTAATGAAAGAAGGAGGAAGTGATCCAACAAGCTTTTCGTAGTGGTCACCTTTTTCAGCAACAGAACCGCAGTCGTTCGCTGGAAGTCCGTGCTTTCGAAATAAGGCGCTGATAGAAGTTTTCGAATGTGACGGACTTTTTTCAAAAACAGCTTGAGCAGTTAGAAATTCGGACTGAGTCATCCATACGGATGCTTCCGTTCGGTGATGTAACCAGCTGGCATTACCGATGTGATCTGGGTGGGCATGGGTTATTACAATTTTTGAGATTTCAGAGATTTTTTGCTCGTCATCTAAGATTTGTTCCCAGCCCGCCCGACTTATATCATCAGCGACGCCTGTGTCGACGATGACTGTGCTCCCACTGTCTTCAATTAGCCAAGTGTTAATGTGGTCTAAAGCGAATGGCAGCCGATGGCGACACCAGTCTATTCCTTTTCTTATCGGAGACGGGATTCCTATGGTAGGCGTTGAACTGAAGGGGAAGGATAGTGGCGATGCTTTGGGGATCATATAAATTATCGAGTAGCTGGTGCTAATGCCATCGTTATTTGGGTAAATAGGCCACTCTATTATATATATAGAGGCTGACGTTACGCTTGAAAGGGAAACCGACATAAAAAGATTTCGAATCCTCACGTATTATAATCTTAGGAAATTAAGAAATTGCAGCTGCTAAAAGACTTTTCCGAAAACACAGTACAGTTTGGACGGGGGCAAGTTGTTAATCATGAGGGCGAGAAAAAAATGAATGAAAATGATGTGGTGATTGTCTCCGTAGCGCGTACACCCATGGGTAGCTTTCAGGGCGTATTTAGGGAATTAACCGCTGCACAATTAGGGGCGTTGGCTATTAATGCTGCTGTCGATCGCGCCAACCTCTCTGCCAATTCGATAGAGGAGGTCGTGATGGGCTGCGTTCTTCCAGCAGGGCAAGGACAGGCGCCAGCTAGGCAGGCCTCCTTGGGCGCTGGGCTACCGCTTGCTGCCGGGTGCACAACGATTAACAAGATGTGTGGCTCAGGTATGAAGGCGATGATGTTGACTCATGATCTAATCGCTGCAGGAAGCGCCAACATTGTAGTTGCTGGGGGAATGGAAAGCATGACAAATGCGCCTTACCTTTTGCCTCGCGCGAGATCAGGCTATCGATTAGGACACCAGGAGGCTCAGGACCACATGTTTCTTGATGGGCTCGAGGATGCTTATGATAAGGGACGGTTGATGGGTGCTTATGCAGAAGATTGTGCTGAGACACATAAATTTTCTAGAGAGGAACAAGATGCGTTTGCTATTGCTTCTTTAGAGCGTGCTAAACAATCGAATGAGAATGGCTCATTCGATTGGGAGATTGTTCCGGTAACCGTTAGAAAAGGTAAAAGTGAAGCAACGGTCAATCGCGACGAACAGCCATTTATCGCTGACCTTACAAAAATACCAAACCTCAGACCTGCTTTTAAACAAGGCGGGACTGTTACAGCGGCAAATTCGAGCTCAATATCTGATGGCGCAGCGGCGTTGGTGTTGATGGCTCGAAAAACGGCAACTGAGCTGGGGATTAAGTCTCTGGCCCGGGTAGTCGGACATTCGACACACGCTCAAGAGCCAGGACTTTTTACGACAGCTCCAGTCGGGGCGCTAGAAAAGATTTTCGTTAAAACAGGCTGGTCCGTGAACGACATAGATTTATTTGAAATAAATGAGGCTTTCGCTGTCGTACCCATGGTCGCCATGAAAGAGCATAAAATTAATCACAAAAAGGTTAACGTGCATGGGGGAGCATGTGCACTTGGCCATCCGATTGGTGCCTCTGGCGCAAGAGTATTGGTGACGTTGATCGGAGCACTACGGAAGTCGGGAGGGCAAAGAGGTGTGGCATCTCTTTGTATCGGTGGCGGCGAGGCAACCGCAGTCGCTTTAGAAATGGAAAATTTATAATGGCTACAGATCGGATTAATTGATTAATTAGGGGTTAGATATGACGAGTAACGCAATTGAATTTTATTTTGATTTCTCTTCACCGTTTGGCTACTTTGCAGCAACAAAAATTGCGGCAATTGGCGAAGAGTTTAACCGAGAGATCTCTTGGAAGCCATTTATGATTGGCGCTGCTTTGAAGGTAACAGGTGGCGTACCTTTGCCAATGGTTCCTTTAAAAGGGGATTATTCAAAAAAGGATATGGAGCGAACTTCAAGACTGTGGAATATCCCTTATACGCAACCAGAAAAATTTCCAATTTCTAGTCAGGCACCTTGTCGGTTGATTTATTGGTTGCAAGAGGTTGCTCCAGAAAAACAAGAGGAGGCAATTCTTAAGTTGTATCGGGCCTACTTTGTAGAAGGTTTAGATATTTCCTCTACTGAAGTTGCTGCTAAAGTTATTTCGTCAATTAGGGGGTCTGAGGATGAATTGGTTGCGGTAACCCAAGATGAAAAGATCAAAGCACGATTGAAAGATGAGTGCGAATTGGCAATAAAAAAGGGTGTTTTCGGGTCTCCGTTTATCATCGTTGACGATGAGCCTTTTTGGGGTTCAGATCGTCTTGAGCAAGTACGCGAATGGCTGAAAACTGGTGGTTTTTAGAAAGTTCTCACAGTGACGATGAAAAAAGGCGTAAAAGATTTGGTTGCGGAGGCGAACAAAGAGATTAAAACGGTACCCGCAAATGATGCTGTTGCTAAACTCGATGATCCCAATACGATGTTTGTAGACTTACGGGATGTTCGGGAGTTAGAGCGAGAAGGCATGATTCCTGGTGCCTTCCATGCGCCCAGAGGTATGATCGAGTTTTGGGTTGATCCCGACAGTCCATACTATAAGGACATTTTTGGTAGTGGAAAAACCTTTTATTTTTATTGTGCCTCCGCTTGGCGCTCTGCTTTGGCAGTTAAGTCAGTTCAAGACATGGGGCTACAAAATGTTGTTCATATTGAGGGCGGTTTTAGTAAATGGAAAAAAATTGGTGGCCCCATCGCACAACGCTCTAAATCTGTATAGAAATGACCAAAATTAAAACAAGAGTAAACGTTCGATCTGAAGATTTCATCGCAAGTCGTAAATCGATGGAAGCGCTGGTCAAAGACCTAAAGCAAAGATGTGAAGAAGTTTATGTTGGCGGATCTGAGTCGGCGCGAGCAAAACATTTGGCGAGAGGTAAATTGCTGCCACGTGAGCGTATTGATCTTTTACTCGACGACGGTGCCCCGTTTTTAGAGCTTTCCCAACTTGCGGCTTACGGTATGTATGACGATAAAGTTCCCTCAGGTGGGATGGTGTCCGGTATTGGTCTTATCTCTGGGGTCGAGTGCATGATTGTCGCCAACGATGCGACAGTCAAGGGAGGAACTTATTTCCCGATGACTGTAAAAAAACATCTAAGAGCACAAGAAATCGCCCAACAAAATAATTTACCTTGCATTTATCTAGTGGACTCTGGCGGAGGTAATCTTCCTAATCAAGATGAGATTTTTGCAGATCGAGAACATTTCGGCCGGATATTTTTTAATCAAGCCAACATGTCATCCCAAGGAATTCCACAAATTGCATGTGTTATGGGGTCGTGCACGGCCGGTGGAGCCTACGTCCCGGCAATGTCAGATGAATCAGTAATTGTGAAACAACAAGGGACCATTTTTCTTGGGGGACCACCTTTGGTCAAAGCAGCTACAGGGGAAGAGGTGAGCGCCGAGGATCTAGGAGGAGCCGATGTTCATGCCAGAACGTCTGGTGTTGTTGACCACTATGCGCAAAACGATCAGCATGCGCTGGAAACAGTGAGGACTATTGTTCGTAATCTAAATCGGACCAAATTGATTGAGTTAAAGGTTAGCCCCCCCGTCAAGCCTCTTTACGCGGCTGAAGAAATATACGGTGTGATACCTAAAGATTCGCGTAAACCCTATGATGTGCGGGAGATAATCGCACGTATTGTTGATGGTAGCGAGTTTGACGAGTTTAAAGCGCTATATGGAACCACGTTAGTAACGGGTTTCGCTCGAATCAATGGGTATCCGGTAGGCATAATAGCGAACAACGGTATTTTGTTTTCTGAGTCTTCGCTTAAGGGTGCGCATTTTATTGAGCTATGTTGCCAGCGTAAAATTCCGTTAGTTTTTCTGCAAAATATTACTGGCTTTATGGTGGGTGAGAAATATGAATCTGGAGGAATAGCGAAGGATGGAGCCAAGCTAGTAACTGCAGTCGCAACGGCTAAAGTGCCCAAGTTTACAGTGATTATTGGTGGCAGCTTTGGCGCGGGAAACTACGGTATGTGTGGTAGAGCCTATTCCCCGAGATTTTTGTGGATGTGGCCTAACGCTCGAATTTCCATAATGGGCGGCGAGCAGGCAGCAAGCGTGTTATCCACGGTAAAACGAGATGCCCTAGAGCGCTCGGGACAGTCCTGGTCGCCTGATGATGAGGAGGCATTTAGGCGTCCATTAATCGATCAGTACGAACGCCAAGGACATCCTTATTATGCCACGGCACGTCTTTGGGACGACGGCGTAATCGATCCCGCGCAAACCCGTAATGTCTTAAGCCTTGCGATTTCGGCGGCGTTAAATGCGCCTATTACCGAAACTCGATTTGGCGTATTTCGAATGTAACGAAAGGTAATTATGATTTATACAACTCCTGAGCATGATGTATTACGTGAGCAAGTCGCTCGTTTCCTCGAGCGTGAAGTAGAGCCTCACGGTCTTAAATGGGAGGAGCAGGGATATACGCCTAAAGAGGTGTTGCGCAAGATGGGGCAGCTCGGTTGGTTGGGGATGACATATCCAAGTGAACATGGCGGAGCGGAGACAGACTTTTTGACCTCCGTTGTCTTTCAAGAAGCTTTGTCAATGTCCACTTTTGGTGGATTTATCGTAACCGTTCTAGTTCATACGGATATGGCTTCACCACACCTAATTCATGCCGGGAATCCTGAGCAGATTAAAGCTTATTTGCCTGGAGCTATTTCAGGTGAGCTAATCACTGCTGTTGGAATCTCAGAGCCTGACGCAGGTTCAGATGTGGCTGGCATCAGAACAACAGCGCGACGTGATGGCGGCGATTGGATTTTAAACGGCGCAAAAATGTTCATTACTAATGGAGTCAATGCAGATCTCTATTTTATAGCGGCTAAAACTGACTCCGAGGCAAAAGGCTCTCGTGGAATTTCAATGTTTATTGTGGAAAAGGGGACGCCAGGATTTACAGTCGGTCGTAAGTTAGATAAGCAAGGTTGGTGCTCATCTGACACAGCTGAATTAATTTTTGATAATTGTCGTGTCCCAGCAGCGAATCTTTTGGGAGAGGAGAACCAGGGGTTTTATGCGGTCATGAGTAATTTTCAAATTGAGCGTATCGCGCTCGGGGCGATGGCTATTGGACATGCATTAACTGCATTGAGACTGACAACAGAATGGACAAAACAGCGAAAAGCTTTCGGTGGCGTCCTCTATGATAAACAAGTCATACGCCAGCGTTTAGCTATGCTGGCATCAAAAACTGAAGCGGCTAGAGCCCTGCTATATCACTGTGCATGGCTTGTTAATGAGAAGAAAGAGTGTGTTCGAGAAGTGTCGATGTTAAAGGCGCTAACAGGTGAGTTAGTCAATGAAGTCGTTTATTCTTGCCAACAGTTTTTTGGTGGTATGGGATATATGAAGGAAAGTCCAATTGAGCGTCTGGTGCGTGATGCCCGAGTGCTTGCCATAGGTGGTGGAGCAACAGAGGTTATGTTGGAGGAAGTAGCAAAACGGTTGTACTTCTAAGGTTGAAAAATGTACGCCACGATTCAAATTGAGAGGAAAGCTGCCGCCGCTTGGGTTTGGTTAAATCGTCCCGAGGTCAGAAATGCCTTTAATGACGTAATGATTGGGGAACTGACGGAAACCTTGGTTACTTTGGGAGAAGATCCTTCGGTTAAAGTTTTGGTTCTTGCCGGACGTGGGCCAACATTCTGTGCTGGAGCAGACCTTAATTGGATGAAACGAATGGCACAGTATACGTATGAGGAAAATCGACTTGACGCTGAGAATTTAGCTCGCATGCTAAAGGTGCTATATCATTTTCCAAAACCGACCATTGCCCGAATTGGTGGACATGCGTATGCGGGAGGAATGGGATTAGTGTCTGCGTGTGATATTGCGGTCGCATCCAATGAAACCCAGTTTTGTTTATCAGAGGTTAAACTTGGATTAATACCAGCGACGATTGGGCCTTACGTAGTAACCGCGATGGGTGCTCGTGCAGCACGCAGGTACATGTTGAGTGCTGAGCGGTTTGGAGCAGTGGATGCTTATCGTCTAGGGCTAGTTCACGAAGTCGTTAACGCGGAAGACTTAGATGAAATGGTCATGACCTTTATCCATTATTTTAAACAGGGCGGCTCTTGTGCGCACCGTGAAACTAAGTCACTAATTGAGCTTATCGATCAGTCTGATCTTGATCAAGCACTGATTGATGAAACCGCGGTGCGTATTGCTCGAGTCAGAGCTTCGGATGAGGGGAAAGAGGGGATTGGATCATTCCTTGAAAAAAGAAAACCTAAATGGATAGCTGAGGACAAAAACTGATAATTATTCGTTTAGAAAGATTTGAGCGCTCCCCAGGTTTTTTCAATGTGGCTTACTTAAGCTACCCGTTTAAAAACACCCAGGGCCTCGTTCACTCATAAGGAATAGCCGCTTAAGCGTTTGAGTAGCCGTATTTTTTTAAGAATTGTCATAGAACTTTAGGTGTACGTTATTGATGTTTTCAAAAATTTTAATCGCTAACAGAGGCGAAATCGCAGTTCGGATTGCTCGAACAGCCAAAAAGTTGGGTATTAAAACAGTCGCTGTCTGTTCTGAGGCGGATGTGCATGCTCTACACACGACCGAATGCGATCAAAAGGTGATGATAGGCGGATCGTTACCCTCCGAGTCCTACCTAAACGGAAGACGAATCATTGACGCCGCAAAAGATATGGGTGTTGAGGCAATTCATCCTGGATATGGGTTTTTATCGGAAAATGCTGAATTTGCGGCGCTTTGCGAAGATGAGGAAATAAAATTCATCGGTCCTTCGTCCCGTGTAATACAAGCGATGGGGCTTAAAAGCTCTGCTAAAGTCATAGTTGAAAAAGCTGGGGTACCTCTGCTTCCTGGCTTCCATGGTGAAGACCAAAGCGATAAAACGTTGTCTGGCGAAGCGGAACGCA
>Ga0213866_10003716_pt1 | contig 10246 bp, 11 predicted proteins | sample PICome_11_FD_160079 | JGI IMG/M metagenome (GOLD analysis project Ga0213866, IMG submission 160079) | Coastal seawater microbial communities near Pivers Island, North Carolina, United States - PICO284 | ecosystem: Environmental > Aquatic > Marine > Coastal | place: USA: North Carolina... | reverse complement strand
GCCAAAACATATCGTCCTGCGCCACGGCGAGATCAACACCGCCTATTCCTCGCCATGGACCAGACCCGGCAACATCGTGTCGAACGGTGCCTTCCAACTGAAAACCTGGCGCACCAATCACTTCCTCGAGCTCGAAAGAAATCCACACTACTGGGACTACAACAAAGTCTCTCTGGATGGCATCCGCTACCTTCCGGTGAAGAATTACTACACCGAGACCCGCATGTTTGGAGACGGTCAACTCCACCTCACCTACACCGTGCCCGCCGAACTCATCCCAATGGCCAAGGAAAAGTATCCAGACCGACTTCGTCAGGAACCCTACGTCGGCGTGCGCTTCCTCCGCGTTAACACCCGAAACAAGCCGCTCGACAATCCGAAAGTTCGCCGGGCATTCGCCCTCGCCATCGATCAACAAGCGATCTGCGAAAAAATTCTCCAAGGAGGACAAAAGCCTGCTTCCGGAATCGTCCCACCCTTCGGAAAATACAAGCCGCCCGGCGTGATCCATTTTGATCCCCAAAAAGCCAAGGCCCTACTTGCCGAGTCCGGCTACAAATCAACCTCCTCATTTCCAGATATCAGCCTTCTCACCACCAACTCTGAATCGGGCCTTCGGGAGGCCGAAGCCCTTCAGGCGATGTGGCAGGAACATCTCGGAATCAAGGTCCGGATTATGCAGCGCGAATGGACCACCTACCTGCAGAAGCAATATGATTCCGACTACGACATTTGTGTTGCCGGCTGGATCGGCGACTATCTCGACCCCACCACTTTCCTCGAAATGTGGATCACCGATGGCGGTAACAACAATACAGGTTGGGGGTCGAAGAAATTTGAGGATCTCCTAGCGAAAGCCGAGAATACCGCCGACCTCGAGGTCCGCATGGATCTACTTTCCCAAGCCGACCGCACCATCCTTGAGGACACTCCTGTTCTCCCCATCTACTGGTATACCACCAATTATCTGATCCGCCCGGAGGTAAAGGGATGGAACCCACTCCTCTTGAACAACCATCCGTTCAAATTTGTGAAGCTCGAAAAGTAACACTTTCCTAAAATGCTGAAAGTCATCCTATCCCGAGTGATTCAGACCATCGTCGTGGTCTTCTTCCTGATCACTTTTGTCTTCTTCGCCGTCCGGGCGATTCCCGGTAATCCGTTCGCCGGTGAGAAAGCGCTCGCACCAGAAGAGCAGGCGGCTCTTGAGCGCCAATACGGGCTGGATAAGCCCGTTCCCATCCAATATTACAACTACCTCAAAAACATTTTCACCAAGGGCGATTTTGGAAACTCCTCTGCAATGAAGGGACGTCAGGTCTCGACTCTCATTGCCGAATCATTCCCGGTCTCACTTAAGCTTGGAATTGTCTCACTCATCCTCGGCATGGGCATTGGTATTCCGCTTGGAATCATCGCTGCCCTTTTCCATAATAAGTGGCAGGACTACACGGCCATGGTCATCGCGATGGCTGGAATCTGTATCGTTGCCTTCGTCCTCGGGCCCATCTTCCAGCTCTCCATTGCACGCCCCCTTTCATTCCTGAATGTCGCCGGCTGGAGCCGAACGTCCGATATCATCCTACCAGCCATCACGCTCTGCTTCGGAGTAGCCGCCTACCTTGCCCGCCTCACCCGGGGTGGCATGCTCGATGTCCTCTCGCAGGATTACATTCGCACAGCTCGCGCAAAAGGAGTGCCCACTTTCAAGATCATTACCAAGCATGCCTTGCGCCCGGCACTGCAACCGGCCATCACCTATCTTGGACCAGCTTTCGCAGCGATCATCACCGGCTCATTTGTAGTGGAGAACATTTTCCTCGTTCCCGGGATGGGCCAGCACTTCGTCCTTGGCATCACCTCAAAGGACTACAATCTCGTTCTCGGACTCGTTCTTTTTTACGGTATCCTCATGGGAATTGCCAATCTGCTTTCTGACCTCGCTCTCATCTTCATGGATCCCAAACTTCGCAATGCCTGATTTCCCATGTCCACCGCCGCACCTGTCATAAAAAGCGAATCAGTGGTCGCCGAAAAAGGCTCCAGCCTTTGGGCGGATGCCTACGTTCGCCTCAAGAAGAACAAACTAGCCATGCTAGGCGGGATCATTGTCATCCTGATTTTAATCCTCTGCTTTATTGTCGCCCCCATTCTCGCTGCCTCGGGGATGAATGCAAACGAACAGGACCTTACCAACCGCTTTGCCAGAATCGGAGAAAAAGGGATTTTAGGGACAGACCAACTCGGGCGCGACCTTTTCATGCGAGTTCTTGAAGGCGGCCAGATATCGCTCCTTGTCGCCATTCTTGCCACCTGCATGACTGTGACATTCGGAGTCATTTACGGAGGAATTGCCGGATACGTCGGCGGGAAAGTTGGTAACATTATGATGCGAATTGTCGACGGACTCCTCGCGATGCCGTTCTTGATCATTGTGATCCTGTTTCGCGAAATCATCACCGGCCATATCGATGACATCGCGAAGCTTCTAATCGATGACTGGGGTTGGAATGACAACACGGTGCTTCGATTCGCCAACCTCATTCCGCTAACAATCGCGATCGCCGCCTTCGGGTGGCTTACCATGGGACGCATCGTTCGCTCTGCAGCCGCCTCTCTCTCGAAACAAGAGTTCGTTGAGGCAGCCCGCTCACTTGGCCTCAGCCACAGCCGGATTCTCTTCCGGCATATCGTGCCCAACATGCTGGGACCGGTCATCATTTATGCCACCCTTACCATTCCGAGCTTCATTCTTTACGAAGCCACCCTCAGTTTCATCGGACTCGGAATCGAACCGCCAAACTCATCCTGGGGTAAATTGATTCAAGAAGGCGCAAACTATCTTGAAACCAACCTCACTGTTCTTGCTGTCCCTGCGGTCATGTTCTCACTCACCCTCTTCGCCTTTAACTTCCTGGGCGACGGCCTTCGTGACGCGCTTGACCCCAAAGCCTCCAAAGACTGATCTCACAAGGGCATCTGGCCAACCAGATAAACTCCGACTGGACTCAGGCCATTGAAAATCATGTGGAGAGCAATGCTCGACTTGATCGGGCCCGTTCGCCAGATCAGCCAGCAACAGGGCGGACTAAAAACACCCACTTGGATCATTTCCCACGGATCATACTGGGTCTGGACCAAGACAAACAAAACAAAGGAAACCAATACCGCCGGGATCGATGAAATCGCTCTCCAGGCCGACTTGCTGGCGGATTACTTCAAATCACAACAGACACCAGCGACAGCCTTCCATAGGGTGGAATCAGCCTCTACAAAATTTTGACCTATTCTGAACCAGGTTTCTACGGGGACGAAGGCTGCCTCCACTGCCAGACCAAACTCGTCCAAAACAATCCCAAGTCATCGTCGGCCAGCCGATATAAATCGAAGTAAGTCAGAATGAAGATCAATTGTTCTCCCAACAATCTAATACAAAATAGGACCGTTAAAACCGTGGTCGGTCACCGCGTGCTCATTATTCGCGGGATCCCTCCTCCCGCCCGCAAGGCCAAGCGGATGGTCAAATTGCCCATTCCTCACAACTTGATCAGGACTCTGTCTCCAGCCCCTCCCCATCCACCTCAAGCGCGCAGCCAAGCTCCTAGCGTTTCGCCGCAGAGGAAACTCTTTACCCATCCACCCTTGTACCAGCAGCATCGGCCTCTTTCGCACGCCATTGGTCGGAATGAGGCCACACCCAGTCCGCAATTGGGGACGTCGCTGAGGGTTTCCCGGCTTCGCGATTCTCCCACTACGAACCTCCCTATTTGCCAAACACGATCTTGCGTAGCAAGATATCAGCTCCAAAATCTCCTTTTTCTTTCTCAAGACGGCCTGATTTTGCCAGAGTCGCCCAAGCGATGGATCCACAGGAACTTCAAAACAAAATATCCGACACCAGTGCATGGGTGGGAACGATGCGCAATGAAATGGGCCGCGTCCTCGTCGGACAGGAAAACCTTGTCAACAAGCTCCTCATTGGACTGCTGAGTAACGGGCATATTCTGCTCGAGGGGGTCCCCGGATTGGCCAAAACCCTTGCCGTCAAGGCCCTGGCCGGATCCCTTCAGGCTCAATTCGCCCGAATTCAATTCACCCCGGACCTGCTTCCCGCCGATCTCCTCGGCACCATGATCTACCATCCGGATCAAAAGACTTTCGCCCCGAAACTCGGGCCCATTTTTGCCAATCTCATTTTGGCGGACGAAGTCAACCGCGCTCCGGCCAAGGTTCAATCGGCATTGCTTGAAGCCATGCAGGAGCAACAGGTCACCATCGGCGATCAAACCTACAACCTTCCGCGCCCCTTTCTCGTCCTCGCCACCCAAAATCCAATCGATCAGGAAGGAACCTACTCGCTTCCAGAAGCTCAACTCGACCGTTTCCTTCTCAAGGTCACAGTCGACTACCCAAACCGGGAGGAAGAGCTCGATATTTTGGACCGCATGTCATCTTCCAAAGCAAACGAAGAGACAAAGCCTGTGACCACGCCCGAAGCGATAGCCACAAGTCGCGAGCTTATTGATCAAATCTACATCGACTCGGCCGTTCGAGGCTACATCGTGGATCTCGTTCAGGCCACCAGAACTCCCGGCAACTACGAGAGTTCACTCAAAAACCTCATCATGGCTGGAGCTTCACCACGAGCCACCATCAACTTTGCCCGGGCCGCTCGCGCCAACGCCTTCCTCCAGGGCCGTGCTTTCGTCACCCCGGCCGACGTCAAAGAACTGGCACCGGAAATCCTTCGTCACCGCATCCTGCTTTCCTATGAAGCCGAGGCCGAGAACGTCACGACCGATCAAATCATCGAACGCCTGATGGGCCGCGTGCCAGTCCCCTAAACCGGTGATGACTCGTCCTTTTAAAAACCTTCATCGCGGCTCCGCGATCAGCTCAAGCTTCCCAGGCGAATTTATCGAGATCGTGGTTAATTAATCCTTCAAAACCCGTGCCTTATTCTTCTGGAATGCAGTTAAAATGCAGACAGGGAAATTCGTGCTCCCTAGAGACCATACTTAGATTCTACTAAGCCTGCCCATCCTCCGGTCCCAAGGGACCAGCTTCCAGTCAACCGGAACAAACAGGAAATAGGGCAAGCGCTGCAATAAGCAGAAAAAGGCTTTCAGAATATCAAAGGTCCAGGAAGTTTTGGAGAATTTTCTTTCCGGAATCAGTAAGGATGGACTCCGGATGGAACTGCACGCCATGGACATTAAGGTCCTTGTGCTCTAATCCCATGATAATGCCATCCTCGGTCCAAGCAGTGACCTCCAGACAATCCGGCAGTGTCTCTTTCTTAACAATCAACGAGTGGTAGCGCGTCGCTTCAAAAGGATTCGCTAGCCCCTTAAAAACACTTCCTCCCTCGTGATGAATCATCGAGGTCTTGCCGTGCATCAGCTTTTTGGCCCGCACGACCTCACCTCCATAGACCTGTCCAATCGACTGGTGACCTAGGCACACGCCGAAAATGGGAATCTCCCCGCCGAAGGATTCGATGACTTCACAGGAAACTCCGGCCTCATTCGGAGTGCAGGGACCCGGCGACACACAGATCCGCGTCGGCTTGAGATCGCGGAGTTCATTCACAGTCACAAGATCATTGCGGAGGACCTTCATCTCAGCTCCAAGTTCGCCAAAGTATTGGACGAGATTGTAGGTGAACGAATCGTAGTTATCAATAACGACTAGCATGGCTTCGGTGATTTAAGTGGAGTTTGGCAGGCAACGCACTCTGCAGATTTGGCAGGATTATTCTCTTCACATTCCGGACAGGGTAATTCCTCTCCCGGATGGGTCTTTTCAGCTTCAAGGGCCTGATCAAAGATCGAACACGCCTCCTTGTAATCCTGGTCATTCATCACACAGAGGTTGGGATAAAACTCGGGGATCGGGATTTCCACCACCCCGTGGACCAAGTGCTCATTCCTCATCATCGTCGGAATCCCCGCTGCTTCAACAAGGTCACGGAAATGATTTACCCGGATAAATTCGTGATGTCGGCGAACCTGTTTCATGGCTTGGCTAGAGTTTTGGCCAAACCAACCGCCCGCATCATGGCAGCCGCCTTATTTACCGTTTCGTTGTATTCATAGGTCGGATCACTGTCCGCAACCACGCCCGCTCCAGCCTGTATGTAAACCTTGTCGTCTTTCAAAACACAGGTTCTCAAAGCGATGCAGGAATCGTGATTTCCATCCCAGCCGAAATAGCCAACGGCGCCGGAGTAGGTCCCGCGCTTGTTTTTCTCGAGAGAATTGATGATTTGCATCGCACGAATCTTGGGGGCCCCGCTCACCGTCCCCGCCGGAAAAGTACTACGCAAAACATCATACGAAGAATGTTCGGGAGCAAGTCGTCCGCTGACGTTCGACACAATGTGCATCACGTGACTGTAGCGCTCCACAATCATCTGGTCATCCACGCTGACTGAGCCCGCTTCCGAGATACGTCCAACATCATTGCGAGCCAGATCGATCAACATGACATGCTCGGCACATTCCTTTTCGTCCGCCAAAAGATCCGCTGCCAAGGCATCATCTTCTTCGGGGGTCTTGCCTCTCCAGCGCGTGCCCGCGATCGGCCTGATGTCAATGCGTCCGTCGACGGCACGAACGTGAACCTCGGGAGAACTCCCCACAAGGGAAAACTCCGGTGTCTCGTAAACGAACATGTATGGTGAAGGATTGATGTGCCTGAGCGCCCGATAAAGGTCGATATTGCAGCCCTCGAAGTCAGCCTCGAAACGTTGGCTCGGCACGATTTGAAAGGCATCACCCGCCGCGATGTATTCTTTCGCCTTTAAGACCATCCCCTCATACTCGGCCTGAGTCGTGTTGCTTCGCGGAGACGGAGCTTCGACTTCGGCAAGGCCGTTGAGAGGTGAAACATGGAGAGGCCGGTCCAGCATTTCAATCACCGCACCGATCCGACCAACCGCGAGCGCGTAAGCCTCCTCCACCGACGACGCTTCATCGAGCATGGCATTTGCCACCACAAGAAGACGCCGCAGCTTGTGATCAAAGACAACCAGCGTGTCAGCGAGAAAGAAAATCGATTCCGGAAGCCCCAAATCGTCAGGCGGACACTCGGAAATTGTCGGCTCAAATTGCCGGGCGGCATCGTAACCGACATAGCCAACCGCTCCGCCAAAGAAGGGCGGGGCATCGCCATGGGTCACCGGCTTGTATCCGGCCATCAAACGTTGCACCTCATCGAGGACATCGCCCTCGCGCTTTCGCTTCTCGACCGCTCCCCCTCGCTCTATGGTCACCTCAGCGCCTCGTGATGTGAAAACCCAACGTGGCTGGCTTCCCACAATAGACCATCGTCCGCTTGCATCAGTATCCTCCGCGCTCTCAAAGAGGAAGGCATTCCTGCCATCGCGGAGCTTTAAAAAGGCAGAGACCGGAGTCTCGAAGTCAGCAGCAAGCTGAGCATAGACAGGCACGACATTCCCGGCCTGCGCTAGCTCAACAAACTCCTCGGCACTTGGCTTGACTGGAACCTGATTCACGCGGGCGGCAGTTTGGCCAGCATCACCTGAAGCGCAACGCGAAATTCATCGCGGGCCAAAGAGTTCTCCATAAAAAGCGGGATCGACCTCAGGCTCGATGCTTTGCCAGGCCGTCACTTCATTTTGAGAGGCCGCACAAATCTCAAGCTCTCCACTCCCAATCTTCTCGCGAACGACCTCAACCGCCTTGATTGGACAATTGCAGTCACTACTCAGATGCCCGAGAATGACTCTTTTTAATCCCTCCGGAACTAACTCAGCCACCAGCTCGGCCGCCTGTTCGTTTGACAAATGTCCATGCTGTGAGGAAATCCGCTGCTTCGTGCTAAAGGGCCGTTTTACATCCGCTTCCAGCATCCGCCATTCATAGTTTGCCTCCAGAACCAAGCCCTCGACCCCCTTGAGGGCGTGGACTACTTGGGCATCGGCGTGCCCCAGATCGGTCGCCACCCCCACCCTTCGATCCCCTCTCGCAATGACATAGCCAACTGGTTCGACCGCATCGTGAGGCAAGGGAAAAGTCGTTAGCTCAAATCCCTCCCAATTGAACTTTTGCCCGCTTTCAAATACAATCCACTGGGCCTGTTCACGGAGTCCCTCCTGCACCACCCGACCAGTCATAATCGAGGCCACGATCGGCACGCGACACTTGCGAAGGAAAACATCGAGACCGCGAACGTGATCGCCATGTTCGTGGGTCAGCAGAATACCGGTCAATTTTTCCGGTGCCACTCCGAGCGTTTCCAGACGAAGATTCAGCTGCTTCGCGCTCAAACCGGCATCAATAAGAAGATATTTTCCATCGCATTCCACGATGGTTGAATTTCCTCCGCTGCCACTCCCTAAAACCGCAAATCGCATCGGCTGAGAGGATGTCCCCGATCACTCGAATGGGCAATTCAAACCGAAAATCAACGGGCATAAATTTACCTCAAAAAAAGAATTTGATAACGAGAACCTCTTGCATACGGCCTCTGGCCCTCTAAGATGCCCCTCAGCTGCCGGGATGGTGGAATTGGTAGACACGCGTGATTTAGGATCACGTGCCCTTGGGCGTGCAGGTTCGACCCCTGTTCCCGGTACTTTCAAAACAGCAAAGACGAATTAGAACAATAGACAAACTCAAGGATAAGTTGCCTGACGGGATGAAAGCAATGTTTGCCTCTTTCATAAAAGGTAAAGTCCCAGAAATCGGTGGCGACCTCCTAGAGAAGGCCAATGGGCTCTTTGGTGGGTAACCTCTCCTTGATTCCTCTCTCTCGAAGCCCGCATCCCAGCGGGCTTTTTTCTTACGCTGAAATCCCGTGGTTGATGATCCGTAAAATCTTTGGATATTAAGGAACGTTAAATACACTCATGAGAAAACGTTACTTGCTCCCTCTCTTCCTTTCCAGTCAGCTGCCTGCTACTGAAAAGGTTGATTTCTCAAGAGAAGTTCGCCCAATTCGCAACACCAATTGCCTTCCATGCCACGGAGGTGTCAAAAAGAGCGGCGATGTTTCATTCCTCTACCGGGAGGAAGCCCTCCCCACAGATAAATCAGGAAAGCCCACCGTCGTTCCTGGTGACCCCGGCTCATCGGAAATGCTGATTCGGATTCTCTCCGACGACCCCGGGGAGGTCATGCCACAACCGAAACACGGACCACCTCTCAAACCCCATGAAGCTGACCTGATTCGTCGCTGGATCAAAGAAGATGCCGAGTGGAATAACCATTGGTCATTCGACCAAAACCCACCCGTCACGAGGCGCCTGCCACCTCGAACCCCGATTGGCACAAAACCGCAATCGACTCCTTCGTTCTCGCCAAACTGGATGCAAAAAACCTAAAACCTTCTCCCCCCGCCTCCGGAGGCCGACTCCTGCGACGCCTGAGTCTCGATCTTGTGGGAACGCCCCCATCGCTCACGCTTCTGGACCGATTTGAGAATGCCTACACAGACAACCCGGATTAAACAGTGGCTGAAGTCGTCGATAAAATTCTGGCGGACAAAGGTTATGGCGAAAAATGGGCCACTCAATGGCTTGATGTCGCTCGCTACGCTGACTCGGAAGGCCTCGGTGCCGACCGTCGGTGGAATGCCTGGCCCTACCGCGATTGGGTCATTCGGGCCCTGAATCAGGACACTCAGTATGATCAATTCCTGATCAAACAACTTGCCGGGGACCTTCTTCCAAACCCAACTCTCGATGACCTCATCGCGACCACTTTTCATCGCCTCACCCAACAGAACGCGGAAGGAAGAACAGATAACGAGGAATTCCGTGTCATGGCAGCCATGGACCGGGTCAACACAACCTGGAAAGGACTTCAGGGAATCACTTTTGAATGCGTTCAATGTCACGAGCACCCCTACGAGCCAATTCGTCATCACGAATATTACGAGTTCATGGCTCTCTTTAACAACTCCCAGGACCTTGATCTCAACACACACCACCCCACCTTGAAGGTTCCCGAAAAAACCGAAGACTATGCAAGCGCCGCCAAACTTCGCAGCGAATACCGTAATCTCCAGACCAAACTCCAAAACCAGGCCCGCCAGCTCATTGCCAATGCAGGCTGGACCACGGTGAGCCGGATGACGGTCAAATCGAAAAAAGTCGGATCCAAATCACGCCAACTCGATGGTTATAAGGAATTTCTTACGGACGGCACCATTACTAACAACATCGTCTTCAAGCTTGAGATTCCAAACCCGGACTAGCTTCAGGAACTCACCGCTTTCC
>Ga0213866_10003714_pt1 | contig 10248 bp, 8 predicted proteins | sample PICome_11_FD_160079 | JGI IMG/M metagenome (GOLD analysis project Ga0213866, IMG submission 160079) | Coastal seawater microbial communities near Pivers Island, North Carolina, United States - PICO284 | ecosystem: Environmental > Aquatic > Marine > Coastal | place: USA: North Carolina... | reverse complement strand
AGTTACAACAGCATGTTGATCAGCGAACGGGAAAAATTAAAGTACGCGCCAGACGATGAGAAGGTGCTGGAGGATATAGCGATGCTAGAGAGCGGCAAGGCCGAGATAACGGCCACCGGCGTCAGGGAGATGACCATGAAGGAACTGGTGGATGCGGTGGTTCACAGAATCCCAGATGATCAGCTGATTGCCCCTGATGGCTCCCCCTATGGCAACGATGATGAGCACATCGCGAAGTTCATGGCAAAGCCGGGGATCCTCTCCGCGATCTGGAATGCATGGCAGCAGGAATTCATCAGCCGGAGCTGGGTAAAAAACTCCGAAAGCTCGGACGGCGATTGATCATCCCCGACCCCGAGCATCAAACGGTGGTAGACGAGCACGCGACACGACTCGCGGCCTACAAGGCAGCAGCATCCAACCCGATGTTTGTAGTCACGGCCCCGCCCCCCCCGCCCCCTCCGCCCGCCCCACCATTGGAGGTGCTGGCGAGCAATGAGGAGGCCTTCTACCTGTTCCTGCGGAACGCCAATCAGATCAGGTGGACAGACTCGCGGCCGATCGGGATGGATTACACGAAGCCCTTTGCTCAGTTGGCTGCTGCCGGTATCGTGGGCAAGCGGTGGGAGGATCAGGTGTTGCGGCTGGAGGTGATTGAGGTGGCATTCATTGAGGCGATCAATGACCGCATCCAAGAGGCACGAGGCAAGACCTGATGGCCGTTACCGCTGAGATCTTCCGGCTGATCACACAGGCAGACCTGAGTGGCTCTAAGGAGTTCCTCCAGGCCCTGGACCAGACGAAGACCGCGACTGAGCGCAACCTACGGCTAAACAAAAAGAGCATCGACACCGCCCGCCAGATGGCCAGGGCGTCGGCCAACACTGCGGACGGGCTGAAGCGTCAGGCTGATCTGTGGGGGTTGGTGGCGCGGAACGTTGACATCACGTCAAAGGAATACCGCGAGGCAACCCGCGAGCTTGGCCGGCTGGAACGGAAGCAGCAGCAATTGCAACGCGGCGGCTTCGGTTCAAACTTCCGTCAGCAGGCCGCCGCGTTGCCTGGTGGCAATGTGCTGGCAGCCGGGAGCATTGGCGGCGCTGCGGGGGCTGCGGCAGGGCTGGCAGTGGCGGGCGGTGTGGTTGCAGCGGGGGCGGCCGGGGCATCGTCGTTCATCAACGCGGTGGAGCTGGAAACGCAGCGCCGACGGCTGGAACTGGTGAGCCGTGCCACGGGCGACTATTCACAGGCGTTGGCGGCATCAGAGGCGGCAGCGCGGAAGTTCAACATCAGCCAGGCTGATGCCGCTGCACAGCTGGCGCAGGTTTCCGCCCGGTTGCGGCCAATGGGGTTCAATTTGCAGGAGGTTACGACCATCCAGCAGGGTTTCAACACGGCCGCCAGGCTGGGCGGGTCAACAGCTCAGGAGGCATCGGCGGCGTTCCTGCAGCTGTCCCAGTCCCTCGGTGCTGGGGCGTTGCGAGGGGAGGAGTTCAACAGCGTCGCGGAGCAGGCGCCGCTGGTGTTGGTTGCCATCTCTGAGGTGATGGATCAACCGGTCGGTGCGCTGAAGGACTTAGCGGCAGAGGGGAGAATCACGGCTGATATTGTTGTTGAGGCGCTGAATAAGATCAAAGAAGAAAACGAAGGCGCGCTGGCCGAATCGTTTGATTCACCACAGGCGAGGTTAGAGGCATTTGGCGTGGCGTGGGAGAACATAAGCTCAAGGTTTGGGTCTACGTTTTTGCCTCCAATTATTGAGGGAATCAGCCAAATAACAGAGGCGATGAAGAGCCTAGACGAATACTTTGGATCTAGCACTGATGTTGGGGCTTACATGCAGTGGTTGATGCAAGGTGGCGGTTTCAGTGAGCAGAGCTTCCGTGATTTTACACAGCCATCGTCAAGCGGCCAGCCCACCGGCAGCCGTGGCGGGCTTGATGTACTACAACAGCAAGCCGCCGCAAGACGGGAAGCACAGGCGGCAGAAGTCCGTCGGTTGGCGGCATTGGACAATATAAATGCGAAGAATGAAAAAGAACGGAAAGCGGCGCAACGTGCTGCGGAAAAATTAGCCAGAGAGGCGGAACGGGAATTAAGAAAAACCGAAAAAGAAGAGCAAAGAAGGCAAAGAGAAGAGCAGTTGAACCTAAGGGAGTTGCAGTTATCAAACAGAAGAATCGTAGACATGAAAATGATGGCAGACATTGCCGCTCGGACCCTAGAGATGACCAAGGCAACTAAAGAAGAGGTCAAAGAATACCACAAAGCCGAAATCGAAGTAATTAGGAGACAAATGCAGTATGCTAGAGACGTTCGCGCGCTTAATGACAACCCTAGGTTGACGCAGGCACAGCGCATTATAGAAACTGGATTACTCAAAGAGGGATACAACGCAGATATGGTCATTATTGATACTGAATACGAAAAGAAGAGAGAAGAGATTGAGGCGAAAAGGGCCGAGCAACTACAGGAGCGATTAGCCGCAATCCGCGAAACCGGCGATGCAATTGAGCAGGAGAACGAAGCATTGCGCATCCGTAATCGCCTATTCCTGGAAGGATTTAGCGATGATCAAATTGAACGTCAACTAAGGATGCTGGAAATCCAGCAACGCGCCGTTGAACAGTTGAAGGAGGCCAATACAGAAGAGGAGAAGGCGTTGATCATGGCAGAAGAGAAACGCCGCATTATGCTGCTCAACGAACAATTCAAGCTAGAAGATGTGCGGCAAACCCCCGCCGGTTTAAACCAAGGGCGAATCAATGAACTGCGCGAATTCATCCGCGATGCACCGCTGGATGTGTTGAATGCAACCACCATCATTTCAACCGGCATGGCTGATATGGTCGCCAGTCTGGGCCGATCTGTTGACGAATCCAAGTCCCTATGGGAGGACTTGGCTGACACGGTTGAGCTGCAGGTTAAGCGGATCCTTGCTGCCTACCTGGAACTTGCAATCAGAGGCCTGATCCAGTCAATTATCGGCCCTGCGCTTGGCGGTGCCGTGTCGCAGGGTGTTGGCGGTCTGTTCAACAGCGACATTAGCAGCGGCATGAGCGGAGATAGGTTCACACCCCCCGCCGGCGTATTTAACAAACCAGTCCCAACCTTTGACTACAACGGCGAGAAGCTGGTAAATGTAAAAGTAATTGACGGTGTAATGGCTGAATCCAGGAACTACACCGACTTTGGCGGCCAGCGCAGCCTTTCAGTGCGGAGGGCGAGACAATGAGCAACATCATCCGCAACGCTCACTACGTCCGTATCCAGCGGCTGGATGGCGGCTACCTGGCAGGGATGGCTTTTCAAGACCGTTATGTTGGCCAGACCCGCAACTATCAAGGCGTTGATTATCAGTTTGCCGACATGCAGTGGGGGGGCGTGGCCAGCGGTTCAGATGGTGATTCATCAGAACTCACCGGTGTGGCCAGGGCCGCACCCCAGACATTTGCGTTGGCGGCCTACTCCCTGAATCAGGTCTTACTTGCGGAGGTGAAGGTGGTTCGGATTCTGGATTCTGGTGTTGGCGAGCCTGTTGAAGCCGTGCCGCCGCTGTTGTCGGTGACCAGGGCGATCATCAGTTCAGCGCACCCCACCACCACTACCGTCGAATTCAGGATCGCCTCCCCCCTGCTGATTGGCGCCAGCGGTGCCGGCCGCCGCTGTCAGGAGCAGGACCTGGGGGCGCTACCACTGTCCGGTTCGTTTGCCCTATGACTCTCACGACATCCCAGACCTTGCATCGTGTGCCCTGGCATAAGTGGGTAGGCCTGCCTCATCGGCTTGGTGCTGACCCGCGTGATGGCGAGGCCTGTTGTTGCCTGGAGCTTTGGTTTGCCGTGGCGGATGGCGTCGAAATCCACATTGCCGAAAAAGACCACCTGCGAATGCTGGCCAGGGAGAATGAGCCGGACGGGGACGGCATCTGCCATCGAATGGATCAGATTGCGATTGCGGCCACTGATCTGACGCGCCCAATTCCGTCGGCGGCAGTCACCACCGCCGACATTGCGATCGTCTACGGTCAGCGCAGGGGTGATCCGCCGGTGGGGGTGGTGGTCGCTATTGATGACGTAGCGCTCACGATGACCCACACGACCGGATTGCGAGCAGTCCTCCGCGATCGGATGCCGGCGCACTGGGGTTGGCGCTCCTATTCCGTGCGATCCCTGGGTCCGGAGGGCATGTCATGAGGCGATTGACAGGGGCGGAGCAGTATCTGGCGGAGACCTGGCCACCTTTCGCGGCTCTCCCCCGTGATGAGGCCTACCGCCTGATGGGGCAATTCCTCGATGATGTCGAGGCCCTACAGCAGGCGGGCCCGCCCCCGAGCGGCCCGGTGGCCGGCATTGACCCGGTAAGCATCGGCGTTGGGCTGCTGGTGTCAGCGGCCCTCTCCGTCGGGTCAGCTGCCGTTTCCAGTTTGCTGGCGCCCCGGCGTGAGACGAACATCCCTCAACCGCAGCAGCCGGGGCAGATCGTCACACAGAACATCGGCGGCCAGCTGTCCGGGATCCTGTCGCAGACGTTCTCTGGCTCCTCGTCATTCCAAAGCATTCAGCAGGTTCTCACCTTTGAGAATTTTTACCCATGCATCTGGGCATTGCGGGAGCAATTCGCGGAGCAGGCTGACCCGTACCGTCCGGCAGGGTTCTACGGCGGTCTGACCGCAACGCTGGGTCTCGTCTGGTCACGGGTGCAGGCGCTCACAACCGCATCCATCGCGCAGCTGATCTGGGTGGTGGGGGAAGGGCCCATCAATGGGATCGAGCCGAGCACCCTGGCGCTTGGCAACGCGCCGATCATCACCAACCTGGGGCAGGTAGACGCCGATTGGTCGCAGGGGGCGCCGATGACGCTGTACGCACGCTCAAACGGTGGGCGGATCGTATCGGCTGATCAGGTGTTCGGATCGGCTGCGGCGAACGACGTGGGCAACGCCGAAAACGCCGGCGGCCCGGATGTGTTTTCTGTTCGCTCCATCAGCAACGCGCTGCGGCCTGATCACAGCTACGCCACCACGCCAGGGAATGCCACGTTTGGCCTTTATGGGCCCATGCCATGCCATGGGATGGTCCGGAAAACGCCCACCCTTGAGGTGATGCTGACGATGTTCCTGCGGCCGATCGGTGCTGGCTTTGATCCGCCAACAGCCGATCAACTGGCAGACCCTGAGGACTCGCCGGCAACGCTGGCAGAGATCTATGGCCGCCACATGCATTGGTCCCTACGATGCGGCGTGATCGACGTGAACGGGGCGCAGGTTGGAACAACGCAGACCGTCGCTGTGGTTCCAGGTGATGTGTTCCGCTACCGACTGGACAGCACCACCGATGGCGGCGACGAAACAGTACAAGGGACACGAATTGTTTACGATATGTCAAACACCGATATTGATGATAACGAACTAAAGGCCGAGGTTCAGCAATCCGATATTGCAGGGGTAGTAGCGGGCCGACAGAAACAAATCGCAGCGGCGAGGTCTTTGGGTGAAGTCGTCAAATTTGGTTCGGCTGTCGCCACGCTGATTGGCATCAATCCGGCTGATCAGCCATTCCGATCAGATCTTGATTCCTCCCCGGTTGGTAATGGTGTAACGGTGACTTACACCTATCGTGTGCTTCGCGGTGGGATAATTGGCGTAAGTGTTCCAACTTACTTCAACCCTACGTGGAGCGGTACGGACATCAAGCCTACACAGTGGAACCGCAACTCTCCGTATCAGAATACAGGCATTCCGGCAACTTACCTGACCGCCAGCACGTTCCCGCAGGGTTCACAGATGGCAACGGCCACAATTGCTATTGACCGTGAATGCCTGGTCTTTGAGATTAATTATACCAGTAATTGCTGGCTAGTCATCGGCCAGGGTTTTCCAAGCCTACGCGGCAGCCCAGATCTGGAAGAAATTGCATGGATAGGCGGACAACGCTACAGCAATGACCTAATTGCTCCAGACACCACCACCAATACATCAAACTTCAGGAGCAACTCGCTACCCACAATTTATGAGACACGAATCAGCCTATTCCGTATATGGATACGGCGGCAAGGTGAAACTGACAATGATTGGGTTGTACTACCGACAACATTTGGCATCAGGGGCAACGCTCAACAGGCTAGAAACAACACCCTGCGTTTTTACAAGCCATGGTTAGATAAACCCTTGGTCTATCACGAACCTATCGGCTCATGGGAACTTAACAGCAACACAAACGCACCCGACCCGATCATCATCCTGGATGGGGGCACAGGGACAGCGCAAAGCACAGTGGTTGGCGATCTGACCGTTTACTGGACTGGCGTCACCGTGACGCGAGCACGGTCTAATTTCCGCCTGTCAGCCGTTGAGCCAACCCAGAACGTGGGCTACAGCTGGTCGGTAGATGCTGGTGCAGATTCGACCATGTTCGACCTCTCCACATCCGAATGGCACCCCTACGGGGAGGCACAGATCAGTTCCGCATCAGGCCCGGAAAATACAGTGGCATCGGTGAACATAATTACCGTTTACGACAAGCTGTTTGAGTACAGCGACCTTGCCATTCTGGGCGCGAACATCCTGAGCAATCCTAGTCTAAACTCCATCTCCCAGGCGTCCATCACCTGCGTCGGTGGCACCGAAACACGCCGCTACCTGGAGCTTGATTCCGTGGGGCCGACCCATCAGATGCCAGACATTGCGCGGGCGCGTCTTACCAGCAAGCGTTACGGGCTGGGCGATCGAATTTCAGACGTAAATATCGACAATAACTCTTTTCGCGATGCCGCAATCTATTGCGAATTGCGGCGCTACTTCTACGACCTGCAGCAAGAGAACGTGCCAGATGTAATCTCATGGATGGATGAAGCCGCTGATCATTGTCTGCTGGATTATGCTGAAATTAATGGCCGCCATGTGTTGCGGCCCGCTTTAAGGTTCGACCCGATTGTTGATGCTGCATCTGGCCTGGTTGCGATGTTCAGCGGTTCGACAGATGAACGCGAAAGTTTAAAGATTAAATCGCTTGACATCGAATCAATTTTGCCGGTGCAGATCAGCGTAATCTATAGCGAACTACGCGCCGATGATTCACCGTTAAATCCTGCGCTATTCAGCCGCGAGCGGCAGGTAACCGTAAGGCGGTCCAGCACACCCTCCAGCGCCCCGATCATTACATTTCGCCTCCCGGCTTGTACCAACCGCTACCACGCCATTGACTATGGCATGTGGAAGATCCGGCAACGTGAAGTTCAGCGACGGACCGCGTCGCTGGTTACGTTCCCTTCAGTGGTTGGCGTTGATCTGATGCTCAACTACGCCCGCATCTATTCCGATTTCTTTGGCCAGACAGCCGGTTGCACCGGTCGGGTCAATGACGACGGAACAATCAACGCAACGCGGCCGGACCTGCTCGAAACCGGCAGCTACTCAGTTTTCCTGTGGGACCTGGATACGGGGGCAGAGCCTGGGACGCTGATCGTTGACGCTGCGGGGCTTGGCTCCCCCACCGGCGTGATGTTTGCGCTCAACGATCAGGCCCCTTTCCAGACGTTTCAGGCCCGTGGCATCAAGCTGCGGCCTGACTCCATGGTGGAGGTAGACCTGATTGAGTACCCCCTCGAACCAGACGGGACCCCTACGCTCACGGCGATCTGGAGCAACACATATCAGAGCGATGCATTCTGGACTTTTGTGGACGGTTGAACCATGACATGCCATGAAGTCACAATTCAAGGCCCTTCCAACACGGACGAAGGCAACACCGAAACCTATGGCGTGATGATCGTCCCTCCAGTGCCGGGGGAGTATATCTACACCTACGCATGGACCGCACCTGGGGCAACGGTGCTACAGCCGAATGCAGCGACAACACAGGTGCTATTTGATAATGCCGGCCAAGTGTCTGTAACGGTGCTGGTAAGCCTGGCGCTTTCCGCCTACCCTTCCGGCTTGCCGGTATCTCCCCCCCGCACCTTCACCGCTGCCAGCGTTTCGATTGAACGCATCAACATGCAAGACGGCCAAACATTCGGGATCACAAACTATGTCAGCGCTGAAAATGCAGCAGTTGAATACTCACACCCATTGATTACAATGGCGCAGGCGGAGCAGTTGAGCGAATATTACGACTCCATTTATGGCCAGGGGCAGCCGGCGATCATTCCAGATGATGTGTGGATTGGCCTGGATTCCGACATGCTGGCGATTGAGCGAGGCGATGGGACGGGTCGGTCCTGGTGGTTTGCTGCCCCCCTGGAGTGGGACCGATCCAAGAACCCGAACCTTGTGACGGTCACAGTTCGCCTGGTGGGGCGCACCCTGGCGCAGTTGGCACCGGTTGAAATCCCTCTGCTGGGCGTCACCATCCAGGGCCCCGGTCATCTGCTTGCCGCAGGTACTGCCGCCTATTCCGCCCTGGTGGCCGGTCCGACGGAAACGATCACCTACACCTACGTCTGGCAGGCATTTGGGGCCTCGATCGACACCGCCACCGCCGCATCGTGCAACATCACGTTCCCCGGCCCCGGCGTCTACCTGGTGGAGGTCACCGCAACCGGTGGCGGGGATAGCGTTGCATCTGAAATCGAGGTGAGCGTGCAATCGTGATTACCTACCCCGCCATCTGCATTGACCCCGGCGCTGCCCTGGTGATCGGCGGTTTTCCGGTGGAGCTCACCGGATCTGACAGCGTTGATGCCCTCGTCAGGCAATACGGCAGCTTGCCCAATGGTTCGCTGATGCGGTTCAGCCATTCGCTGCTGTCGTCATCGGATGCGGCCCTGGTGTTCAACGCATGGCATGACAGCTTGAGCGGCACGCGGGCGCTGACACTGCCTGATGTGATCGCTGGGGGCATTGCCGCCAGCAGCCAGGCCGCAGCGACGCGATGGCTTACGCCAGCGGGGCAGGCGTGGTACTTCAGCCGGTCACCAGTACAGGGAACCTCAGCCACCTACCTGCTGAACGTTTCCGTAGAGATCGAAACCCGTGCCCTACCCTGTGGAGGGTTTGTGTAGAAAATGACCGTCTACCTTGAGCCGAAAAATCTGATTACGTTCACCAAGGCTACCGAGGACATGAGGATCCGCATCGGTGGGTTCTTTGCTGATCGCGGTGGTGTGATCATGACCAACGCGTTGCGCAATCTGTCGTTCAATTGGCGGGAGAGGCAAAAGGAAGAGATGCAGCGAATCTTTGATCGCCCGTCTCGATTCACACTGTCCGCGCCACGAGTGGACTTCAACTATCGATTGATCTATGGCGGCCCTCTGGGGGATCAGCCGTACCAGAGCGGCAGTCGCAGCAGCCTGCGGTATCAGAACCGATCAATCCTGAGCTTGGATTCGTCACGCGGGTCACAGCGCGACCTGCCCGGCGGCTACCTGCTGCCTCATATTCTTGGCGGTCGCAGCTACGACACCGCCAGCCAGCGGGCCATTGACCGGCAGCCTGCCTTCGATGGCCGACGGATCATTCCCCTGTCTCCCAACCCTCCCTACGTGCGCCCCGAGTCATATAAAGGTAGACCGCTCGGTGGCGTCTACTCTGCAGCGCTCCAGAGCCTGGCGCAGATCGACCCTGGCTTCGTGAAAGGCAAACGGATCAGACGGCCGTTCTTTATCTCCACATCAACTGCTGCTGGTGCATTGCCACCTGGCATCTACCGGCAGGATCTTGGCCGGAAGGGCAGCAAACAAGCCCCGACACTGATTGGCCTCTACTTCCACCTGTCGAAGAGCAACAGTCGCCACGCGAAGATCTGGAACTGGTCAGACATCACCCGCACCCATATTGCGCAGCAATGGCCGGTGCTGTTTGTTGAGCAGTTCCAGCGTCAATTTGAATTGACCGCAGCGAAACAAGGCCGGCAGTTGCCACCCTATGATCCGAGGAAACTACTCTGATGGGCTGTTTTACCGATACATTGCCAGTCACCGTCCGGGGCCTGTATCAGGTGCAATGGGCGGCACGGCTGCAAGATTTCACCGGTGACGCAATAGGCGGGAAGGTAGCGCATGACCCGTCTGGGAACAGCTATGTGACGTTTGCCTATCGCCCGCTAGGTGCGCCAACGGTTGCAAGGATAGTGGTGGAAAAACGGACGCCAAATGGTACAAGATTATGGAGCCGTTACATCCAGCCGACAATATCACCACAAAACTATACCGATAGTGGAATCTCACCAATCTTCTGGCTCGATGGATCTGTTTATTGTGGCCACGTCTATAGGTTTGATTACGTCATATTGTGGCGAACTCCTG
>Ga0213866_10003712_pt1 | contig 10253 bp, 10 predicted proteins | sample PICome_11_FD_160079 | JGI IMG/M metagenome (GOLD analysis project Ga0213866, IMG submission 160079) | Coastal seawater microbial communities near Pivers Island, North Carolina, United States - PICO284 | ecosystem: Environmental > Aquatic > Marine > Coastal | place: USA: North Carolina... | reverse complement strand
CCTACTTGCTGAACGGGGCGTAATAACCCAAGAGCCTCAGTGCGGAGGGTAGAAGGAAGGCTTTGGAAAATGGACCAAGCTTCTTTTTTACCTTCTCGAGCAGCCTTTTTAGCTTCTTGCTCAACTTCGTTTAGTTCTTCCTGTGTGGCAATTCCACGCTCAATAATCCAATTTCCAAATTGAAGGATGCAATCATGATCTTTCTCCCATTGCAAGCGCTCGGGGCTTTTGTAGCGCTCGTGCGATCCTGAAGTACTATGTCCTTGAGGTTGGGTCATTCCTTTAACATGAATCAACACGGGAACATGCTCTTCGCGAGCAACTTTTGAAGCGCGAAGGAATGTCTTGATCAACTCGGGGTAATCCCAAGCTTGTACAACGAAAATATCATACCCTTTTCCGTTCTCGTCACGTTGGAAACCCTTTAAGATTTCAGAGATATTTTCTTTTGTCGTTTGGTATTCGGCCCCGACGGAAATTCCGTATTCGTCATCCCAAACAGAAATAACCATGGGTACTTGGAGTACGCCTGCTGCATTAATCGTCTCAAAGAATAAACCTTCAGAAGTAGAGGCGTTACCAATTGTACCCCATGCTACTTCGTTTCCATTATTTGAGAATTTCTCAGATCCATCAAATTTCACCTCTTTGTAAACCTTAGAGGCTTGAGCCAGACCAAGTAATCGAGGCATTTGCCCCGCCGTAGGACTTATATCTGAAGAACTGTTGTACTGTTTGGTTAAATCAACCCAATTCCCATTTTCATCTAAAGATCTTGTGGCAAAGTGGCCGTTCATTTGGCGCCCACCTGCCATTGGCTCTACGTTTACGTCCGTAACGGCATATAATGAGGTGAAGAAGCTCGTTGCATCCATCTCTCCGAGGGCCATCATAAAGGTTTGGTCTCTGTAATATCCAGAACGGAAATCACCTAATTCGAAAGCTTTAGCCCATGCTATTTGGGCCAATTCTTTACCTGCTCCAAAAATTCCAAATTTTGCTTTTCCTGTGAGAACTTCACGTCGTCCCATGAGGGAACATTCTCTAGACATTGTTGCAATTCGGTAGTCCTCAAGGACTTCCGTTTTGTATTCCTGGTAGCTGATTTCTTTGGTATGTTTCTCTGTCATGTGATAGGGTTGATTTTACTCCCTACAAATATACGACAGAATAGGCCCTACATTATTCGCTTGAAGACGAAGAGAACGAACAAGGTGATTACAATGAATAACATCACCTGAATACCGCCACTTTTGTAATGGACATTGTGCAATTTCAAGTCCTTGCGATAGCTGTAGATTAAATAGGATAGAAATGCGATAGCAAATAAGCCTGCGAATATCCAATGACCGGTTGTTATGTTTTCCATGTTGTAAATTTACATTCCATTGTATGAATAGACTTGATTCCCATGAAGAAACAATTAGAACACGTAGAAAAATTCCATAACACTTTCGGCATAAATAATCAGTATGCCCCAACTAGTGCTATTTCTGATGCTATCATAGATCTGAGATTTCGATTAATGGCAGAGGAAAATGAAGAATACCTCGAAGCTGCCAAAGCAGGAGATTTAGTCGAGGTTGCGGATGCCTTGGGTGATATGATGTACATTCTATGTGGAACCATATTAAGCCATGGAATGCAGCATGTAATAGAGGAAGTTTTTGAGGAAATTCAGGCTTCCAATATGAGTAAATTGGGGGAGGATGGGAACCCTATTTACAGAGAAGATGGTAAGGTCATGAAAGGACCAGGGTATTTCAAACCTAATATTGCCGCGGTATTAGACCGAATGAGAGGCTAGGGGAGTAAATCAGATTTTGTAGGTCGTTGCTCAAACTTTGGTATGCAACCATTCAATGATGTTGTCTCAGCTTGATTCAGCGGGGCGTATTTCGCTTGGACATCACGAGCCATTTGAACACGCTTCACCTCACCATTCATAAATTTTAAACGCAACCAAGAACAGGTACTATTATTTACCCCTTGGGCTTGCGTTTCTGAGACATTGAAAAGCAAGCTTTGAGTATTGCCTTCTAATCGGACCATTTTCATCTGGTTGTCATCGAAATATCCGCTCAAAGACTTACCAACCACTTGGTCAAAATAGAGGCTGTCCTTGGTTTGATTCATAATCTTGACATTACCAATCATATAAATACTGTCCAATTGTTTCTTCAAAAGCTTTAATGCGGCAGAGTCCGCTTCAAATTGACTTTGAGAGCTCCACAGTGTCGGCATTGGATACAATGAAAGAAACTGAGTCGATTCATCATAGAAAAAATTACTGCTTTTCCCCTGAAAATCAGGGCTGAAGAATTGTGTCGCCCCCTTTAAGTATACTTGTTTATCCGTGCTATCTGATCGGATAAAAAGTGAATCGCCAATTGCATAAAGCGTATCGCTGTTCATCGATTGCTTATAATGTACGGGAGTATACGCATCCACAAATACTGGATTTGATGCATAGTTTATGTAGTCGCTCTCAAGCACAAATCCCTCAGTTGTATCTGCAACCTTGGCGTTACCAACCAATACCCCAGACTCTATCTTAAGATTATATTCTAAAGAATTGGATTTAATAAAACGCTTCGGAGACCTCATTGTAGCACCATCTCGAAGATGGAGTAAGCGTTCATCTGCTTCGTAGTTCCCTGAACGACAATTCAATACCGTGCTGTCCTTTATCATTTCAGTAGGGCCTGCGAACTCATAATGGTTTTTATTCGGACTGTAGAGTAATGTATCTGTAGTCATGTAGAACGAGGTGTCCTTTGCGATTACATTTCCTCGAAGTTTGACCAAATCAGCATCTGTATTGAAACTTCCAACGTCTGCCGTTAAGGCTAAACTCTTCCGCTCAAGAGTAGATCTCGTGATAAAATATGCGGTGGAGTTATTTCGATTGAATCTAAGACTCGTTGTTTCAAGTCTAGAAGAAGGCGTCGTTAAAATGACTTCTTTCGAGATGACGAAAACACGATCGTTACCGTTGTAATCGAGACGTTTTCCCTGCACTCGAATGGTGTCCGATTGAACGATTCGAACATTACCGAAAGCCTGGAACGTATTCGCTGGTTGAATCAAAATAGCTGAATCGCAATACATCTTTGCAACATCTTGCTGTAAACCAACATTTCCACGAAGATAAAAGGTGCGTGAGTCATCACTTCCTTTAACAATATCGGTGATATCGCTACTAAGAATAGAAATTCTTGTTTGGCCCCAACCTATGCTTAGGGTGGAGAAAAAAAGGGCCACACAAAGTTGTATGGCCTTTCTCATTATTTTCTCATAATTGTTTGCGCTCTATCCGGACCCACACTAACAAGTGTGATAGGAACCCCCACTTCAGTCTCAATGAAAGCAATGTAATCCTTGAATGTTTGCGGGAACTCGTCCTCTGCAACCATCTTAGTCAGATCTTCCTCCCATCCAGTCATCTCAGTGTATATAGGCTCTATCAGGTCTTCTTGAAGCTTGTATGGCAAATGGTCGATAACTTCACCTTTGTACTTGTATGCTGTACAAATTTGTAGATTTCCTATACCGGATAATACATCTGCCTTCATCATCATTAACTCTGTAACGCCATTTACATTGATAGCGTATTTCAACGCCGGTAAATCTAACCAACCACAACGTCGAGGACGCCCAGTAGTAGCACCGAACTCATGACCATTTGACTGGATCGTTTCACCCAGGGCGTCAAAAAGTTCTGTAGGGAAGGGGCCTGAGCCAACTCTCGTACAATAGGCCTTGAAAATGCCGTATACATTTTTGATTTTGTTCGGCGCAATACCCATACCTGTACAAGCACCTGCACAAGTTGTATTGGATGAGGTGACAAATGGATAGGTACCAAAATCGATATCCAATAATGTTCCTTGTGCTCCTTCAGCCAAAATAGTTTTCCCTTCCGCCATTTTCGTATGGAAGTACGGCTCACTGTCAATGATATCAAGCGATCTTAGATATTCAACAGCGGCAAACCACGTAGGTTCTAATTCTTCTAGGTTGTATTCAAAATCGGCATACCCACCTAAAAGTTGCTCATGTTTAGCAACCAATTGATCGTATAATTCTTGGAAATTATCCAATTGAATATCCCCGACACGCAAACCGTTTCTGCCGGTTTTGTCCATATAGGTAGGACCAATTCCCTTCAAAGTGGAACCGATTTTCTTTTTGCCCTTTGAACTTTCACTTGCAGCATCAAGCAATCTATGTGTTGGAAGAATCAAATGTGCCTTGCGCGAAATTTTCAAGCGTGACAAAACATCAGGCTCTTGGGCAATCAGTTTATCTAGCTCAGTCTTGAAGATTACGGGGTCAATTACAACACCATTTCCTACAACATTCATTACACCTTGGTGAAATACACCTGAAGGAATGGTATGTAGGACATGTTTTTTACCCTCAAATTCTAAGGTGTGACCTGCATTAGGGCCGCCCTGGAACCTTGCGATGATATCATATTGACGCGTCAATACATCTACAATTTTACCTTTTCCTTCATCACCCCATTGGAGTCCAAGAAGCACATCTACTGCCATATTTAGTTGTTGTTGGACGGTTTTCTCTTTGCGTAGAAGTAAAGACTATGACTTTCAACCTCTACACCGAAAAGATCTTCGATAGTTTGTTTAATGTTTTGAATTCTTGGATCACAAAATTCGAATACTTCGCCAGTATCCGTGAGAATAACGTGATCGTGTTGTTTGTTGAAATACGATTTCTCGTAAAAGCTTTGGTTCTGACCAAACTGATGTTTGCGAACTAAACCACATGTAATTAGTAATTCAATGGTATTGTACAATGTGGCACGCGAAACGCGATAATTCTTATTCTTCATGTTTAGATACAAGGTCTCTACATCAAAGTGGTCGTCATTTTCGTAGACCTCCTTTAAAATAGCAAAGCGTTCAGGAGTCTTTCTTTGGTTGTTTTCCTCCAAATAGCGACCGAACACTTCCTTGACCTTCTCGTATGCTTCTGTTGTACCCATGAGAATTAAAGCGCTAAAATACGTCGTATCAACTGAATTTTCCGACTCTCGATACAGTACTTATACCCTCAAGTTGTTTAATATTTTGAATGGTATCGGTTAAGGCCACTTTATCCGCGACTTCAATGGTCAATTGACCTGTGAATAACCCGTCATCGACGGAGAATGATATGGCTTTTATATTCAGGCTTAATTCACTCGAAATAACCTTGGTAACATCATTCACTAGTCCCATCCGATCCATGCCTTCGATGAGCAAATTGATGGTCGCCATGCTGCCTTTTTTGTCAACCCATTTTGCCTTCAATGTTCTATTGGCAAAACGACTCTGTAATAAAACTGCATTTGGACAATCATCTCGATGAACTTTAAGTCCTTCTGCAGTCGTTACAAATCCAAACACTCGGTCGCCAGGAATGGGGTTACAACATTTTGCAAGTGTGTATTCCATTTCGTGCTCGTCAGTTCCGAATACGAGCATCAAATTCTTATTCTTCTGGGCTTCCTTTTCTAAAGGTTTTTGCTTTGCATAACTGCTCTTAACAATCTTCCGCTTGAAGTAATTTACGAGACCCGCAGTCTCTCGTGCGTATTCCCGTAATTTCTTATTGTCGATTACACCTAAACCAACCTTGTAATACAGTTCCTCTGGAGTTCGTAAACCGAAGAAATTGACCAATTTCTGAATATTGCTATGTGTACTTTTCAGCTTGAGTACTTTCAATTTGCGCTCAAGAGTCATTTGGCCTTGACCTGTAATGAGTTGCTTCTCTTTTTTAAGGCTTTGCTTAATTCTTTGCTTTGCCTTTCCTGTCTTTACAAATCCCAACCATTCTTCCTTGGGCTCTTGTTTTAAGGACGTTAAAACCTCGATTTGATCTCCGGACTTTATAGGTGAGCTAAGAGGGACCAACTTTCCATTGACCTTCGTTCCGAGGCAATGCGCACCTACCTCTGAATGAACGTCAAAAGCAAAATCAAGAGCGGTAGCACCTTTCGGTAGAGTGACCATTTCACCTTTAGGAGTGAAGACGAAAATCTCACTTGAAAAAAGGTTCATTTTGAAGTTGTCAATGAAGTCTTCGCTGTCGTTATCTGGATTGTCCAAGAACTCACGTATTCTTCGCAACCAGCTGTCTAACTGATTACTGCCGGAACTATCTTCTTTATATTTCCAATGCGCCGCAAAACCATTCTCAGCGATATCATCCATTCGCTTAGTACGAATTTGAACTTCAACCCAGTTGCCATCTGGTCCCATAACGGTGGAGTGTAGACTCTCATACCCATTACTTTTTGGAGCCGAAATCCAATCTCTTAATCGCGACGGATTAGGATTATAATTTTCAGTTATAATGGAATACGCTTTCCAACATTCTGCTTTCTCGGCAGCTAAGGGGGTATCTAAAATTATCCGAATGGCATATTTATCATAGACCTCATCAAAAGAAACATGTTGGTTGTGCATTTTTCTTCGAATAGAATAAATGCTTTTGGTTCTTTTCTTTATTTCGAACTTCAAACCGGACTTTTTCAACTCGTCACCAACGGTTCGGGTAAACTTATTGAGATAATCAAAGTCCTTCTTCAAAAGAAGATCCATCTTGGTTTGAAGGTCCTCGAAAACTTCAGGCTCAGTATATTTTAAACTGATATCCTCCAACTCAGTTTTGATGCGGAATAAGCCTAATCGGTGGGCTAATGGGGCATAAATGAAGAGCGTTTCGGATGCAATCTTTAATTGTTTATGCGGAGGCATGCCCTGCATGGTTCTCATATTATGCAGGCGGTCTGCCAACTTTATAAGAATCACTCGGACATCATCAGAAATGGTTAAGAGCATTTTCCGATAGTTTTCGAGCTGCATACTGCTCTCCATTCCAACTACACCAGAGATTTTGGTCAAGCCATCAATCAATCGAGCCACGTTCGGGCTAAACATGTTTTCAATATCTTGGAGCGTGTAGTCAGAATCTTCCACGACATCATGCATCAGCGCGGTCGCAATACTCGTAGGACCCAGACCAATTTCAGTCGCAACGATTTGGGCTACAGCAATTGGGTGCGTGATATAAGGTTCTCCAGTTTTACGGCGTACGCCTTTATGAGCATCCTTTGCCAGTTGAAAGGCACGAGTAATGAGCTGGTTATCCGCGTCTTCAGTCTTATACTCAATACTGTTGAGCAAATCTTGGAAGGCGCCTTCTACCAATATGAAATCTCTATCCTCGTTTGTGGTCATCAATCTAGTCGATTAAGAAAATTGCGGGTCTTTTGCTTAAATCAAAACGTTCCTGCTTCCACTGGCTGATGGTTTTCGTCTTGATTTCCTGACTATCTAAGGTAATATCTACGGCTATACAAAGTTTGGTCTCAGGATGCAAAATCGTTAAGAGTTCTTCCAAAAGTTTGTTATTCCTATAGGGCGTTTCCATAAAGATTTGGGTGATACCGTCACGACAATCTTTGACCATGGCTTGAAAAACCCGCTTGCGAATCTGTTTGTCAAACGGAAGGTATCCTCTAAAGGTGAATTGCTGTCCATTAAAACCGCTGCCCATCAGCGCTAGAAGGATAGAGGAGGGGCCGACTAAGGGAAATACATTTAGGCCTCGACGATGCGCAATACTTACTATTTCAGCTCCTGGATCGGCCACACAGGGTACACCTGCCTCTGAAATTATACCAATATCATGTCCTTCCTCCGCAGCATCTAGAAACTTTGGTAAGTCCAACGGATCTGTATGTTTGTCCAAGATGTCTATTCTAAGTTCTTGCTGATTTTTATCCGGCAGCATTGATTTGATGTATGCTCTTGCCGTGCGTTCATTTTCAACAATCAAATATGTAATGCTCATCAATTTACTTTGAACATCGATGGGAATGGTTTCTGAGAAGTTTTGACCACCAAGAGTATTCGGAATTAAATAGATATTTCCTCTCATACGTTTCTTTCAATAAATGCATTAATGGCTTGTTCAAGCATTTCAAATACCTCAGAAAATCCACTTTGACCGCCAGTATACGGATCTGGGACCTGCCTGTTCTCGCCCGGATAGATTTCATTCATAATCAGTCTAACTTTTGCAGCACATTGCTCATCTGGGGCTAAGCGCACAATGTTGCTATAGTTTGATGAGTCCATTGCGAAAATGACATCAAAATTTTCAAAGTCTTGAACTTGAAATTGTCGGGAGCGCTGATGATCAATGGATATACCATTTCGTCGAGCCTCTAATATCGAACGTGTATCAGGTCGTTCACCTTGATGCCAACCGGAGGTACCTGCAGAATCTACGGACCAATGTTCGGGTAATTTTGCTTCGAGAATTCCGTGAGCTAGTGGGGAACGGCAAATATTGCCTAGGCAAACCATTAGAATTTTCATAATAAAAAAAGTCAGTACCCGAAGATACTGACTCTAATAGCATTCATTAAAAATGTCTTATGATAATGTGAGTCTTTTCTGTAAATCCTCCACATAAGTTCTGAAGCGCTTGTCTGTTTCCTTCAGATTATTTACCGTTCTGCAAGCATGCAAGACTGTCGCATGGTCTTTATTACCACATTGTTGGCCAATTGATGCAAGGCTGTTCTTGGTCAATTGTTTTGAGAAATACATAGACAACTGACGCGCTTGTACGATTTCTCTTTTTCGAGTTTTACTCTTCAACAACTCAAGAGGCATATCAAAGTAATCGCAAACGACTTTTTGAATAAAGTCAATTGAAATCTCTCTAGTCGTGCTCTTAACGAATTTATCGACCATTGACTTTACTAGGTCCATGGTGATTTCTTTTCTATTTAAGCTACTTTGGGCCAAAATAGAGATAAGGGCACCTTCGAGCTCTCTAATGTTGGAATTGATGGCATAAGCGATGTATTCTATGATCTCTTGATCCATTTCAATACCATCGTTATACAGCTTCTTAACCAAGATTGCAACGCGAGTTTCTAAATCCGGTTTCTGTAAATCTGCGCTCAATCCCCATTTAAAACGGCTTAACAAACGTTGCTCCATACCTTGTAGCTCCACGGGAGCACGATCCGAGGTTAGAATAATTTGATTGCCATTTTGATGGAGGTGGTTGAAAATCTCAAAGAACACATCTTGAGTTTTTTCTTTACCTGAGAAACTCTGAACATCATCGATAATGAGCACATCAATCATTTGATAGAAATGCACAAAATCATTTTTTGTGTTGTTCCGTATGCTGTCAATAAATTGTTGTGTGAATTTCTCAGCACTAACGTACAAAACGGTCTTTTCAGGGTAGTTGTCCTTTATTTCAACACCAATTGCATGAGCCAAATGGGTCTTTCCTAGACCTACACCACCATACAACATCAAAGGATTGAATGAGGTGCCTCCTGGATTCTTAGATACCGCAAAGCCCGCACTACGCGCCAATCTGTTGCAATCACCCTCGATAAAATTATCGAAGTTGTAACTTGGATTTAGCTGAGAATCGATGTTAAGCTTTTGAAGACCGGGTATAACGAAAGGATTTTTAATGCTCTTCTCGTTTCCAATCTTCATTGGCATGTTAACACTTTGGGGATTGATCTTCTTACGACCAGCACTTGGGAGCTTCATCGTAGGAGGTGTAGCGTTGTCGTAAGCATTCTCTAAGACAATGCTATATACCAATTTTGCGTTCGTGCCTAACGATTTAGTAATCGCTGATCTAAGTAGTTGAATGTAGTTCTCTTCGAGGTATTCATAAAAGAACTTAGAAGGTACTTGAACAGTAAGTACAGCACCTTGAATTTTTAGTGGTTTGATTGGCTCAAACCATGTTGCAAAACATTGTTCATCTACATTGTCATTAATGAATTGGAGTGTATCATTCCAAACGGCATTAACGCTTTTATCCATGGTCAAAAAATCTCTTATCGGCGGCTGTTCAAACCTCCGTCAGTGTACAGTTAATATAAAATGTCTGGGGCGGCAATTTTGAGGTGAGTGTGACCTCATTGTCTTGCTTTACAAATGTGTTTATAAAATCCCAATCAAAAAAATTTTTATGGGGTTGTGTTAATAAAAAGTTTTGTTTAAGGGGCTGTATAATCATCTGTTAATCAATGATTTGAGTATTAGGCCAAAAAAAATAAGTATAAATTACTGCTATGGCGCTGCCTTGTGCATAAATAGTAGAGTTTGAGCCTTTTGGGTTGTGGAATTCATCCGAAGGAAAGTTCTAAATTGAAGGCCCAATGGAAATAAATTTTACAAATATTA
>Ga0213866_10003711_pt1 | contig 10253 bp, 8 predicted proteins | sample PICome_11_FD_160079 | JGI IMG/M metagenome (GOLD analysis project Ga0213866, IMG submission 160079) | Coastal seawater microbial communities near Pivers Island, North Carolina, United States - PICO284 | ecosystem: Environmental > Aquatic > Marine > Coastal | place: USA: North Carolina... | reverse complement strand
ACTACCACCACTGAGCGTGTGCTTTTTTATACCGGTTTGTCCCACAAAATTGGTGAGGTGCATGACGGTGCGGCAACAATGGATTGGATGGAGCAGGAGCAGGAGCGAGGCATTACCATTACCTCGGCTGCCACAACCTGTTTCTGGCGTGGTATGGATGCACAGTTCCCAGACCATCGCATTAATATTATTGATACACCAGGGCACGTAGATTTTACCATTGAAGTCGAGCGTTCGTTGCGGGTGCTCGACGGAGCGGTGGTTGTTTTATGTGGTTCCTCAGGGGTGCAGCCGCAAACAGAAACTGTATGGCGTCAAGCCAATAAATATGAAGTTCCACGTATGGTATTCGTCAACAAGATGGATCGTGCGGGCGCAGACTTTAATGAAGTAGTCAGTCAGTTAGAAACAAGGCTGGGCGCAACAGCAGTGCCATTACAGATGACCATTGGTGCAGAAGAAATTTTTAAGGGTGTGGTTGACCTTATCAAGATGAAAGCCATTCTATGGAATGAGTCTGATCAGGGCATGACCTTCGAATATGCGGATATCCCAGATGATTTAGCCGATGAATGTGCAGTGATGCATGAGTCTATTTTAGAGGCCGCGGCAGAGGCGAATGACGAGCTAATGGAAAAATACCTCGAGGGTGAATCGCTTACTGAAGAAGAGGTAAAACAGGGTATTAGGATGCGAACTCTGGCCAATGAGATTGTCCCGGTTCTAGGTGGATCTGCATTTAAGAATAAAGGTGTTCAAGCTATGCTTGATGCAGTGATTGAGTATCTTCCTTCACCAACAGAGGTAAAGGCTATCGAAGGTGAAGTTCATGGCGGCAAGCGTGATGTGCGTCATGCCGATGATGATGCGCCGTTTTCTGCACTAGCATTTAAAATTGCGACAGACCCATTTGTCGGTACGCTGACCTTTATGCGGGTTTATTCCGGAAAGTTAGAGGGTGGAACTGCCGTTTATAACTCGGTAAAAATGAAAAGAGAGCGTGTTGGGCGTATGGTGCAAATGCATTCCAATAGCCGAGAAGAAGTTAAAGAAGTTTTAGCGGGCGATATTGTCGCTGCGATTGGTTTAAAAGATGTTACTACCGGTGATACGCTTTGCGTTGAAAATAACAAAATTGTACTTGAGCGTATGGAGTTCCCGGAACCGGTAATTTCGGTAGCGGTTGAGCCGCGATCTCAAGCTGATCAAGAAAAAATGGGCATGGCACTAGGCAAACTGGCGCAAGAGGATCCCTCATTTAAAGTAAAAACTGATGAAGAAAGTGGCCAGACCATTATTTCAGGTATGGGTGAGCTGCATCTTGATATATTGGTCGACCGTATGCGTCGTGAATTTTCAGTTGAAGCCAATATTGGTAAACCACAGGTTGCTTACCGAGAGGCTATTCGAAATAACTGTGAAATAGAAGGAAAGTTTGTTCGTCAGTCCGGCGGTCGCGGACAGTATGGTCATGTATGGCTTAAATTTGAGCCTGCTGAAGATGCAGGTGCTGAGGGTCTTGAGTTTGTAAACGAAATTGTCGGCGGTACCGTGCCTAAAGATTTTATTCCTGCAGTTTCCAAAGGTATTGAAGAGCAGATGCAAAACGGTGTTTTGGCGGGGTACCCATTGTTAGGGCTAAAAGCTACCCTTTATGACGGCTCATTCCATGATGTAGACTCCTCTGAAATGGCATTTAAAATTGCTGCCTCGATGGCGACTAAAAAACTATCTGACGATGGCGGTGCTGTATTGTTAGAGCCGATGATGAGGGTTGAGGTAGTTACTCCCGAAGAAAATATGGGCGATGTGGTTGGCGATCTAAACCGTCGGCGCGGCATTATCCACGGTATGGATGAAAATCCTTCAGGTAAGGTAGTGAATGCTGAGGTGCCACTGGCAGAGATGTTCGGCTATGCGACTGACCTAAGGTCAGCCACTCAGGGTCGGGCTACCTTTACTATGGAGTTTGATCAATACGCTGAAGCGCCAAAGAATGTTGCTGAAGCGATTATTTCTAGAAATATGGGCTAGCGGGTGGCTAAACCAACGGCTGAAATAATCTTTAGGCAATAAAAAAACCCCGCTGTGAAAAGCGGGGTTTTTTTATGCAACAGAAGCGAGTAATTATTTGGCTTCTTTACGTTCCTTAGCTTCGGCAATCACAATATCAGCGATGTTTTGCGGACATGGATTGTAGTGCGAGAATTCCATAGAGAATTGTCCACGACCTGAAGTCATAGTTCGCAGATGTCCAATATAGCCAAACATCTCTGAAAGAGGAACATCCGCTTTAATGCGAACGCCAGTTACGCCAGGCTCTTGATCCTTGATCATGCCGCGACGACGGTTTAGATCGCCAATAACATCACCAACGTGGTCTTCTGGTGTAAATACATCCACCTTCATAATTGGCTCAATAATTTGTGGACCCGCTTTAGGCATTGACTGACGATAGGCGCCTTTAGCGGCAATTTCAAAGGCAACGGCCGATGAATCGACTGCGTGGAAGCCACCATCGAATAGTTCTACTTCAACATCCAATACTGGATAGCCCGCTAGTGGACCCTCTTCAAGCATGCCTTCAAAGCCTTTCTCAATCGCAGGGAAGAATTCCTTGGGAACATTACCGCCAACAACGGTTGAAGAGAAAGTAAAGCCAGAGCCAACTTCACCAGGACGAATATGATAGTCGATCTTACCAAACTGACCAGAACCACCAGATTGTTTCTTGTGCGTGTAACTATCTTCAACTGGCATAGTGATGGTTTCGCGATAAGCAACCTGTGGCTGACCTACGTCAAGTTCAACACCATAGGTACGCTTTAGGATATCTACTTTAATATCCAAGTGAAGCTCACCCATACCTTTAAGGATGGTTTCACCACTGTCTTGATCTGTCTCAACGCAGAACGATGGATCTTCAGCAATCATTTTACCCAATGCAACACCCATTTTTTCTGAACCACCCTTATCTTTCGGGCTTACAGCAATAGAGATCACAGGGTCTGGGAAGATCATTGGTTCAAGTGTACAAGGATTTTTCTGGTCACATAAGGTATGACCCGTTTGTACATTTTTCATGCCTACAATTGCAATAATGTCACCCGCTTGTGCGCTGTTAAGCTCGTTGCGGTCGTCAGCATGCATTTCAACCATACGGCCAATACGCTCAGTTTTGCCAGTAGCTGAGTTAAGGATTGTGTCTCCCTTATTAAGTACGCCAGAATAGATACGTACGAAGGTTAACGCGCCAAAGCGGTCATCCATAATTTTAAATGCAAGTGCGCGGAGCGGCTCATCCACAGATACAGTTGCAACCTCACCAGTCTCTTCACCAGCTTCATCGGTTAGAGGTTGAGCGTCTACTTCTGTAGGGCTTGGTAGATAATCTATAACAGCATCTAACACTAATTGGACACCTTTGTTTTTAAACGCAGAGCCACAATAAGTCGGGAAAAAGTCTAGCGAGGTAGTCCCTTTTCGAATGCAGCGTTTTAGGTCTTCAATTGAAACCTCTTCGCCTTCCATATAAGCCATCATTAAATCATCGTCTTGCTCAACAGCAGTTTCAATCAACTGCTCATGATACATTTCAAGGTCATCAACCATATCGGCAGGAACATCGACGATTTCATAGTTTTCAGGAAGTCCGGAGTCATCCCACACATAGGCTTGCTTAGTGAGTACGTCAACAACACCAACAAAATCGTCTTCGCGACCGATCGGCAGGGTCATAACCAATGGGTTAGCACCAAGCACTTTCTTAACCTGATCAACAACTCTGTAGAAATCAGCACCCATTCTATCTAGTTTATTGACTAGGATGATTCGAGCAACTTCAGATTCGTTAGCGTAACGCCAGTTCGTTTCTGATTGAGGCTCAACACCACCAGAGCCACAAAATACACCAACGCCGCCATCAAGTACTTTAAGAGAACGATAAACTTCAACAGTAAAGTCAACGTGACCAGGGGTGTCGATAATATTTAAACGGTGGTCCTTCCAGAAACAAGTCGTTGCAGCGGACTGAATAGTAATACCGCGCTCCTGTTCTTGTTCCATAAAGTCAGTGGTTGCTGCACCATCGTGTACCTCACCAGTCTTATGGATCTTACCGGTAAGTTTAAGAATTCTTTCGGTAGTAGTAGTCTTTCCCGCGTCAACGTGGGCGAAGATACCAATATTTCTGTAATGGGATAAATCTGTCATTTTGTCGCTCTGCTATCTTATTTAGGGCTAATTTATAGGTTTTGAAACGCGCGCGAGTATACAGGATATTCATCAAAGTACGCACAAAAAAATCAACATTTATTACGTTAATGGTAAAAAATTAGCCAAAATCGGCTAAATTGGGCCAATTATGCTAAAAAATTGAAATTTTATGCTTTAAATCGTTGACTCTTAAAAATCCCGCTATAAGATTGCGTTCCTTACGCGCTATCGCTTTTTAAAAAGTGAATAATCGCAAAGAATTTAAACAAACGTAATACGCATGATCGAGGAGACTCTAGATGTCAAAAGAAAAATTTGAGAGAAGTAAGCCGCACGTAAACGTCGGTACAATTGGCCACGTTGACCATGGTAAAACGACCCTAACGGCGGCGATGACGCGCGTTTGTGCAGAAGTATACGGTGGCGAGATGAAAGCTTTCGACCAGATCGATAATGCACCGGAAGAAAGAGAGCGTGGTATTACGATTTCGACGGCACACGTTGAGTATGATTCAACGATTCGTCACTATGCCCACGTTGACTGCCCGGGTCACGCGGATTACGTAAAGAACATGATTACAGGTGCTGCCCAGATGGATGGCGCTATTTTAGTGTGTGGTGCGACTGATGGTCCTATGCCGCAGACGCGTGAGCACATTCTATTGTCGCGTCAGGTAGGTGTACCTTACGTATTGGTATTCTTGAACAAAGCTGACCTACTTGCAGAAGACTGTGGTGGTGTTGGATCGGAAGAATATGCAGAGATGCTAGAGCTAGTTGAGATGGAATTGCGTGAGCTTCTAGATCTTTATGAGTTCCCAGGTGATGACACACCTATTATTGTTGGTTCAGCATTGATGGCGTTGGAAGGAAAAGACGACAACGAGCTGGGTACAACAGCAGTGACTAAGTTGGTAGAGGCGTTGGATGCTTATATTCCTGAGCCGGTACGAGCGATTGATCAGCCATTCTTGATGCCGATTGAAGATGTATTCTCAATTGCGGGTCGAGGCACAGTAGTAACAGGTCGTGTAGAGCGAGGTGTTATTAAGGTTGGTGAAGAGATTGAGATTGTAGGTATTACGGACACAGAGAAGACGACCTGTACAGGTGTTGAGATGTTCCGTAAGTTGTTGGACGAAGGTCGCGCGGGAGAGAACGTAGGTGTATTGCTACGTGGTACTAAGCGTGAAGAAGTACAGCGTGGTCAAGTATTGTCGCACGTTGGTTCGGTTAAGCCGCACACCAAGTTCACTTCAGAAGTTTATGTACTATCTAAAGATGAAGGTGGTCGTCATACGCCATTCTTTAAAGGCTATCGTCCACAGTTCTATTTCCGAACTACAGACGTGACTGGCGCTTGTGAGTTACCGGCGGGCACTGAGATGGTAATGCCTGGTGATAACGTACAGATGGAAGTTGAGTTGATTCACCCAATTGCAATGGAAGAAGGTCTTCGATTTGCAATTCGTGAAGGTGGCCGCACAGTAGGCGCAGGTGTTGTTGCCAAAATTATTGCTTAATCCCTGAAGCAATTATAAGCATATAGCCGAGGCATTTTTGATGTCTCGGCTTAGCTGTCAGTTAGGGAAATGTAAAATTAAGTTGTAGGCCAGTAGTTCAATTGGTAGAGCACCGGTCTCCAAAACCGGCTGTTGGGGGTTCGAGTCCCTCCTGGCCTGCCATATACAAAGCGTAAGGTATAGGTTCGTAATGAGTGATGTAATTGAAGAAAAGCAGTTTCGTCTAGACTGGCTTAAGTGGTTAGTTGTCGCGGCATTGGTCGCTGGTGCAATTTACGGCAATTGGTATTACTCAGCAGAATCTGTGTTGTACAGAGTTTTGGCGCTGTTGGTAGTTGCTGTTGTCTCTGGCCTGATTGCTGCGCGAACTGAAAAGGGTGCAGCTATAGTTGAGTTGGCTATTGGTGCCCGAACTGAGTGGCGCAAAGTGGTCTGGCCAACTAAGCAAGAGCGTAATCAAACAACATTAATTGTTGTGGTTGTGATTTTGTTAATGGCTATTGCGCTATGGGGAATTGATTCCCTACTGAGCTGGCTTGCTTCAATCGTGATGGGCTAGGAGAGCTAAATGTCAAAGCGTTGGTATGTAGTACACGCCTATTCACTGTACGAGAAAAAGGTAGCGGCGGCTATTCAAGAGCGTGCTGAATTGCACGGATTGCAGGATAAATTTGGCGAGATTCTTGTTCCTACTGAAGAAGTAGTTGAGATGAAAAGCGGCCAAAAGCGCACCAGTGAAAGAATGTTTTTTCCAGGTTATGTTTTAGTCAACATGGAGCTGGATGACGATACATGGCATCTAATTAAAGAGACACCAAGGGTGATGGGCTTTATCGGTGGTAAAGCGGATAAGCCTGCACCTATTACTGATAAAGAGGCTGATCTGATCTTGCAGCGTGTGCACGATTCGGAAGAGACTCCGCGACCCAAAACCATGTTTGAACCTGGTGAGATGGTGCGAGTTACAGATGGCCCGTTCAACGATTTCAATGGAACTGTTGAAGAAGTTAATTATGAAAAGAGCAAGCTGCGTGTTGCGGTATCGATCTTTGGTCGATCTACACCAGTTGAGCTTGAATTTACTCAGGTAGAAAAAGCCTAAGTTTGAAGTAATTGATAGATTGGCAATGGTGCTGATTTATCGGGGAGCCAGAGAAGGTTGAGCTGCAGTGCAGTGATTCTGGAGGCGATAATACCCATAACAGGAGAGAGACATGGCTAAAAAAGTACAAGCCTACATTAAGTTGCAAGTGCCTGCAGGTCAGGCAAATCCAAGTCCGCCGGTAGGTCCAGCACTGGGTCAGCACGGCGTAAATATTATGGAATTCTGTAAGGGATTCAATGCTCAAACACAGGGCGTTGAGCCTGGAGCACCTGTTCCGGTAATTATTACTGTCTATGCAGACCGTAGTTTTACTTTTGAGATGAAAACACCACCAGCCTCTTTCTTGCTAAAGAAAGCTGCTGGTCTTAAGAGTGGTTCAGGTCGTCCAAATACTGAGAAAGTGGGTAGTGTAACTCGCGCTCAGTTAGAAGAAATTGTTAAAGCAAAAGATCCGGATCTAACAGCTGCCGATATGGATGCTGCGGTTCGTACTATTGCTGGTTCTGCCCGTTCAATGGGCATTGAAACGGAGGGCGTGTAAGTGGCTAAATTATCAAAGCGCCGTCGTGCGATTAGTGAAAAAGTAGAGCTAGGTAAAGTATATCAGGCAGAAGAAGCATTCAGCCTGCTTAAAGAGCTTTCTACAGTTAAATTTTCTGAAACGGTTGATGTGGCAATTAATCTTGGCATTGATTCACGTAAATCAGACCAGGTTGTTCGTGGTGCAACTACGCTACCTAACGGCTCAGGTAAAGATATTCGTGTTTGTGTATTCGCTCAGGGCGATGCGGCTGAAGCGGCTAAGGCTGCTGGTGCAGAGCTTGTGGGTATGGATGAGCTTGCAGACGAAATTAAAGGCGGCAAGATGGACTTTGACGTAGTTATTGCTGCGCCAGATGCTATGCGTGTTGTTGGTCTTTTGGGTAAGGTTTTGGGACCTCGCGGCTTAATGCCAAATCCAAAATCTGGCACTGTGACGCCAGACGTTGCTACAGCGGTTAAAAACGCTAAAGCGGGTCAGGTACGGTTCCGCGCTGATAAAAATGGCATTATTCATGGTGGTATCGGGGTGTTGTCGTTTGAGTCGGGAGCACTGAAGCAAAATTTAGAAGCGTTGATGGCTGATGTGTCAAAAGCTAAGCCAGCTTCTGCAAAAGGGGTATACATTAAGAAGATTACAGTTTCTTCTACTATGGGCCCTGGATTGATTATTGATCAAGCCTCTTTGAGCGCATGATTATAGGCAGCTTTTGCTGCCGTACAGACTTTGGGGTCTGAGTATTTTTTTCATACTCAGGCTGTCAGAGACCGTAGGTTCCCTTGGGAATAATAAGTTGGAAGAGTGTCAAAACAATGACAGCTTTCCTACGCAGGCGGTGAACCCAGACCAGAAATGGTATGAATTCACCTTGGTGGTTGAGGATTTTTCTCAACTGTAACTTAGGTAAATCGAGGAGATTTATCGTGGCATTAAATCTCGATGACAAGAAAGCAATCGTTGCTGAAGTGAACGAGACAGCCGCCCAGGCTATGTCCTTGGTGATAGCAGACGCCCGTGGCGTTGATGTAACCAGCATGACTGCCCTTCGAGCTAAGGCTCGCACTGAAAACGTGCAATTGCGCGTAGTGCGAAACACCTTGGCAAAGAGAGCATTCGCAGATACAGACTACGCATGCGTAGATGATGTTCTGGTTGGTCCATCATTATTTGCTTTCTCTATGGAAGATCCAGGTGCGGCAGCGCGTTTATTCAAAGACTTCGCGAAAGAAAACGAAGAATTTGAAGTGAAGGCGTTGTCAGTTGGCGGACAACTTTTAGCGAGTGAACAAATTGATGTTCTTGCTAAGTTGCCTACCCTAGAACAGGCCCTTGGCATGTTAGCTGGCGTGACTCTTGCTCCTGTCACTAAACTAGTACGTACCTTTAACGAGATACCTACTAAGACAGCGCGAGTAGTTTCTGCAGTTCGTGATGCAAAACAGGAAGCCGCGTAAGCGACTTCACAGTTAATAGATAAATTTAGGAGGCCCAAAATGGCCCTTTCAAACGAAGATATTTTGAACGCAATCGCTGAAATGAGCGTAATGGATGTAGTTGAGCTAGTTAGCGCAATGGAAGAAAAATTTGGTGTATCTGCTCAAGCAGCAGTTGCAGCTGTAGCAGCACCTGCTGCTGGCGGCGGCGAAGATGCTGCGGCAGCTAAGACCGAGTTTGACGTTGTTCTATCTGCTGTAGGCGACAAGAAAGTAAATGTGATTAAAGCAGTTCGTGCAATCACAGGTCTTGGTCTTAAAGAAGCTAAAGAAATGGTTGACGGTGCACCGTCTACTATTAAAGAAGCTGCTTCTAAAGACGACGCTGAAGAAGCTAAGAAGCAATTGGAAGAAGCAGGCGCAACGGCTGAGCTTAAATAAGCTGCTGTTTCGCATGCCTGATGTTTCAGGCTGGGCTGAGGGGGAATTCCCTTCAGCCCTTTCTTGCTTGTAGGTAAGGGAATTTGCAAGCAAAACGATCTTGACTAAAACTCTCGATCACCAATTCAATACAGAATAGTCCCGAGGAATATAGATGGCTTACTCCTTCACTGAGAAGAAACGTATCCGCAAGAGCTTTGGCAAGTTGCCAGATGTAATGGATTTGCCTTACCTATTGGCAATTCAACTTGATTCCTATAAAAATTTTACACAGGCTGGTGTGGCTTTGGAAGATCGAAAGCACACGGGCTTGCACGCTGCATTAAAGTCGATATTCCCAATTGTGGGATACTCAGGGCACGCTGCTCTTGAGTATGTCGACTATGTTTTAGGCAAACCAGCCTTTGATGTAGAGGAGTGCAAACTCCGCGGCGTGACTTTTTCCGTACCCCTTCGGGTGCGTGTTCGCTTGGTAATCTACGATAAAGAATCTACCAATAAAGCGATCAAAGATATTCGTGAGCAAGAGGTTTATCTCGGTGAGATTCCTCTAATGACTGAAAATGGTACCTTCATTATCAATGGTACCGAGCGAGTTATCGTGTCTCAGTTGCATAGAGCGCCGGGTGTGGTGTTCGATCACGATAAAGGTAAGACGCATTCCTCTGGTAAGCTGTTATACACGGCGCGTGTAATTCCTTATCGTGGCTCATGGTTAGATTTTGAGTTTGATCCAAAAGATATGCTATTCGTTCGAATTGACCGTCGCAGAAAATTGCCGGTTACTATTCTATTGCGTGCATTGGGTTACAGCTCTGAAGAAATTCTTGAGATGTTCTTTGATACCAGTACTTTCCACTTTAAGAAAGGTGAGTACAGCCTTGATCTTGATCCTGAGCGTTTGCGTGGTGAGATTGCGGCATTTGATATTGTCGATAAAAAAGGCGAAGTTGTTGTTGCTAAAGGGCGTCGTATCACAGCTCGACATATCCGCC
>Ga0213866_10003709_pt1 | contig 10255 bp, 9 predicted proteins | sample PICome_11_FD_160079 | JGI IMG/M metagenome (GOLD analysis project Ga0213866, IMG submission 160079) | Coastal seawater microbial communities near Pivers Island, North Carolina, United States - PICO284 | ecosystem: Environmental > Aquatic > Marine > Coastal | place: USA: North Carolina... | reverse complement strand
TTATCTTTTTCCTCAACTAAAATTCCCCCTACTTTTGATTCATTTAATAAAATGTCATTTGGCCACTTGAGCTTTAGTTCAACATCGGTAATTGTCTCTAAAAATGTATAACCTGCAATTAACGGAATTAAAGTTTTTGTAAACCCAGCTGGAACTTTGGTAAACACTAAAGAGCTAGCCAGAGCTTGGTCAGCGTTTTGCCAATCGTTATTATCTGTACCTCGACCTTTTTCTTGAAAATAGCTAATTACAAGTAGGGGTTCTGACTCAAAATTGTCTAGTGCATAATCTTGAGTATTGTAAATAGAATCAAAAAAAACTACTTTCATGGTGTTACTTCTTTACATATATATAGGTCAAATACTTACACTAACAATAAACAAGAAAGACGAGCATGTCAGACGAAAATTTAGCTCAAATAAGGGATGAAAAGGCAAAAAAAGTCCAACATCCAAAGGGTAAGTTAACAGCTTATGAAAGAATTAACCTCCTATTGGACGAGGGATCTTTTAATGAAATTGATGAAAATGTCTCTTCTGAAGCAAATCCTGATGGTGAAGCAGTTATAACTGGATCTGGAACAATCCACGGAAGACCTGTCTACGTATACTCAGAAGATTTCTCCATTATGGGAGGAAGTCTGGGAGAAGTTGTTGCCAAAAAAATTCTAAGAGTAATGGACCTCGCATTAGAAGCAAGGGCTCCAATAATTGGAATTAAAGATTCTGGTGGTGCCCGTATACAAGAAGGTATCTCATCTTTATATGGATATGCTCAAATATTTAAGAAAAATGTACAAGCATCAGGAAAGATTCCACAAATCTCTGTGATTGTTGGTCCTTCAGCAGGTGGAGCTGTTTATAGTCCTGCGTTAACCGATTTTATATTTCAAGTAAAAGATATAGGACAACTGTATGTCACCGGACCAGCAGTCGTTAAAACAGTAACGGGTGAAGACGTAAGTTTTGAAGAGCTTGGAGGTATTGAGGCTCATGGGACACTTTCCGGAGTAAGTCATCAGATTTGTGAAGATGAACAACAGGCATTTGACGAAGTGCGTTACCTCCTAAGCTTCTTACCACAGTCAGCAGAACAAAAGCCACCTGTATTCATTACTGAGGATGACACAGAAAAATCAGTTGATATATTAGATTCTTTTATTCCTGAAAATAGGAATCAGCCTTATGACATGAATGATGTCATAAATAATATTGTGGATGATGGTGAACAATATCCTATTCATGCAAACTATGCATTAAATATTATCACTACATTGGCAAGGATTAATGGAAACACTATAGGAATTATTGGCAACCAGCCATTAGAAGTTGCTGGCGTATTAGATATTGATGCATCTGAAAAAGCTGCACGCTTTGTACGTTTTTGTGATGCTTTTAATATACCTCTTCTCACACTTGTTGATGTACCTGGATTTCTACCTGGTGTTGAACAAGAGCATGGTGGAATCATAAAGAGTGGTGCTAAGTTGCTTTATGCTTACTCAGAAGCAACGGTTGCACGAGTATGTGTTGTTGTCAGAAAAGCATATGGTGGTGCTTATATTGTTATGGATTCAATGGGTCTTGGGGCAGATAAACTGTTTGCTTGGCCAAGTGCTGAAATTGCAGTAATGGGTGCCGAAGGTGCTGTGGATATTATTAATAAAAAAGAAATTAAAGAGGCAGCAGACAAAGATGCTGTGAAAGCCCGACTTGTAGATGAATACAATGAAAAATTTAGCAACCCTGATATTGCAGCAAAACTTGGATTGGTCGATAAAATTATTAAACCAAGCGAAACAAGAAAAGTTGTTACGGAGGCTTTTAAAGAGCTGGTAAATAAAACTAACTTAGGAGATAAGCATGGAAACATTCCCCTCTAAAAATATTCCTATTACATGGGTAGAAAAAGGCACACTTGCAAGAAATTTATTTCTTTCATTTGGTTTTGCAATAATCACCGCATTAAGTGCTCAAATTAGAATAGAACTTCCAATCACACCAGTACCTATTACAGCGCAAACATTTGTAGTCATCTTAGCTGGTCTATTGCTAGGAAGTACATTTGGTTCACTCAGTATGTTGATGTACTTGTTTACCGGTTTAGCTGGACTTCCTTTTTTCTCAGGAAGTGTTGCAGGTCTTGCTATTTTAAAGAGTCCAACAATTGGTTATATCATCGGCTTCTTTTTAGCTGCACAGATTGTTGGTAGGCTTTCTCATACACCTTTACTTGCAATCGTGATGGGAACTGGCATGATTTATTTGAGTGGAGTATTTGGACTCACGCTCATATTAAATATTTCAGTAATTGAAGCATTCACTATTGGGGTTGTTCCCTTTCTAATAGGTGACTTAATAAAAGGATTTGGCGCAGTATTAATTGCATACAAAATCAAGTAACTTATGACTGAAAAAAGACTTCTTATAGCAAATCGTGGTGAAATAGCACTTCGAATAATCCGTTCAGCAAAAGAAATGGGTCTTTATACTATTGCTGTTTATTCAGATGTTGATACTGACTCACTACATGTAAAAAGAGCAGATGAGTCTTACTATCTTGGTGGATCTCTTCCAGCAGAGAGCTACAGAAATATTAAAAATTTGATGAAAGCTATTGAAGAAACAAAAGCTGACTTGGTTCATCCCGGATATGGATTTCTTGCTGAAAATGCCGACTTTGCAAAAGCCGTGCAGAAAAAAGGAGTCACCTGGATAGGGCCAAATCCAGAAACAATAAAATCTATGGGTGACAAAATTGAGTCCAGGAAACTGATATCAAAAGCAGGGTTGCAACCTGTCCCCGGTCAGTTAAAACCGTCAAGAACAAAGAGAGAAGCACTAAAAGACGCTAATCGATTTGGCTATCCTGTGGCACTAAAAGCAGCTCATGGTGGTGGTGGAAAAGGTTTAAGAATCGTAAAAAATGATAATGAACTAGATGAAAATTTTGAAATTGTTAAACGAGAAAGTGAAGCATATTTCGGTTCAGATCAAGTCTATGTAGAAAAGTTCATAAAACCAGCAAGACATGTTGAGACACAAATTCTTAGTGATAAATTTGGCAACCATGTTTATCTCGGAGAACGTGATTGCTCTCTACAGAGAAGAAATCAAAAACTAATTGAAGAGAGTCCACCAATTTGGCTTTCCGAATATGGACAAGAGAAACTTAAAGATGCAACCATGCGAATTGCAAATATCTCAAATTATGTAAATGCTGGAACGGTTGAGTTCTTAGCTGATGCCGATGAGAATTTTTATTTTCTAGAAATGAATACTCGCCTACAGGTTGAACATACCGTCACTGAGATGCGTTATGGAATTGATATTGTTAAAGAGCAAATAAAAATAGCACTGGGGAATTCACTAGAAGATTTTATAGTTGAGCCTAGAGGGCACAGTATTGAATTTAGAATCAATGCCGAAGACCCAACTAATAGCTTTTTACCTACCCCTGGAACAATCACAGAATATAGAGAGCCAATGGGAAACGGGGTTCGTGTTGATGGATGGGTAAAAACTGGAACAGCAATCTCCCACTTTTATGACAATTTAATTGCCAAGTTAATTGTTTGGGGTGTGTCTAGAGAGGAAGCATTGTCTAAGGGTCAACGTTGCCTAGAAGAATATATTGTTGGTGGAATCCCAACAACTATCAATGTTTTATCTGATGTTCTTAAAACAAAAGAATTTAAAGAAGGACGAGTTCACGTAAAGTTCTTAGAGGAAAATTTCAAAATCAAAGAAGTTGAAGAGGAAATAAGCTCTGATCGACCTAGTAAAGTAAACATATCGCTTGATGAAACTGGTTCTCCTACACTTGCACCGCAACCACCAAAAAAAATTGGTATGGATTTAACAGGAAGTATTAAGAATCCAGGAATAATAACTGCAAATATGCAGGGCACAATCATGGACACCATGACAAAAAAAGGTAAGAAAGTTAAAAAAGGAGATTCGCTCTTTGTATTAGAAGCAATGAAGATGGAAAATGTTATAACGGCTCCCATAAATGGTGTAGTGAAAGAATTTAATATTAAAAAAGGTCAGCCTGTAAATAAAGGCGATGTCCTTGTCGAGATAGAATTGTAATGACAAGTATATTTGGTGTCGGAGTCGACCAAGTTAATCTAAATCGAGTTAGAAAACTTTTAGAAAAAAATCAATCTAAGTTTGAAAAAAGATGTTTCACAAAAAATGAAATAATCTATGCAAATAGATTTAACGATCCATCCAAAAGATTAGGTGCTAGATTTGCAGGAAAAGAAGCTGTTATGAAATCTCTTGGCAAAGGATGGCGTCAGTTGAACTGGAAGGAAATAGAGATTACTGGTGGTGGAAAGCCAACTGTAATTCTTCATGGGAAAGCAGCAGAATTGGCTTCAGAACAAAATATAAAAGATGTCCACATCTCTTTATCTCATGAACAAGAAATGGCCATTGCTTTTGCTGTCTCTGAGGTAGTGTAATGAGTTGGGTCGGCATGTTTCCAGGTCAAGGATCTCAAGAACCTGGAATGGGCAAAGAACTTCTTGAAAAATACCCTGAGCTTTTAATTGATGTCTTTGATGATGCACTGGGTTGGTCTCTAGAAAAAGTTATTAGAGAGGGTGACTCAGAATCAATTAAGAGAACTAATATTGCTCAACCATATATATTTGCAATATCATACTGCTACGGCTTAGAAGTATTAAAAGAATATGGAGACCCCTCTGCTCTTATCGGACACTCTCTAGGAGAGTACACTGCTCTTACTATCAGTGGATTTTTTGATTATGCAGATGCCCTAAAAATTATCTCTGTTCGTGGAGAGGCTATGCAGTCATCTGTTGAAAACTCTGATACAGGTATGGCAGCAGTGTTAACTACGGACTTGGATACAACTCTCAAAGAAATTGAGTCTTTAAATTCCCAAGATATTGAAGTTTGGATATCAAACTATAACGATGCCTCCCAAATTGTTATTAGCTCAAGCAATGAAAACCTTGAATATCTAAAATCAAACTCAAAAGCACTAGGTGCTAGAAGAGTTATACCTCTTGAGGTTGCTGGTGCCTTTCATAGTAAAATTGTATCTCCTGCTAAGCCAGAGCTGGCAACTGCTCTTGAGGGAATCGAAATTAAAGAGGGATCAATACCTGTATATATGAATGTTGATGCAAACTTAGCAAATATAGAATCGCTTAAAGAGAGATTAGTTAATCAGATTGATAATTCTGTCTTATTTTATGACCAAATACTTAAGATCGAGTCTGAAATTAATCCAAAGGAATGGGTACATATTGGTCCCGGTAATGTAACTGCTGGAATGGTTAAGAAGTCTATATCTAGTAAAGAAATTAGGGTAATTAATTCACTAGAGTCTATTACTCAATAGTTGGGAGTAATTTTGAAGTCAACAATAACTGGTTGGGGTAAGTGCGTCCCTGATAACGTAGTAACTAATGATGATATGGCTACATTTATAGATACCTCTGATGAATGGATACAGCAAAGAACAGGTATCAAAGAACGAAGATTTTCACATGTAAACAACTCTGATATGGCAACTGTTGCGGGACTTAGAGCAATCGCAACTGCTGGTCTACAACCAGAAGATATAGATGTTGTGATATTAGCTACTTGTACACCAGACAGTATTGTTCCATCTGCAGCTGCACATGTTCAGAAAAAGATGGGTTGTGTGAATGCTATTGTTTATGACGTAAATGCTGCTTGTGCCGGTTTTCTTTATGCAATGCAACAGGCTAAAGCTTTTATAGAAAGTGGTATTTACAAGAATGCCGTAGTCATTGGATCAGAGCATATCACATGGTTGCTTGACTGGTCTGATAGAAATACAGCCGTACTTTTTGGAGATGGTGCTGGTGCCATGGTTGTGCAACCAAGTAATGACGAATCAGAAGGTGAGATTTATTCATTTAAAAATGGTCTAAGTTCTGATAAGTTAGCAATCTTAGAAGTTCCTAACTTTGGCTCAGCAATGAATAGATTTACTCCATATGCTGCAGCAGAAACGACTTGGACTTTTGATGGTCAAGAAATTTTTAAGAATGGTATTAGAGCTATGGGTAATGCATCTGAAGAAGCAATTGAGGCATCTGGTTTAACAAAAGAAGATATTGATTTGCTTATTCCTCACCAAGCAAATTTACGAATAGTTGAGGGGTTAGAGAGAAATCTAAAATTACCAAATGCCAAAACTTTAAAATATGTTCATAAATATGGGAATACTTCTGCAGCTTCAATTCCTACAGCATTTGTTGATGGCATAGAAGATGGTTCCATCAAAGGTGGCGAAACTATGATAATTACTGCTGTTGGGGCTGGGCTTGCATGGGGAGCAGCTGCAATAAAATTAGGGCAGCGTGTAACGCCCCTAGGAGAAACTGATGCTGCTTTACCAGAATTCGATGGAACAGGTATAGATGCTATTCAAGAATCTGTCGACTATTTTGTTCACGGGAAAAAAGAAACTCAATAATGAGAACAGTTTTAGTTACAGGTGGTTCAAGAGGAATTGGCAAAGCTATTGCTGAAAAACTTGGGCAAACATGTAATGTTGCAGTTGGATACTCTTCCTCTAAAGAAAAAGCTGATGAAGTTGTGACATTAATTAAAGAAAATGGTGGAAAAGCTATCGCCGTGAGCATTGATGTTACAAGCCAAGAGTCAGTCGAACAATGTTTTGAGTCGGTTGAAAATGAATTCTCATCTATAGATATTTTGATTAATAATGCCGGAATAACAAATGATAATATTTTCCCAAGATTGAAACAAGAAGACTGGGATGATGTTGTCGATACAAATTTAACCGGGTCTTTTCGCACCTCTAAAAGAGCAGTAAAAAATATGATGAAAAATAAATGGGGAAGAATTATTTTCATCTCCTCTGTAGCGGGAATAAGTGGAAATACCGGGCAGGCAAATTATGCAGCATCTAAAGCTGGATTGATAGGATTAGCAAAAACAATAAGCAAAGAGCTCGGCTCGAGAAACATAACTTCTAATGTCATCGCCCCTGGATATATTGATACAGATATGACTTCATTTTTAAATGATGAGCAAAAAGAGGATATTATAGGACAACTTTCAATAAAGAGAGTTGGTAAACCAGAAGATATTGCAAATATGGTATCGTTTTTATGTTCAGATGAGTCAGAATATATAACAGGACAAGTTTTTCCAGTTGATGGAGGACTTACTACTTAAGTTAAGGGGGATTGTTGTGGAAGTAAATGAAGTTTTTGAAAAAGTAAAAAAACTATTTGTCGATGAACTTGGTATTGAGGCAGATAAAGTCACTATGGAGGCAAAACTTGAAGAGGATCTAGATATTGACTCTTTAGGCATTGTAGAAGTTGTAATGGCATTTGAAGATGAATTTGAAATAGAAATCGATGATGAAGAACTTACAGATGTTGGAACAGTTGGTCAGGCCGTAAACTTACTGCATTCTAAGCTCTAAAGAATCATGTCTAAAAGACGTGTTGTAATCACTGGCTTAGGGACAATAAATCCATTAGCTAATAATGTTCCCGATACTTGGAGCAGCTTGATTAATGGTGAATCAGGTATCGACACAATAACTGCTTTCGATACAAGTGAGCTTCCAGTTTCTTTTGCTGGAGAAGTAAAGAACTTTGACGCAAATGAGTACATGGGCAAACAACAAGCTCGTAAATTGGATAAATCTTCACAGCTCTCAATATTTGCAACTGAGGAAGCTCTAAAAGATGCAAATTTAAATACGGATGAACGCTTGGGTCCCAATGTAGGTATTGTTTTTGGAACGGGTATTGGTGGGATTGGTTCTACTGAACAAGCAGTTAGAACTTTTGATGAACGAGGAGCTTCAAGAATTAATCCTCTGGCTATTACACAGTTAATGCCTAACTCTAGTACTGGACAGGTAGCAATTCAATATGGGATTGAAGGTCCATCGTTAACTATTACTACAGCATGTGCTGCTTCTGCGAATGCTGTTGGTGAGGCAAAAAATATGATTCAAAATGGGATAGTCGATATGGTTGTGGTGGGAGGAACTGAATCAGGAACTACACCTATGACCATAGGAGCTTTTGCTCAGATTCGAGCTCTCTCAACTAATAACGAAAACCCGAAAGAAGCGTGTAAACCCTTTGATAAGGATAGGGACGGATTCGTTATGGGAGAGGGTTCAACAGTTCTCATTATGGAAAGTGAAGAATCTGCTTTAAAGAGAGGTGTTGACATCTATGGATATGTTGCAGGTTATGGTGCAACAACCGATGCATATCACATTACAGCACCAGCAGAAGGTGGAAAAGGTGCAGTGGTAGCAATGCAAAAATCAATTAAAGATGCTGACCTATCAACTGAAGATATTGATTACATTAATGCACATGGAACTTCAACACCCGCAAATGATAAAAATGAAACTGCTGCAATTAAAACAGTCTTTGGCCCAAAAGCATATGAAATTAATATATCCTCAACAAAATCTATGACAGGTCATTTACTTGGAGGAGGTGGTGCATTTGAATCTATGGTTTCAGTCCTAGCTATTCAAAAGAGTATTATTCCTCCAACAATTAACTTAAATAATCCTGATGAAGAGTGTGATTTAAAATATACTCCAAATGTAGCAATTGAGAAAGATATAAAAGTTACCATGTCGAACTCATTTGGGTTTGGTGGACACAATGGAGTACTTGTCTTTAAAAAGGATTAACTGAATATATACTTTATATCTCAAGAAAAGTAAGGCGCAACTATCGTCCAGATACAAAACCACCATATACATCTTCATCAAGCTCTATCTCTAAAAAGGCAATACTATTTTGATCTTCACCATTTGGGTGAAACACCTCAATTACAATAGGTACCCAACCAATTTCAAGTCCTTCTGGTGGTTCAACTATTAAGCCATGGTCTAGCTCCGCAAGCCTTACATTAGTTAAGCTTTTTGGTGTAGGTATAAACTCTTGACTACTATCCCAGTTAGATTGTATATTTTCTATTTGCTTTTGTAATTCATCTAGATACTCACTTGTGTATACATCTGGATAATCAACTTTAAGTTCTTGAAAGGTTGGCTGGTCTTTAAACCTATACCACCTATAGCGAACTGTACTCCCATCGTCGAGAAAGGTTTCATAAATAGTTTCGTCGCATCCATCACTATCACACAACCAGCAGGTGTAATTAATTGGGTCTGTGCGGATGCCAAAATTCTCTAGATCATTTTCCATAATTGTTTGTTCAAGTTCTAGGTCTTCATCACTCTCTATGTGTGGTGTAAAGTTAACAACATTTTCGAGATTACTGTACTGCAAATCAATCAACTCTTCAGGAACTTGATCTCTACTTACAGAAGTAAACCGATAATCCTCGATGTTGTCTGCCTCTGTAACTTTATAGTAAGTATTTACATCTCTTTGGTTTTCTTTAACTCCGGTCCAATCCCAATAGGTATTTGTTTCTCCATATTCGTTTTGTTCTGCTTTTAGCCTTAGATTCCACTCCAATGTAAAAGATGAAAATTCTGATAAATCTTCGACATCTTCAAGACTAAGTGCTGTTGGAGAGAGGTTGGGATTAGCTTTTTGCCCCTCTTCTATAATTAATTGATCAGAGTAATCGTCAATGCTTGTCTGCGAAAAATCTTTTTTTCCAGATAGCAAATCTTGAAAATGATTGTAAAGACCAACATCATAAAATCTTCCATCAAGAGTAAAGAACTCTTTATCTTTTTTATTTGGAACATTTGGTGGAAATACCTTTACAAAAAGATCTCCATTATTATCTCTATAGGAAAATGCAGGAACAGGTTCCATTTCTGAACCCATAGCCGCATAACTTTGGGTCTTATAAGCTAGTGTATTCTTCTCTTCCACCCAAAATGGATCTTCACTTTCATAATCATAATTATTTGCAGAATCTCTATACCAATCAAGGTTAGTTATATATCCATCGAGTTCTTCTTGAGAAATCTCACCTTGTAAATATTTTTTAGCAATTTCTTTTGTCTGGTCTGAGTAAGCTGCATAGTACTCATATATATTCCACGTATCCATTCTTCTATACCAAAATTCTGGGACATATGCCCATGTAGGTCCACTAAATTGTGCTGAATTCATAAAAAATGTCCATGTCAATTTTCCAATATCTTCGGAAGGCTCTTCTACAAGCTCTCTATAATCTCCACCAATAAGAGGTAGGGCAAACCAACCATGGCCAAAATAAATTCCACCATCATCATCAAACGTATT
>Ga0213866_10003704_pt1 | contig 10265 bp, 9 predicted proteins | sample PICome_11_FD_160079 | JGI IMG/M metagenome (GOLD analysis project Ga0213866, IMG submission 160079) | Coastal seawater microbial communities near Pivers Island, North Carolina, United States - PICO284 | ecosystem: Environmental > Aquatic > Marine > Coastal | place: USA: North Carolina... | reverse complement strand
ATCTTCTATTTCCATTTTTTTTTATTTAAATTTTCATTAAACATATTTTTCATAATTTCATGTTTTTTAATTTCTTTATGCGATTTAATACAAAAATCAATATAATTATTAATTTGAATTATTATATCATATTCTAACCAATTTAAATTTACAAAAATACCATTATTATTTTGCGTATATTTACTATCATTATTATATAATATTTTAAAAATTTCATTTAATTCATTTTGTGATAATAGGGCAATGTCATTTTGTATTTTTTTACATAAATCTATTTTATTATTTTCATTATTCTTTTTACTCATTATTAATAATATGTAAATAATTTTATATCAATTTAATCATCAAATAAAGTTTCTTCGATATCTTCATAATCATCATCTATTATATCATCGTTTATAATATCATCATCTTCGTCATCTTCATCGTCTTCATCATCATCGTCATCTTCATCTTCATCGTCGTCGTCATCATCATCATCGTTATTATCTTTATTTTCATGTTCAACATTGGCATGTAATTCACTTATAATTTCATCATCATCAACAACATCATCATCATCATCATCATCATTATCAATTACATTAGCATCATTGCGAACATTAAGATAATTTTTATCTATTGCTTTTCCAATTATTGAAATAAATTTATCATATAAAATAAACTTTTTGCCATAAATTTCAACATAAACTTCATCACCAATATTTAATTTTGTTAAATCAATATCTGATTTAATTCCTGCAGAAATCTTTGGAATAATAACTTCTAATATTGCTTCATTATTATAAAAACTTTTAGCAAGAATACCCATTTCATTTTTATTTTGCACAATAGCTTTAATTATTGAACCTTTTATTGGATTAAAAATTTCGGCAACACATTGAAAATTAAAGTTAATTGTAGAATTAAAATGTTCTTGAACAATACTACCTATAGATCTTTTTATAATTTTAATACTATTTTTTTTTATATAACCATGTTTAGTACATAATCCTTCGTATTTTTCTTTTATTTTTTTTAAAAATACATCTTCAACTTTATCATTAACTTCAAATGGTCTTAAATTAATACTAGATACGAACTTAATAGGTATAAATATTTCATTATTCATTTTATTTCTATATTAATAATAAATATCATTTTTTTTATATAGAATATATGTCATATATAAAAAAGAAAAATTATTTTCATAATTTTAAAGATATACCAAAAGACAAGTATGAAAATATAATTAAAGGAACTTATAATAGAACTGAAAAATATCATAAGAAACCTTCAAATAGAAGAAAAACATTAAAAAATTATTTATAAATAACACATTTAAAAAGTCGGCGTTTTAAATGTGTAAAGGTGTAAAAGATTTAATTATAAATTAATTTTTTATATTCTTCAAGATTCATTGTTCCCATTTTTACATTACAATTTCTACATATTGGCATTAAATTATCAAAAGAAACTTTACCCCCTAATGCATGTGCAATAATATGACCACATTGCATATATTGAAAATTCAATTCATTATTACAGGTATAACAAAACCCATTAATTAACATACCTTCTTTGCAAAAATTTTTAGGTTCTTTTTTCCATATTCTTTCTCTTAACTCTTGTGGAATATTATCTCTTTTATTCTTTTCTTTTTTTTTTATATCAAGATTACATAAAAATTCCGAAGCGATATTATCAATTTCTTTATTTTCAATAAGAGCATATAATGTTAAATCTAACCATTCAAAATGTTCAAAAATACCTAGATAGCAAATTTTTTTATCTGGCATATTATTAATTTTATGCTTACATTTATCATATTTTTTTTTGTCATCACAATTTTTAATAAATTGATAACTTTTATCTAAATAATTATTGATATTGATAATTACATTAAATATATCTATAATAGATATATTAGTGTATTCTAATTTTTCTTCAAATTTTCTATATTTAATATTATTCATAAGTTGAACATATGATATATGTGGACAATTTCTATTACATTCACCATCTTTAATATATAATGTCGTGAATTCGTCAAGAATTAATTTTGCTAAATCTCTATCATATTGAATAATATTACCAATTGGTTGTATTGGAGAATGTTTATTAATTCTATTGAAAAAATATTCTACATCTTGATAATTATCAACATTATATGTAATTAATGGCACAATAACATTATTAATATTATAATTTTTATCTTGTAAAATAGAGTACATAACTAATCTATGTTGTCCATCTAATAAATAAGTTTTTTTTTCATTTTCAACATAAGCAATAGTAAAACTTTGTAATATAGAAAAAAAACCAGTTATATTATATTCATAAATTTCATCTTCAACCATATTATTAATGTGATTTTTATCAAGTAATCTTTGTACTCCCGGCGTAATATATTTATTTATTAATAATACAACATTAATAAGTTCTACAGTATATTTATTATTCATTACCATGATAATAATATATTATTATAATATTGTTTATATATTATTTAAATTTCATCAGGATGAACATAAACTTCTTTAATATATTTTTCTAAAATACTATCTAAAATAATTTCAGGAGAAAATTCGTCATATGTCATAAATATTTTGAGAAGTTGTTCGGAAAATCCAGAAATAATTGCTGTATTTTTAACTTTAGAATTAACGGGAAATGATTTACTATTATCAGCATTTAAATTCCAATAAATCATTTTGGGAACATCATAATTATTTTTTGTAAATTTATTACTAAATGTATTATATAATAGTTCCAATTCTGTTTTATCACTATCATAATCTTCTCTAATTGCTTCATCAAATTGCATATCAGATAATACAACAAGTTTTTTGGGCATCTCTTTATTTTCAAGTTTATTATTTTTACCACAATCAATTATTAAATCTGCGATTTTTTCAAAATTTGTATTATATCCCCAATCAGCATTTCTAATAGATTCTACTTGTTCTTTTAATGTTGTTCCTGTAACTTTATGAAATGTTGGTGTAGAATGAAAAGTAATAACAGTATTCTTAAATGAACCTGTGCAACAATTTGAAATTAATAATCCAAGTGCAATAGCAACTTGAGCAGGAATACTACCATTCGAAGCACCAAACATTGAACCCGACACATCAACAACGGCAATTAAGTCATTGAATAATTCACCGTTTTTCATATCATCCAAAATAGTTTTCCATTGATTTTCAATTGTTAAATCCAGTTCTCTACTTTCATCTTCTAAATAATAATTAACTAGTTCATGTGGTAAAATTCCAGTTACATTAATTTTTTGTATACCTTTTGAAACATTGCTAAGATATTGTAGATATCTTTCTTCGTCATTTTTCATGAATGCATTTCTGTATTTTTTACTTGCAATGCTCGGAACATTTTCATAATTAATATTTTCCCAATCTGTTTTACACATTTTTGTTTCAACAATATCAATTTTATTTCTAAGAGGTGTTAAATATTTTTTTCTAAAATATTCATTCTTATTTATAATATCTGCTTTATCAGTTAAATCTAAAGTATCATACAAAATTTTATTATAAATATTATATTTTTTTTGATATTTACTTTTTTCACTTGGACACCATTTTGCACAAAGTGACACTGGTTCATTATTATCATAATTAATTTTGTCTTCAATTAATTTTTCTGCAAATAATTTACTTTCAAATGTGTCGCTATAAACTCTATTTTTGTAAATTTTACTCATAAAATACAATACATCTTTCCAAGAACCATATTTATTTATATATTTTTTTATATTACATTCATAAGTTTTTTCATATTTATTAAATTTCATCCATAAATATGCATCATTGCTAATTTTTTTTTCTTTTTTTCCATCAATTCTATCTCTTGAATTGAAAATAATAGCAATTGTTTTATATTTATCTTTATGCATACATTTATATAATAAATTATCCAATTCGTTATAATCATAATCTCTAACAATATTTGTAAATAAATCTAAAAATATATCATTTGTTGTTTCTAATGCGATAGCATTATTATTAGTTTTAGAATAAATAAAATAATCATCATAACTAGTAATAGTTTTATATTCAACTGTATTTTTATTGCCAAAAAAATATGATAATAGGTATGAGAACATTTAATTAAAACTCAATAAATTTAATATTAATATCATTTTTTTTTTATATCATTTTTTCTAATTAATAATGGTACTTCGCGAGTCAATTTAATTTGTTTAATATGTACATCACATATATTTGATAATAAAGTAATTAATTCTGTTGATTTATATTTTTTATCAAGATTAACTTTTTCGTTAAATTTACTAAGAATTGTTTTAGTATTTTTCATATTAATTATAATTAAATAAATAAAATCATTTTTTATAATATATAAAAAAATGATATATTTATTTAAATTATTAAATTAGATAACAATGTTTAAAAATTATATCTTTGATCCTAAAAATCCTACAAATAGATATACTTTTGAAATTTATGATATTGATTTGGCAATTGTAAATGCATTTAGAAGAATTATATTATCTGAAATTGAAATTCCAGGTATGATAGGAGAAAATGAACCAACAATTGAAATAATTTCTAGCAATGGACCATTGCATAATGAAATTTTAACTCATCGCATTGGTCTAATACCACTTTGTCTAAAAGAAGGTGAAGTGGATAATTATGTAGATAATTCAATTACTTTAGAATTAAATGTTAATAATACTACTAATTCTATAAAAAATGTTACTACAGAAGACATCATTGTAAAAAGAAATAGTAAAGATATTGACAAAAAAGAATTGAGAGAAATATTTTATCCGAATATGGTAACAAATAATTTTATTTTAATAACAAGATTAAGAGAAAATGAATATTTGCATTTTAAAGCAAATGTTGTAAAAAAAAATAGCAAATATAATGCTGCATTTAATCCGGTATCTTTATGTACATTTTCAAATATTATTGATAAAAGTAAAATTACTAAAGAAATGTCAATTTTAGATAAAGAAAGGGAATATTATGTTAATAAGTATGGTGATCCCAATGCATTTCAATTTGAAATAGAACCAATAAATAAATATATGACTCCAAAATATCTTATTAATAAATCAATTGAAATCCTAATAAATAAAATTAATAATCTATTAAGTAATATCAAATCATCTGATGAAGTTAAAATATTAAAAGTATTAGAAAATACATATAAATTTATTATAGAAAATGAGGATGATACTCTTGGTAATGCAATTCAATCATTTATTCATGATAAATATGTAAGAAATAATGATACTATTATGGATAATATAAGTTGTAAATATTGTGGTTATATTTGTCCTCATCCTTTAAAAAATTTACTTGAAATTCAAATCACATTAGAAAATCAAACAGATGAAAGTATTTATAAAGATTTTCTTCAAACAAATTGTTTATTACTTATTGATAAATTACAAGATATTAAAACGGAATGGAATATTTTTATAGAAAAAAAATAAATGCGACAAAGAATATTTAATCTTATTTTTTTTCATTTATTTAATTAAGATATGGAAGAAATCGAGCAAATAGATAAAGAAGAAATAATATATCTAGATGAAGAATTGCCCGAAATTGAATATTATGAATTATTAACTTTTGAAGAATTAGTTGAAATAAATCCGGATTTTATTGCATTGGCTAGCAAAGAAATATATAGTGAATTATATGAAATTTTTAAAAATGCAAATAAATCAAATAATTTTTTGGATTTATTTTATAGTATTACAGATAAAAAAGAAATTGATACAACAAATTATGTATTAATATCTCAAGCAATTAAAAAAACTTATTATGAAGATGATGAACTTGGTCATACAGGATTATTAGATTTTATAAATAGTTTTAAAAAGATAAATAGAATAGCGGATATAAAATTGGCAGAAGAAGAAAAAAATAAACTTTTTTTTGCAATTGAATATTTAGAAAAATCTAAAAATGTTAGATTCAAACCATATTATAGAACTAAAATAAGAATAAATAATGATACTGCAGATTATATTTTAAATCCTTATAATAATACTAATTTACCAATTAGTGATATATATTACGAAATTCCTAAATCAATTCATTGTGAAAAATTAAGTGATAAAATATTAGCACATCTAAATAATCGTAAAATACTTAAAAAAATAGAAACAACTACAGATATTTCAGTTGATTTCAAAAATTGTAAACCAAAAATTGAAGAAATATTAGATGAATTAGATATTGATGATATAAGTAATTATGAAACAATGGATTATGAATTATTAACAAATATTTTAGAAAAATACGATTATAAATTTGATAAAATAGATCGTAAAGATTTAGATATAATAAAAAAAATATTAGATAAAGCAATAAATATTAAAGAAGATAACTATAAATTTAAAACTGTAAGAATAAAAGGAATTGACTATATTAATAATAAAACAAATTTTTATAATAAATCTATAAATATATTTAAGTTATTAAAATTTACTGATGATATGAATAATGAACATTTTTCAATTATTTCTAAATTAGAAGATCTTAAAGCAAATTTAGACGAATCAGAATTATTATATAATAATATTAGTGATATTATAAATGCAATTCATAATAAAGATATTGATATTGATGTGATTGTAGATAATTTAAGAAATATTGTAGAATTACAAAGAATAACAAATGCAGTAAATAATATTAAAGACTATAGCAATAATGATTTAGATAAAATAGAAGAATTGTTTAATATAGAAAAAGATAAATTTAATAAAATTAATCATGAAAATCCAATGTATTACGGTAATGTATTAAAATTTATTAATATATCTAAAGAATTATCTGAAATTAAAGTTGCAAATAATATTAAAGATTATAATTATGTTAAAAATGTAAACGAATATTATTATGATCATGATAATAAAGATGACATATATGATATAAAAGATTTGGATTTAAATTTATATGAATATAATGAAACAATTTTTGATAAATTTATTGAAACCGACAAGTATATTTATGCATTAGGATTTAAAGAATATATGAAAATTATATTACCTATATTGAATAAAATAGAAGAAAATTCAAAATTAACATTAAATTATGAAAGCATAGTAAATAAATTATATACTGAATTCAGTTATCTTCCTACAAAATATCATGAATTAAAAAAGAAAATTAATGATATAGATAATACTATATCTGATAAAATAATTGAAGATATAAGTAAAATAAATTATACAAAAATTATTAAAAATAGTGAAATAATTAAACAAATAATATCAAGTGATGTTCTATTAACAGAAAAATTATTAGATGTTATATTAAATGTTAATTTAAATTATCTAGATGTAGTAAAAACTGTATTTTTTAATTCTATTTCAATATGGATTTTGGAAATACAGAGTGATATTATAAATAATGTTCATATACATAATTATAATTATAATTATATTCATTTATGGGATGATTATGGATTTCCTATAAATAAAAGTAAAAAAGTTGGTGTAACAATTTATTTATGTGATATAATAAATAGTGTTTTTCAAGATATTGAAGAATATGAAATATATAATATAGATTTGAAAATAATTAAAGTTATTAGTGATTTAATAGATAATAAATATAATGATATTTTAAAAAAATTAATTATTGAATCGGAAAATGCCAAAATAAATACTATTAATAAAAACAAAGGAAAACAATATCAATTGGAACTTGTTGATAATTTAAATAAATTTAAAACAACAAAAACATATGAAATGAAAAATAAAATGTTAGAAAATTATGTAAAAGCACTTATATATATGCCGGGTATCAATTATAATAGAATACATAAATACTTATTAGGTTGTTGTTTACAACAATTAAATAAGGATTTTGCAAGTTATAATGATTTAAAAGATAAAAGAAAGGATTTAATTGCTGCAAAAACATATTTTTCAAAAAGTAAACAAACTATAAAAAAAAATTATTACTATTTGCCTGTAAAAAACATTAATGAAGAAATAGAAAATGTAGAAAATGAATTATATAATTTAGAACATAATATTTATGAAAAAAAAGAAGATATTACATATGATAGTTGGTTTAAAAAACAAAAAGATGAAAAAATATTTATATCTGAAAATTACGAAAATATATTATCAAATGGTAGCGGGGAATATATTAAAATAATTAAAAATAATTTTAAAAGATATTTTGAAACAATAGGAAATAATAAATCTAATTTATCAAAATACTTAACAGAAAATATTGCAAAGGTCAACTTTAAACAAATAAATAATAATGTTATTAAAATATTATCAGAAAATTATTATGGCGATGAAGAAAAAGATGAAATATTATATAAATCAATAGAATATTGTAACTATTTAAATAGTAAATATAAAGAGTTGGATAATATATACGATATTAATAATTTAACAGATATAACAAGAGCAAAATGTTATATTTCAGTTAAAATTCTTATATTACCTTTTAATACTGAACAAGTTTTAGGAGAAAAACTTCAATTAATATTTGATACAAATCAAGATAATATTCTTAAATATAAAAAGATAGGCAAACAAATACATGATAAGTTAAGTAAAACATTACAATTATCTTTTATGCCAACATTTGAAGAAAATCAAGATTTTATAAATAAAATGAGAGAAGAATTTAAAAATAAACGATTAGAATTATATGATAAATTAAATGAAGAACAAAGAAAAGTATTTAATGAATTATCAAAAATTGGTGTTAAAATTGAAAATGCAATTGATAATGCTGAAATTAAATTAAATGAAGAACAACCCGAATATGACGGAGAAAATGAATTTATTATGAATGGAAATAATGATGATCATAATTATGATGATTTAGATAATGATGATTATGGTCATATATATGATGAATAAATATTTTTTAGATAGTTATTGACTGTTTTTTCTGTACAAATTAAAAAGCAAGTAATTACCAAATAATAAAAGTTAAAATCAATAAAAAAGTACATATTTATAATTTTTATAATAATTTTAAAATAAATTATTTTATTTAATATTTTAATAAATATGTACTTTTTATATTTAATTGATTTATAATATGTTGTTCATATTCTTTTGAATTAACTTATATATCTAAACCCTTTATATTTTGTGTTATTTTCATATATAGATTATAATCTAATTTATTACAATCTATATTGGAAATAATTTTATAAATTTTACAATATTTTTTTTTCTCATTATCGCATATTTTTTTACTAAAACTTTTTAATAGTTCGCAACTTTTTGTATGAAATTTGATACAATTTTTTAAAGAACATGTTTTTAATTCTTTATTAATCTTAGAATTTAAAAATTCTTCTTTGGCTTTAACTAATTTTTTTTCTGCATTTTTATATTCAATAGTTTTTTTTAATTTATTTAAACCTTTATTTGTATCTTTAATATATTTTTTAAATAATATGTCGTATTTTTTTTTAAAAATAATATTATTACGGTCTGATCTATAATCTATTACTATTTGATTTTTAATAAAATTTTCATTAATTTTATTAAATTCTTTATAAGATTTTAATAAATTATTTTGCCTTGTTATTTTAATAATATTATCTATATATTGCATATTTTTAATGTTCCACGCATGCATTAAATGTTTACATTTAATATTACTACATTTTTTAGAGTCAATTCCATTTTTAAATATTAAAGATATTTCTTCTTTATATTTTGAAAATAATTTATTCATATATTCTATAAATACATATATAAAAAAATTTAGAAATTTTAATAAATAAGTACTTTATTATATCCTTTTAAAAAAGAATGGAAAAAAATATTTTGAGTAATAATATTAAATATTTGATTCTTCCAATTAAAAATAAAAAAATAGCATCTATTAAATTTATATTTCAATGTGGGTTTTATAATGAATATAGTGGAATAAATAATTTTACCCATTTATTAGAACATTTATTATCATATTATTTTAATAAAAAACAATGTACTGTTAAAAAAGTTAAAAAAATATTAAGTAAGAAAATATACACTTCTAATGCACATACACATGATGAAATAATGTGTATATGGATAAAATGTTATCAAAAAGATATAGATTTTTTTTTAAAGTTATTAAGTAGAACTATTTTTCATTTATGTATAACAAAAAAAAATTTAGATTCATCAAAAAAACATGTTATACAAGAATTAAAACAATATGAAAATTTTCATATTGTAAATGCTATTAATAAATATGTATATAAACGAAATAATGTTGATATAAATGATGGGATAAATGATGTAGATA
>Ga0213866_10003702_pt1 | contig 10270 bp, 10 predicted proteins | sample PICome_11_FD_160079 | JGI IMG/M metagenome (GOLD analysis project Ga0213866, IMG submission 160079) | Coastal seawater microbial communities near Pivers Island, North Carolina, United States - PICO284 | ecosystem: Environmental > Aquatic > Marine > Coastal | place: USA: North Carolina... | reverse complement strand
AAAGGACTCCGCGCGCAAATGGTCGGCAATGACGCGGTGGCTCATACGATGGTCGCCATCTGCCGCCTGTTTGGAAAGATCGGCTGAGGCCTCGATGAGATGCACCATCAAATCCGTGTCGTAATTGTCGTGCTGTCCCTGCAGCACCGCGCCAATGCGTTCAAGCCCCATTCCTGTGTCGATTGAGGGCTTGGGCAGCTCGACGCGCGTGCCGTCTTCGCGCTGCTCGAACTGCATGAAAACGAGGTTCCAAATCTCGATAAATCTGTCGCCGTCTTCGTCCGGACTGCCCGGCGGCCCACCGGCAATTTCGGGTCCGTGATCGTAAAATATTTCCGAACACGGCCCGCAAGGTCCGGTATCGCCCATCGACCAGAAATTATCGGAGGTTGCGATGCGAATAATGCGCTCTTCCGGCAGGCCGGCAATTTTCTGCCACAGACCGAAGGCCTCATCATCTTCCGAATAGACCGTGGCGAGAAGCTTGTCGGCGGGCAAGCCCAACTCGCGGGTCAAGAACTCCCAGGCAAAAAAAATCGCCTCTTCCTTGAAGTAATCACCGAAGGAAAAATTGCCCAGCATTTCAAAAAATGTGTGGTGCCGCGCGGTATAGCCGACATTGTCGAGGTCATTATGCTTGCCGCCCGCACGCACACATTTTTGCGCGCTCGCCGCACGCGCCATGTCGGGCTGTTCGTGGCCCGTGAAATAGTTTTTGAACGGCACCATGCCCGCATTGGTGAACAAAAGCGTCGGATCATTGAGCGGCACCAGCGGGCTGGAGGCAATAGGCGTGTGTTGGTGACGCTCAAAATAATCCAGAAAACTGTTTCTGATATCGGCAATGCCCGTAGACAATTTTTTCCCTCCGGCCAAAATTCGGCTCTCACTGTTTGTAACGCCCTTGGCGGGCCGCGACAAGCACGATAAACCGGCACCCTAAAAAGGCGTAAAAAGAAGGCGCAAAAAAAAGCCCGGCGCGTCACCGCACCGGGCTTTGAGAAAACGAACGGCTATGCCCTTAGGCGCCGGCGGCTTCTTCCGCGGGCGGCTCTTCGGGCGCTTCGTCCTGACCTTCGGCCATTTCGGCTTCGTCTTGCGTCAATGCCTCAATGTCAATGAGGCCGGCATCGGAACGGATTTTGGTTTCAATCTCATCGGCCACATCGGGGTTTTCGGCCAGAAAGCTGCGCGCATTTTCCTTGCCCTGCCCGATGCGTTGTGGCCCGTAGCTGTACCATGAGCCGGATTTTTCAACGACCCCGGCCTTGACCCCCAAATCGATCAATTCGCCGGTTTTGGAAATGCCTTCGCCATAGAGAATGTCAAATTCAATCACGCGGAAGGGAGGTGCCACCTTGTTTTTAACCACTTTCACGCGGGTCTGGTTGCCGATCACCTCATCGCGGTCTTTAATGGCCCCGATGCGGCGAATGTCCAGACGGCAGGAAGAATAAAATTTCAGCGCATTGCCGCCCGTCGTGGTTTCGGGGCTGCCGAACATCACACCGATTTTCATGCGAATCTGGTTGATGAAAATAACCATTGTGTTCGACCGCGAAATGGAGGCTGTCAGCTTGCGCAGCGCCTGGCTCATCAGCCGTGCCTGCAAGCCCGGCAGACTGTCGCCCATATCGCCCTCAAGCTCGGCGCGCGGGGTCAGCGCGGCAACGGAATCGATAACCAGCACATCAACGGCGCCCGAACGCACCAGCGTATCGGCAATTTCAAGGGCCTGTTCGCCATTGTCGGGCTGGGAAATCAGCAAATCCTCAATTTCCACGCCCAGCTTGTTGGCATAGGCCGGGTCCAGCGCATGCTCGGCATCAATAAAGCCGCAAATGCCGCCGGTTTTCTGCGCTTCGGCCACTGTGTGCAGGGCCAGCGTGGTTTTGCCCGAACTTTCCGGCCCGTAAATCTCAATAATACGCCCGCGCGGCAAGCCCCCAATGCCCAGCGCAATATCAAGCCCCAGCGAACCGGTCGAAACGGATTCGATCTCGACGATATTCTCCGGATCACCCAGCTTCATCACCGAGCCTTTGCCGTAGTTCTTTTCGATCTGCGACAGCGCCGCTTCCAGCGCTTTTTTCTTATCTTCGCTTTTTTCCATCAGGGTCACCACATTTTCAGACATGTCCGCTCTCCGTTATTTCACGCCCTCCCAAAGGGGGCAATAACGATATTATGTTCTCATTTTGTTCTCATTGTCCAGAAAAATCTGGTCAGTGCTAAGCGGTTGATTTTGTGGGGTTTCCGGTCGGCTTTGCAAAAAAGATACGGTTTGCGCCCTGCCCGGCTGCCGGCTTGTGCCGAGAATCAGTCGTCCCGATAAACCCGCTCGCGCTTTTCGTGGCGCTCTTGTGCTTCAAGGCCCAGCGTGGCGATGGGGCGCGCTTCCAGCCGCTTCAGGCTGATCGGCTCGCCGGTATCTTCGCAATAGCCATAGGTTTTGTCGTCAATGCGGCGCAGGGCCGAGTCGATTTTGTTGATCAGCTTGCGGTGGCGGTCGCGCGTGCGCAGTTCCAGCGCTTTTTCCGATTCGGCCGCCGCGCGGTCGCTTTCGTCGGGATGCTGGCTGCTTTCGGCTTTGAGGCCGTTCACGGTCTCGCGCGTGCCCTTGACGATATCGTCTTTCCAATCCTGCAATTTGCGGCGGAAATACTCGCGCTGGCGCGCGTTCATAAAGGGTTCATCTTCGTTGGGGCTGTAGCCCTTTGGAAGTCGGGTTGCCATAGCTACCTCATTCTTTGGTCAAAAAAGACGCAAATTCTTGAGGGGCGTTTACTAAAACGTAAACACGCGAAAATCAAGACCCTATATTGCCGCCTATTGGGGCTTGCTTTCCGCTTGCACAACTATTGGCTTGCCCTTAGGCTCTGCCCGAATATATCCGGACAGGGGTCGGCAGCCGCCGCCGCTTGTAAAATTAATGGCAAAAATGAACCGCCAAAATTAATGGGAAGATCTATGTCAACGAAATTTGAAGGCACCGAAAAATACATTGCTACCGAAGACTTGCGCGTCGCCGTCAACGCCGCGCTTACGCTGGAGCGGCCCCTGCTCATCAAGGGTGAGCCGGGCACGGGCAAAACGGTGCTGGCCGAAGAAGTTTCGGCCGCGCTTGGCATGAAGCTCATCACCTGGCACATCAAATCGACCACCAAAGCCCAGCAGGGCCTTTACGAATATGACGCCATCACCCGCCTGCGCGACAGCCAGCTGGGCGACGAGCGCGTGAAGGATGTGAAAAACTACGTCAATAAAGGCAAGCTGTGGGAAGCCTTTGAGCAGGACGAGCGCGTGGTGCTTTTGATCGACGAGATCGACAAGGCCGATATCGAATTTCCCAATGATTTGTTGCAGGAACTCGACCGCATGGAGTTTTTCGTTTACGAGACGGGCGAAACCATTAAGGCCACCAAGCGGCCGCTGGTCATCATCACCTCGAACAATGAAAAGGAACTGCCCGACGCCTTCCTGCGCCGCTGTTTCTTCCACTATATCGCCTTCCCCGATGCCGACACCATGCAGCAAATCGTCAATGTGCATTACCCCGACATTAAAGAGCGCTTGGTGAAAAACGCGCTTGGCTCCTTCTATGAAGTGCGCGATGTGCCGGGCCTGAAGAAAAAGCCCTCCACTTCCGAATTGCTCGACTGGCTGAAACTGTTGATGAACGAAGACATCGACCCCGAAACCTTGCGCGAAAACGACGCCGGCAAGCTCATTCCGCCGCTGCACGGCGCCTTGATCAAGAACGAGCAGGATGTACACTTGTTCGAGCGACTGGCGTTTCTCGCCCGCCGCGAGCGCAATTAGCAGAGGTTAAGCCGATATGTTCGTCAATTTTTTCCACGAACTGAAGCGCCATTCCGTGCCGGTGTCTTTGCGCGAATATTTGTCGCTTCTGGAGGCGCTGGACGCCGAGGTTATCGAGCATGAGGTGGAAGATTTCTACTATCTCTCGCGCGCCGCGCTGGTGAAAGACGAGCGCAATCTCGACAAGTTCGACCGCGTGTTCGGCGAGGTGTTCAAAGGGCTGGAAAGCCTTGGCGAAGGCGAGATTGCCGAAATTCCCGAAGACTGGCTGAAAACCCTGACGGAAAAATTCCTGACGGAAGAGGAAAAGGCCGAGATCGAAGCGCTTGGCGGCTGGGAAAAAATTATGGAGGAGCTGAAAAAGCGCCTCGAAGAACAAGACGAACGCCACGAAGGCGGCAATAAATGGATCGGCACGGGCGGCACCTCGCCCTTTGGTGCCGACGGCTACAACCCCGAAGGCGTGCGCATCGGCCAGGACAAAAACAAAAACTTCAAGGCCGTCAAAGTCTGGGACAAGCGCGACTATAAAAACCTCGATGACAGTGTCGAATTGGGCACGCGCAACATCAAAGTGGCCTTGCGCCGCCTGCGCAAGTTTGCCCGCGACGGCGAGGCCGATATGCTCGACCTTGACGACACCATCAAATCGACGGCCAATGCCGGCTATCTCGACATCAAGCTGATTGCCGAGCGCCGCAACAAGGTGAAAGTGCTGGTGTTTTTCGACATTGGCGGCTCGATGGACAGCCACATTCGCCTGTGCGAGGAGCTGTTTTCCGCCGCGCGCACCGAGTTCAAAAACATGGAATATTTCTATTTCCACAATTGCCTCTATGAAGGCGTGTGGAAAGACAATCGCCGCCGCCACACCGAAAAAATGCCGACATGGGATGTGCTGCACACCTACCCGTCCGACTATAAGGTCATCTTTGTGGGCGACGCTTCAATGAGCCCTTATGAAATTACCTATGAGGGCGGCTCGGTCGAGCATTGGAACGAAGAAGCCGGCGGCCTCTGGTTGCAGCGCGTGACGGAGATTTACGAAAACTGCATCTGGCTGAACCCCATTGCCGAGCGCTATTGGGAACACACACCCAGCCTGCAAATCATCAAGCAGATTTTCGCCGACCGCATGTTCCCCCTCACGCTGGAAGGCCTCGACCACGCGATGAAGGAACTGAGCCGGGGGTAAAAGCGCCCGTTTCCCGAAACGGAAAACACGAGTGGCGCCTTCGCCAAGCGAGACGGGTTGATTTAAGCCAAGCTCCGAAAAGTTAGCGACACGCGGCGGCTTCGCGGTATGCGCAAACCGTCTTACGGGTCGGATTTACGCCTGGCAATCCCGTGCCGCCAGCGATAGCGCGCCTCCCCCGTCAGCACCAACAGGCTGTCAGCCGCCAGCCAAACAGAGTGGCGTTGGCGCTCCCCCGCCATTTTCCGCGTAAACTCCATCAGCACCGGCGCGCCGAGGCTCACCGCCGCCACCACCGGCCCGAAGGCTTTCGGCTGGTCGATATGCGGCGCGATGCCCTGCCCGGGGCAAATATTCATTTACGATAATCTGGTCGGGCGCGAAACCGCCTGATTGCCCAACACGCGCGGCCAGCGGCTTTAGCGCGCTTGGCAGGGGCCGGGCTAAAATTTCGGCTGAAGTTTCTTGTCGGGATGAAGTTTCTTGTCGGGATGACGTTATGTCGGGGTGACAGCGGAATAAAAAAGGCAAAAACCAAATACGCTGTAAGCCTGCCTAGCGGTAGGTGAGGCACACCCCGACACCCTTGTTTTCAGGCGGCTGAGCGGTTTCCCGGCTGGTTATTATTGCGCCAAGTTTTACCGAGCCTGCACACATCCGAACCCGGGTTTTGTTATCAAAAACCGTCGCAAAAGCGGCATATCAGGTAACTTCTTCACCTTCAGTCACTTGAACTTTAGCCATGCCCTGTTCTTTTAGCCCCTGGAGGCTTTTTAAAAGTTCAATATTTTTTCCGGCTTGCGCTTTGGAAGAAAAGACTTCGATTACGTATCCTACATTGTCGCCTGATTTGAAAATTTGGCGTGAAAAATCAGTGGGATTTACCTTTGCCGCAACGTCCAATATCGACCAAAGTGACGGGGCCAAGAGCGTGAAACTGATAACTCGTCCGTACATTATTCCTCCGACGCCGCCGCCGCTGACACATATGCAGACATAACATCATGACCGTATTCATATATTTCTTTGTACTCTTCCGCGGAATAAACGCGAGACCACGACAAAGCTCTATATGTGCCGGATGCGTATACAATATTTTTAACCGCCTCAACTTTTGTGTCGCTGTCACTTGTGCAAATAGCAAAGAAATTGGGGTCAGACGAGGATGTATAAAATATATCTATGATTTCCATTCCCACCTGATCGAAAAACGGCTTAACAAGGTCCAGTCTGTTTTGTGGTGTCCCCAGCATTGCCGAGGCAAATTCCGGAGTGGTCGTTCCAGTTATCAGATACTTATTCATTTTCGTTTCCTAACGTAAAAGATGTTGCTATTTCAACTTTGCACAAAAATTTTGGATTCTTGTACAAGCTTCTTTCAAATTTTCATCCGAGGTCGCATAGCTGATGCGGAAAAACGGCGACAGGCCAAACGCCGCGCCATGCACCACGGCCACGCCTTCGGCCTCCAAAAGTGCGGTGGCGAAGGCTTCATCCGTGTCGATTTGCGTGCCGTCGGGCGCGGTTTTGCCAATGCAGCCGGCGCAGGAGGGGTAGACGTAAAACGCGCCTTCCGGCGTGATGCAATCAATACCCTCGGAGGCGTTCAACATTTCCACCACCATGTCGCGGCGGCGCTTGAACATCGCATTATTGGCGGCGATGAAATCTTGCGGGCCGTTCAGCGCCTCTACCGCCGCCCACTGGCTGATCGAGGTGGGGTTGGAGGTGGATTGCGACTGTATTTTCGTCATTGCCTTGATGAGGTCAACCGGCCCCGCACAATAGCCGATGCGCCAGCCTGTCATGGCATAGGCTTTTGAAACGCCGTTCATCGTCAGCGTGCGGTCGTATAATTCCGGCTCAACCTGCGCCGGCGTTGCGAACACGAAATTGTCATATGTCAGATGCTCATACATATCGTCGGTCAAAATCCACACATGCGGGTGGCGCAGCAACACATCCGTCAGCGCCTTTAATTCGGTGGCCGAATAGGCCGCACCGGTGGGGTTGGAGGGCGAGTTGAAGATAAACCATTTGGTTTTTTCGGTTATCGCCGCTTCAAGGTCGGCCGCCTGCAGTTTGAAGCCGTCTTCAGCCCGCGTTTCCACAGCCACGGGCGTACCCCCCGCCAGATTGACGATATCGGGATAGCTCACCCAATAAGGTGCGGGAATAATAACCTCGTCGCCGGGATTAAGCGTTGCCATCATCGCGTCATAAATCACCGGCTTGCCGCCCGGCGCCACAAAGCACTGGGCGGGCGTGTAGTCCAGCCCGTTATCGCGCTTCAGCTTGGCACAAATCGCTTGCTTCAACTCATCAATGCCGTTGACGGCGGTGTACTTTGTCTCGCCGTGGCGGATCGCATCCATACCCGCTTCCTTGATGTTTTCCGGCGTGTCGAAGTCAGGCTCACCGGCGCCAAGGCCGATAACGTCGCGCCCTTCGGCGCGAAGCGCGCGCGCCTTGTCGGTGACCGCGATGGTCGCGGAAGGTTGCACGCGAGACAGGCTGTCCGAAAAAAATCCCATAAAGAATTCCATTGCAAATCCAGAAGGAAGCTCAAATTACGCCGCCCGCTTTTTCGACGCAAGGCCAAACCGACCGAAAAGCGCATGGGCGATTAACACTTTATTCAGCCGCAAGGTGAAAAATGAAAATGAAGAAAAAGAGTGGAGATGTGCGATGAATATTTTACTGGCAGCATTATTAACCCTTGGATACGTGTTCGGCGCAATGCTAATCGGCGCAGGCATTTTTTATGCTCTGCGATGGGTGTATCGAATTTGTGAATATCTGCTTTATATTCTCCTGCATTTTTTACCGACACACAAAGGCACACGGCGCTAAGCCATCGGCAGGCTGACAAAACGGCGCGGGCGGATGACATGTCTGCGAAAAGGTCTATATTTGGCTCATGTCGGAAGAGCAAGAAAGCCTGACGGGTCGTAAAGACCTCGCCCCGGTTCCGGAACCGGGCATGAGCGAAGACCAACTCGCCCAGTTTATTCCGCACCGCGCCCTGCGGCCGGAAAAAACCGAGGGGGGTAAGGCCTTCGGTTTCACATCCGATTTTGAGCCGGCAGGCGACCAACCCCAGGCGATTGGCGAATTGGTGTCAGGCATTGAAGCCGGCGAGCGTGACCAAGTGCTGCTTGGTGTCACCGGTTCGGGCAAAACTTTTACGATGGCGCAAGTCATCAACCGCACCCAGCGTCCGGCGCTTATTCTTGCCCCGAACAAAACTCTCGCAGCACAGCTTTATGGCGAGTTCAAAGCCTTCTTTCCGGAAAATGCGGTCGAGTATTTCGTGTCCTATTACGATTATTACCAACCGGAAGCCTATGTGCCGCGCACCGACACCTATATTGAAAAAGAAAGCAATATTAACGAACAGATCGACCGCATGCGCCATTCGGCAACGCGCGCGCTGTTGGAGCGCGACGATGTGATTATCGTGGCGTCGGTGTCGTGCATTTACGGTATCGGCTCGGTCGAAAGCTATACCAGCATGACGCTCGAATTGTCGAAGGGGCTGGAAATCGGCCGGTCGCAATTGCTGGCCGACCTCGTCGCCCTGCAATATCGGCGCAATGATATGGGCTTTGCGCGCGGCGATTTTCGCGTGCGCGGCGACACGATCGACCTGTTCCCCGCCCATTATGAGGATCGGGCCTGGCGCATTGAACTGTTCGGCGACGAGATCGACTCGCTCACCGAATTTGACCCGCTGACGGGGCAAAAATCCGGCGATCTGGAGCGCGTGCGGGTTTATGCAAATTCGCATTACGTGACCCCGCGGCCGACGCTCAAACAGGCCGTGCTGCATATTCAGGACGAGTTGAAATCGCGGCTTGAAGAGTTTGAAGCGGCCGGACGCCTGCTGGAAGCCCAGCGTCTGGAACAGCGCACGCTGTTCGATATTGAAATGCTGGAAGCCACCGGAAGCTGTGCGGGCATCGAGAATTATTCGCGCTATCTGACAGGCCGCAAGCCCGGCGAACCGCCGCCGACACTGTTTGAATATCTACCCGACAATGCGCTGGTCTTCACGGATGAAAGCCATGTAACCGTGCCGCAAATCGGCGGCATGTTTCGCGGCGACTTCCGCCGTAAATCGACCTTGGCCGAGTTCGGCTTCCGGCTGCCTAGCTGCGTCGACAACAGGCCCATGAAATTTGAAGAATGGGACATTATGCGCCCGCAAACCGTTCATGTTTCGGCAACGCCGGGCAGTTGGGAGATGGATCGCACCGGCGGCATTTTCGTCGAGCAGGTCATTCGGCCGACCGGCCTGATTGACCCGACTTGCGAGATACGCCCGGCCTCCAGCCAGGTTGACGATCTGATTGCCGAGTGCCACACGGCCAGCGCCGCCAGCCAGCGGGTTCTGGTGACCACGCTGACGAAAAAAATGGCGGAAGACCTGACCGAATATATGCACGAACAGGGCTTGCGGGTGCGCTATATGCATTCGGATATCGACACGCTGGAGCGCATTGAAATTGTGCGCGATTTGCGGCTGGGTGCTTTCGACATTCTTATCGGCATCAATCTGCTGCGCGAGGGGCTGGATATTCCCGAATGCGCGCTGGTGGCGATACTCGACGCCGACAAGGAGGGTTTTTTGCGGTCCGAGACCTCGCTGGTGCAAACCATTGGCCGCGCGGCGCGCAATATTGACGGGCGCGTTTTGCTCTATGCCGACCAGATGACCGGTTCGCTGGAGCGCGCCATGGCCGAAACCAACCGACGGCGCGAAAAACAGGTGGCGCACAATGCCGCCAATGGCATTACGCCGGAATCGGTGAAGAAGAATATCGGCGATATTCTGGAGGGCATGGCCGAGCGCGAAAACGAAACCGCGCCCGGCCCCTATCGCGTTCGCGAGGCACTGGAAGAAGCTCAGGCGCCGCTATTGGGCGGCAATCTGCGCAGTCATATTGAAGGGCTGGAAGCGCAAATGCGCGAGGCCGCCGCCGACCTCGAATTTGAGACGGCGGCGCGCCTGCGCGACGAAATCAAACGCTTGCAGGAAACCGAGCTGGCGGTGGCCGATGACCCGTTTGCCCGCCAGTCGGATATTGATGCGCGCGCCGACACGAACGCAACCAAAAACGGCGGCAAAAGCGGCGGCAGGAAAGCGCCGCGCAATTCGGGTCGCAGGCGCAAAGGCCCGTAAGGTGTCGCTTCTAGTCGCTGAACGGGTACATATAGGTGAATGACACAGTGTTGATCGGCGCAACGTCG
>Ga0213866_10003699_pt1 | contig 10274 bp, 10 predicted proteins | sample PICome_11_FD_160079 | JGI IMG/M metagenome (GOLD analysis project Ga0213866, IMG submission 160079) | Coastal seawater microbial communities near Pivers Island, North Carolina, United States - PICO284 | ecosystem: Environmental > Aquatic > Marine > Coastal | place: USA: North Carolina... | reverse complement strand
TGTTCGTCGGCTTCCGGGTCGCGCCCCAGCACTTTGCGGGCGATAAAATCATTCATATTGCGATTGGCCTGATGCAGCCACATGCGGCGCAGGCCGGTGGCTTCAAGATTATTGTCGGCCAGATGGCTGGTAATCAGCTCCGCGACAAGCGGGCTAACTTCGCGGAAGACTTTGCGTCCCTCCTGCACGAAAAGCTTGTCTTTGGCGTCAATGCCTTCCGGTGACGCGCGGTTCAAAAAGCCGAAATTATTGCGGATATTATTGGAAAATTTGGTGACCAGCCTTGTGTCGATAATTTCAAAGGCGGCGTCATTGGTGCAAATATCAGAGCGCTCCAGCACCACGGCGGTGGCGACATCGCCGAAAATAAAATGGCTGTCGCGGTCGCGGAAATTCAAATGGCCGGTGCAAACTTCCGGATTGACCAGCAGCACGCGCTCGGCACTGCCGGAGCGTATCATGTCATAGCCGGTTTGCAGGCCGAAAGTGGCTGATGAGCAGGCGACATTCATGTCAAAGGCAAAGCCGTCAATGCCGAGTAATTCCTGCACTTCAATGGCAATGGCCGGATAGGGGCGCTCCAGATTGGCGCAGGCGACCAGAACAGCGTCAATATCGCCGGCTGCGATACCGGCCTCGGCCAGCGCACCCTCCGTGGCTTTTAACGCCATTTCCGCCAGATAAGAGGGTTCGTCATTGCTGCGCTCCGGCAGGCGCGGACACATAATCTCAGGGTCAAGAATGCCGCTTTTATTCAGCACATAGCGGCTTTTAATGCCGGAGGCTTTTTCAATAAAGCCACTATCAGAAGGGGTCAGCGCCTCAATCTCTCCGGCTTCAATGGCGGCGGCATTGTCGCGGTTGAAATTATCGACATAGGTATTGAACGCCGTCACCAATTCATCATTGCTGATGGCTTCTTCCGGCGTGAAAAGACCGGTGCCAGAAATGTGAACACCAAACATGTTAACTCCCTAAACGCTTTGCGAATCAAACATAAACCGTGTCGGTATGCTTTGCCAGAAAATTGCCAGACCCTGCCTACGCATCGTTAAACAGGCCGTCAAGGCGGGTAAAAGTCATACCATTGGCCTGCAAGCCGCTTATTGGAGCATCATCGCGCAGCAAAGCCAAGGCTTGCTTGTCCCGCGCGGCCAGTATTTCGCCATAGACGCGCTCATTGGCGGTAATGGCCGTCCCGACAGGCGGCGCTTCGGTCTCAAATATCAGGGGGCGCAGGCTTTTGCGACGCTTGCCGCGCCGATGCGTGCGCGAGGTGACTTCTTGTCCGACAAAACAGCCTTTTTGAAAATCAATCGCCGCCATTTGAGCAAAGCCGAGTTCAAGCGGAAAATGCTGCCCCATCGGCAATTCTTCCGGCACTTCCGGCACGCCGAGCGTCAAGCGGTGCGCCTGCCAGTCCTGCGGTGTCGCGGCTATGCCGGGTAAATCGCCACTATCGCCATTGGTCAGCAAGCCGCGCAGGCCAAGGCGCGCATGGCGCGGGTCAGGCGCAAAACCGGCAAGCGCAGGCAGGGTTTGGCTGGTGTCATCCGTCCAGACCAAGCCAATGCGCGCTTCTTCCTCGGCAAAACTGACATTGGCGCGCAAGCGATACAGCATAAGCTTTTTGTGCAAAGGCGCGATTTGCGCCGCGTCAAGCTCCAGCCATATTTCCTCAGATTTGTGCCAGAGCAGTATATCATAGGCCAGCTTGCCTTGCGGGGTCAGCAGGGCGGCGGCGGAAAGCGGCGGCATGATATCTGCCGTGACATTTTGGGTGAGCAGATTTTGCAGAAAATCAACCCTGTCCGCCCCGCCAATCCGCAGCAGGCGGCGATTGCCCAAAATGGTGTGAAACATGCTCATTTGCCAGATGTGTCAAATTTGCGCGCCAATTTCAAGCGGCATGTATCAACGCCGGTGGTCGCCCCCAATGGGAAGCGATTTATCAAACCGCCAAAGCAGGCTATACTGGCTTCCATGTTTTCGCGCCATATTCTCTATTTTTCACCGGCAGATGGGCTGGCCGCCCTGACCGGCACGGGTTTGCTGGCGCAATTGATTGAGACTTATCCCAAGGCGCAGTTTCACATTATCGCGCCGCCTGACCAGTTTCCGCTATTTGACAATTTGCCGGTGAAAGCGCGTTTGCTGGCTTTTCCTGCCGCGCCGGATGCGGCGTCGCGCGCGCGACTGGCCAGCGCTTTAATGGGACGCATTTGGCATTTGGTGGTCAATCTGCGCGGCAGTCATTTACCGGCTTTGCTATGGGCGTTGCGGCGGATGGAGACCCCTCTTGAGCCGGAAGCCTATGGTGTGCCGGATTTGTCCGGCAATGGTGCGGTTATTGGCCCGCATTTATTTCTGCCCGATAAAATCCATGTGCCATTGCCCGCCGCTTTATTGCCAGAAACCCCGCTTATTGTGCTGGCGCCGGATGAGGCGGCGCGCGCCGATTGGACATGGCAGCATTATGGCGAGTTGGCATGGCGGCTGGCCGAATATGGTGCGCCTTTCGACAATGCCCATTTTGTGCTGTTGTCAACATCCGGCACGCCATTGGCTGATAATTTGATGGGCAATTTACCGGCCGGGCAAATCACCCGTTTGGATGATTTATCGCTGCCGCGCCGCGCCAAGCTGCTGCAACGCAGCCTTGCTTATGTCGGCAGTGAACGCTTTACCGCGCGGCTGGCGGCGATGACCGGCGTGCCGGTGGTGATGCGCCTGCAAAGCGCGCCGGAAATTGGCGATAAGGGACGCCCCTATGGGCTTTACAGTGGCACGAATGTGGCGGCGCTGGCGGGATATTTGGTGGAACATGGTGCAAAATATGCGACAAGCGCGGCGCAATTTGCTAACCATGAAACGCATAACAGCAACAGAGTTTGACAGACGGGTGTAAAAGATATGGCCTCTCCCATTTATGATTTGGTGATTACAGGCGGCGTGCTGGCCGGTCTGGATGGCAGCGCGGAAACGCCGATTGGCATTAAGGATGGCCGCTTTGCCGCCCTTGGCGATGTGACCGCCGAGCAGGGCGCGGCGCATATTGATGCGACCGGCCTGACCATTCTACCCGGCGTGATTGACACGCAAGTGCATTTCCGCGAGCCGGGGCTTGAGCATAAGGAAGATTTGCAATCGGGTTCGCTGGCCGCGGTCATGGGCGGGGTGACGGCGGTGTTTGAAATGCCGAACACCAAGCCGCCCACCACGACACCGGAAGCGATACAAGATAAAGTGGCGCGCGGGCGCAACCGCATGCATTGTGATTTCGCCTTTTATGTCGGCGGCACGCATGAAAATGCCGAGCAATTGCCGGAGCTGGAGCGCTATGAGGGCGTGTGCGGCGTGAAGGTTTTCATGGGGTCATCAACCGGCAATTTGCTGGTGCCGGATGATGATGGCGTCACCGATATCATCAAGCATATTCGCCGCCGCGCCGCATTTCACAGCGAAGACGAGTTTCGTCTGCGCGAGCGTCGCCCGCTTGCTGAAACCGGCAAAGTGGAAACCCATCCGGTCTGGCGCGATGAGGAAGTGGCGATTTCCAGCACCAGACGGCTGATTAAAATCGCCCGCGCCGCCAATAAGCGCATCCATGTGCTGCATGTCACCACAGAAGAAGAAATGCAAATGCTTGCCGCCAATCGCGATATTGTATCGGTGGAAGTGACGCCGCAACATTTGACGCTGGCCGGGCCGCAAGCCTATGACGAGCTTGGCACTTACGCGCAAATGAACCCGCCCATTCGTGACGCCCGCCACCGCGCGGCGCTGTGGAAGGCGCTGGAACAGGGTATTGTTGATGTTATCGGCTCCGACCATGCGCCGCACACGAAAGAAGAAAAAGCCGATGCCTATCCCCATTCGCCGTCGGGTATGCCGGGTGTGCAAACGCTTTTGCCGCTGATGCTGAACCATATGGCCGAAGGCAAATTATCCCTGCAAAGGCTGGTCTCGCTGACCAGCCATAAGGCGATTGAATTATTCGGCCTGAAGGAAAAGGGCGAAGTGAAAATCGGCAATCATGCTGATTTGACCTTTGTTGACCTCGGCGCGACGCGCGAGATTACCGAAGATTGGCTGGCCAGCCATTGTGGCTGGTCGCCTTTTACCGGTAAGCAGATAAAGGGCTGGCCGGTCGGCACAATGGTGCGCGGGCAGCGCATTATGTGGGAAGATGAATTGGTGACACCGGCGACAGGCCAACCGGTCGCATTTGATTAAAGGGAGACCAAAATGACTGACAGCTTTCGCGCCTTGCGGCTCAATAAAACCGATAATGGGCAGACCCATGAATTTGTCGAGCTGACGGAAAATGATTTGATGGAAGGCGATGTTACCATTGCCGTGTCTCATTCGACAGTGAATTACAAGGACGGGCTGGCGCTGACCGGCGCGTCACCGGTTGTGCGGGTCTGGCCGATGATACCGGGGATTGACTTTACCGGCACGGTGGAAAGCTCATCGCACCCTGATTATGCGCCGGGCGATGCGGTTGTGCTGAATGGCTGGGGGGTTGGTGAGACCCATTTTGGCGGTTATGCCGGTAAGGCACGGGTCAAGGGCGACTGGCTGGTCAAGCGGCCTGAGGCAATTTCTGCCCCCCGCGCCATGGCGATTGGCACGGCTGGCTATACCGCCATGCTGTGCGTGATGGCGATTGAACCCGACACGCCGAAAGATGCGGGCGAGGTGCTGGTCACAGGTGCTGCTGGCGGTGTTGGCAGTGTCGCTATCGCCCTTTTGGCAAAGCTCGGTTATCAGGTTGTCGCTTCGACCGGACGCCCTGACGAAGCCGATTATCTGACGGGTTTGGGTGCGTCGCGGATTATTGACCGGGCGGAACTCAGCGAGCCGGGCAGGCCGCTGGGCAAAGAAAACTTTGCCGCCGTGGTCGATGCGGTGGGCAGCCATACACTCGCCAATGCGATTGCCCAAACGCGCTATGGCGGCACGGTTGCCGCTTGCGGTCTGGCGCAAGGCCCTGACCTGCCAGCGACGGTCATGCCGTTTATTCTGCGCGGCGTGACGCTGAAAGGCGTTGACAGTGTGATGGCGCCGCGCGCTTTGCGCGAGCAGGCTTGGGCGCGACTGGCGCAGGATTTGGATATGGACAAGCTGGACGCGATGAGCCAGCCGGTCACAATGGATGCGCTGCCTGAACTCGGCCAACAGATATTGGCCGGTCAGGTGCGCGGACGGGTGATTGTCGATATTGACTAAAAAATCGAATAGCCGCCATCAATGATAAAGCTGTCGCCTGAATGATAGGCGGCGGCATCACTGGCCAGATAGACGGCAACGCCGCCAAAATCGGCAGGTTGTCCCCAGCGCCGTGCCGGCACGCGGGAGATGACTTTTTCCTGAAACACATCGCTGTCTTGCGCCCCGGCGGTCATGTCGGTGGCAATCCAGCCCGGCAAGACCGAATTGGCGCGCACGCCATAACGGGCATGTTCAACGGCAATGGATTTCATCATGGAAATCACCGCGCCTTTGGTGGCTGCATAATGCTGGTTGCGTGCTGCCCCCTCAATCGCTGCCAGCGAGGCGACACCGATAAGCGAGCCGCCGGGGTCACCATTTTTGGCGCGCTCGACCATATGTGCGGCTGCCGCGCGCAGGGTGAAAAATACACCATCCAGATTGACCGCCAGCACATCACGATAGGCTTGCGTGTTCATTTCAGCAAAATTACCGGCCAGCTTGCCGATACCGGCATTGGCAATGACCGTATCAACCCGCCCGAAAGCGTCCAGCGTTTCGGCAAAGGCCGCATTGACCGCCGCTTCATCAGCGACATTGACTTTCCAGGCTTGCGCTTTCACGCCAAGCGCCGCTATCGCCGCAATGGCGTTTTCGTTCTTTTCCTTATTGGTTCCCCAAATAGCAATATCGGCACCGGCCTGCGCCATTGCCTCGGCCATGCCAAGCCCGATGCCGCCATTACCGCCCGTCACCAGAGCTACTTTTCCGCTCAAATCAAATGGTTGATACATATCTTCCTCCCCTTTTCAGCGCCACTATACAAGTTTCCGGCCAGTGGACAATGCTGTTTTCCGACTCGCAACCGGCTTGGCGGCATGGCATGTTGCGCCCATGCGTTTATCGATTCCGGCCTTTATCTTCGTGATTGCCTTGGCAGCAATCATGCCGCTTGGCGGGCAAGCCCGCGCGCAATCATTCACACAGGCCGAAACGCTCGGCCAGACGCCGCTGCAAATCATCACGCTGGGCGGCAAAACGCATGAGATAAAGGCGCGCTTTGCCCTGACACCAAAGCAGCAGCAACGCGGCCTGATGTGGGAGACTGATTTGCCGCAAGGCACGGGCATGATTTTCCCTATGACACCGCCGCGCATTGCCCGTTTCTGGATGCGTAACACGCTGATACCGCTGGATATGCTGTTTATTGCGCCGGGCGGCATGATTGTGAAAATCACCACGCGGCGCGATACCGGCTCGGAAAATGTGACCAGTTCCGGCGTGCCGGTCAGCGCGGTGCTGGAATTGCCGGCCGGTGAGGCGGCGCGGCTGAAAATCGGCATTGGCGATATGGTGCGGCATAAAGTGATGCGCTTCTGATGTGTGGTCGTTTTGCCCTGACCAGCCCGCCTGATGCGCTGCGCGAAATCGTGGATTTTGTCATGCCATCCCCTGCCGGTGCGCCGGGCAGCAATTGGCCACCGCGCTATAATATCGCGCCCAGCCAGCCAGTCGCCATTATTGCCGGTGGCGCGCAACCGCAATTGGCGCTGGTGCAATGGGGATTGGTGCCGTCTTGGGTGCGCGCCGATGCGCTGAAATCGCACAGGCAAAAGCCGCAAATCAATGCCCGCGTTGAAACCATTGCCGAAAAACCGAGTTTCCGCGACGCTTTCAAAAGACGCCGCTGCCTGATACCGGCCAATGGCTATTATGAATGGAAGCGACCGGAAGGGCAGCCCTATTTGATTCACCGCCCGAACTGTGCGCCATTTTTCATGGCCGGAATATGGGAACATTGGCAGGGCGCTGATGGCAGCGAAATCGAATCCTGCGCCATTGTCACCTGCGCCGCCAATGACGCTTTGGGCGCGATTCACCACCGCATGCCGGTGACGATTGAAGCGGCGGATGCGCCAAGCTGGTTGCAAACCGATGAGCGCGACCGCCACAGTCTGATGCCGCTATTGCAAGCAGCACCGGAAGATGCCTTTGCGGCGCGGCCTGTCGGGCGGCGAGTCAATAAGGTTGGCGAGGATGGGGCGGAATTATGGGAAGAGGTGACGCCAAATCTTGCCGCCCCCAAACCCGACCAGCTTGACCTGTTTTGATGCCGCCGCTTGTTCAGCTGCACCGCTTGTTTAGGTGACAGGCTGCGCTTTGCCATGCTAGCCTGCACTTATGAAGAGTGTTGTTGACCATATTATTATCGCCGTTGCTGACCTTGAGCAGGCAACACAAGATTATGCCGCCATGCTGGGGCGCAAGCCAAGCTGGCAGGGCAGTCATCCGGATTATGGCACTGCCAACAGCCTGTTTCGGCTTGATAACAGCTATCTGGAATTGCTGGCTGCAACCGGCGCGGGTTGGGCGGCGGATGCGGTGAATGGGCATATTGCCGCCAAGGGGCAGGGCTTGATGGGGCTGGTCTTTGGCACAGATGATGCCGAAGCCTTTGTCGCCCATGCCAATGCCAATGGTCTTGAGGCCAGCGCGCCGATTGCCGGGCATGGTCTGGACGCCAATAGCGGCGCGCGGCGCGACTGGCGCAATATGGTGTGGGATACCAAAGCGGCGCGCGGCATTTTCTCTTTTGCCATTCAGCATGACGACCCGGAGGCGCTGCCGATGGCCGAGCCAATGGGCGATGGCGCGGTGACGGCGATTGACCATGTGGTTGTGCAAACCTCTGACACGCAAGCGGCAAAAGATTTTTATGGCAAACAGCTTGGCGTGCGGCTGGCCTTGGAACAATCGCGGCCTGAATGGGGCGGCGATATGCTGTTTTTCCGGTGCAATTCCATGAGCATTGAAGTGATTGGCAGCGACAAATATGACGCCGAACAAGACGCGCTTTGGGGGTTGGCGTTGAAAACCGGCGATATTGATGCCACCCATAAAGGGCTGACCGGCGCGGGCATTGATGTGTCGGAAATACGCGATGGGCGCAAACCCGGCACGCGCGTCTGCACGGTCAAATCGCATTGTCTGGATGTGCCAACCCTGATTGTCGGGCTGGTTGATTAAGCCGGTTCGGCGGCGCGGCGCAGCCGGTCATTTATCGCCGCACCCAGACCTTGTTCCGGTATTGGCATAATGGCGAGGCTTTGACCTTGCCGCATGGCTTGGTCGTCCAACCTGTGCAGCACATTGAAGAGCTGTGAAGCCGCTTCGACCAAATCGCCGGTCGGGCTGAGATTGGCGGCGGCAGTGTCGGGTGCGTCGGCGCCAAACCCAATCAGCAGACAATCATCTCTTTGTGCGGCTTCGGCCGATTGATTGAGGCGCAAACTGGCGCGCGGCGCATAATGGCGCGCCAGCCGCCCCGGCGCGCGTTTGGCGGTCGCTTCGCCATGTTCGGGAAGTTCCTGCAATTTTTCGCCCAGCACCGCTTCAATATCATGGCGCGCAATGCCGCCTTCGCGCAGCAATAGCGGCGCGGTGTCAAAGCAACCTATGATTGTCGATTCCAGCCCGATTTCGCAAGCACCGCCCTCAAGCACATCAATTTCGGGCAGCATGGCGGCGACATGGTCAGCGCGTGTCGGGCTGAGACGCCCGGATGGGTTGGCACTTGGCGCGGCCAACGGGCTGTCGCAGGCGGCGATAAGCTGTTGCGCCACCTGATGCGACGGCATACGCAAAGCCAGCGTGTCCAGCCCGGCGCTGACCAGCGTGCAAATCGGCGTATCGGCGCGGCGCGGCACAACCAATGTCAGCGCCCCCGGCCAGAAATGCTGTGCCAGTTTTTGCGCTGTCGGGTTAAACACGCCATGTGCTTGTGCCATTGCCAAATCGGCGACATGACAAATGAGCGGGTTGAATTGCGGCCTTTGCTTGGTGGCGTAAATGGCGGCAACAGCATCGCTGTCCACCGCGCGCGCGGCGAGACCGTAAACCGTTTCGGTTGGCATGGCGACCAGCCCACCGGCGGTTAATTGCGCCCGTGCGCGCTCGATATTTGCCGCTGTCGGGGGCAGAATGGCCATTAGCGTTAATCTGTCGTCGTGCCGGAGGCTGTGCCTGATTTACGCGGTTTTTTGGCAGTTGTTTTGGCTTTTCCGGTCGCTTTGCCAGCCGGTTTTTTTGCCATTGGTTTTTTGCCGGCCGGTTTTTTTGCCGCCGGTTTGGCTTTGGTTGCTGGTTTGGCGGTCGGGGCGGGCTGTTCATCTTGCGGGCGCGCCTGCCGGTTGCGTGTGCCGCTGCCGGGAATACGGTTGGTCAGATTTTCCGGCAATAATTTGAACAGGGCGGCCAGCATACGATACAGCCAGCCATTGACAATCACCGGCCCTTTGCCTTTTTCCACCGCCTCATGGCCTTCGCGCACCACGCGCGGCCCTTCAAGCCAGACAAAGCCGGGCAGGCGGTTCATCGCTGCACGATTGCCGGCGACATCGTGAAACTCGCTCCAGGTAAAGCCGGGATTGAGTGAAATCACATTGACGCCGCGCTCTTTATATTCAAGCGCAAGGCTCTGGCTCAAACGCATGACAAAGGCTTTGACCGGCGAATACAGCGTGCCACCCTTGGTGCCGGGCAAATAGGCGGCGACCGAGGCGATATTGACAATGCGGCCATGCCCGCGCGCGGCCATAAGCGGTGCGAAAATATGGCATAACTCGGCAATCGCGGTCATCATCACCTGAATCATGTCGCGCTGCGCTTCCCATTTCACATCATTGTAAAGACCCGGCACGGCATAACCGGCATTATTGACCAGATAGTCAATTTGCAATTTGCGCCGCGCAATTCCGGCAGCCAGTTGCGCCGGTGCTTTCGGGTCGGCCAAATCGGCGGCAATCACCGTGACTTTTGTGCCGAAACCCTGTTTCAGTTCGCGCGCCAGCGCATCCAGCCTGTCCTTGCGCCGCGCCGTCAAAACGAGGTCATAATCGCGGGCTGCCAGAAAGCGCGCATAATCGCGCCCGATACCGGCCGAGGCGCCCGTTATCAGGGCGGTTTTTCTGCTTTGCGGATTATCCTGTGTCATGGTGTCCTCTGCATTTGCCAATCGCTGCCAATATCAATATGCTTGTGAAAAGTCACTATCATCA
>Ga0213866_10003697_pt1 | contig 10276 bp, 11 predicted proteins | sample PICome_11_FD_160079 | JGI IMG/M metagenome (GOLD analysis project Ga0213866, IMG submission 160079) | Coastal seawater microbial communities near Pivers Island, North Carolina, United States - PICO284 | ecosystem: Environmental > Aquatic > Marine > Coastal | place: USA: North Carolina... | reverse complement strand
GTGCACTTCATTGAATCAATCAGCGCCAGTGCTGGCATCACCTGTTCAGGTTATGACAGAAACCACAGTCAACAGCCCAACCACCGAGAGGCACGCTCGAGGTCTGAATCACGCGCTTCAACCCAATACTCCCCATCGGGACCGCTCTCCTTCTTCCAGAACGGCGCCCGTGTTTTCAGGAAATCCATCACGAATTCACAGGCGCTGAATGCCGCTGCCCGGTGCGAGGAACTGACACCCACCCACACAACCGGTTCTCCAGGTAACAACGTGCCGGTACGGTGTATCACGGTTGCCGCCAACACCGGCCAGCGTCTGGCCGCATCCTCCAGCGTTGCCAGCACCGCCTTCTCAGTCATTCCCGGGTAGTGTTCGATCAACATGCTGTGCACCTGCCGTCCGTCATTGGCATCACGCACATAACCGGTGAAGGTCGCTATTGCGCCCTCCTTCGCTTCGCCACCTGACAGCTCATCCTGAAGCGCTCCGGGCTGAAAGGATTGCGCCTGCACGATCACAGACAGTGCTGCCATATCAGCCCCCCGTCACCGGAGGAAAGAAAGCCAGTTCATCGCCATCTTGTAGCGCAGCGTTCTCGGTGATCACCGTTTGGTTCAGCGCAGTAATCAGGTTGTCCTCAGCAAGGGCCGCAGCCCAGGCCTCCCCTCTACCCGATAACACCCGATGCACGTCGGCCACCGTTTTCAAGTCGGCCCCCAGGTCGAGCTGCAGCCATTCACAATCCAGCTGCTCTCGCAGCCGCGCGAAAAACCGCACAGTCAGCATGAGATCGATTCCTGGCCTCGCTGCCAGTCACCGGACTTACCGCCCCGTTTTTCCTGCAGCCCGACCTGCTCAATGGTCATGCCACGGTCCACAGCTTTACACATATCGTAGATTGTTAAGGCAGCAACCGAGGCTGCCGTGAGAGCCTCCATTTCAACACCCGTTTTTCCCGACAACTTGCAACAGGCCGTGATCAATACGCCGGGAAGGGTTTCGTTCAGCTCGAACTCGACCTTGACTGACTCCAACATCAAGGGGTGACAAAGAGGGATCAGGTCGGGGGTTTTCTTGGCGGCCTGGATGCCCGCAATACGCGCCGCGGCCAATACGTCCCCCTTCTTATGCGAACCGGCACTGATCAGTGCCAGCGTGTCAGGTTGCATCACGACGCGGGCGACCGCGACAGCTTCGCGCCGGGTTTCGGGCTTTTCTCCCACGTCAACCATTCGTGCGTTGCCCTGGTCATCGAGATGGGTGAGTTCAGACATAATGACACCTCAATCCGAAGAAGCGGCAGTCTATCCAATGGCCTTGCGCGGCACCAGCACGATCGCGCTAATATCTGGCGAACTGATATGACCAGAACGATCGATGCGGTCAGCAATTTTGGCCGCTACCCCCTTTCGTAGCCCCCTCCCATTGCCTTACAGTCAGATTCCGCGATTAGAATCGGAGACCGTCATGGCAAAACTTTCGCTTGGCCTGCAGCTTGGCTATTGGGGCGCTCAACCCAACCCGAATTTCGTTGGCCTTGCCCAAGAGGCCGAGAACCTGGGGTTCGATTCTGTCTGGGTGGCGGAGTCCTGGGGCAATGACTGCTTCACTCCGCTAGCGTGGATAGGCGCCCAAACCTCAAAAATTCGGCTGGGAACCGCGGTAGCGCAGCTCTCGGCAAGAACGCCGACGGCCTGTGCAATGGCCACGCTGGCGCTGGACCACCTGTCGGGCGGGCGCATGATCCTGGGCCTGGGCGTTTCAGGTCCGCAAGTGGTGGAAGGCTGGTACGGCCAGCCCTACGCCAAACCCGTTACCCGCACGCGGGAATACGTCGACATAATCCGCAAGGTGCTGGCCCGGGAAGAACCGGTGACCTCCGACGGTGAGTTCTACCCGCTGCCCTACAACGGTCCTAATGCCTGGGGCATGGGCAAGCCATTGAAACCCATTGTCCATCCCCTGCGGGCTGACGTGCCAATCTTCATCGGTGCAGAAGGCCCCAAAAACGTGACGCAAACGGCAGAAATCGCCGATGGCTGGCTCCCGCTGTACTACTCACCTTATCGCCAGGAGGTGTACTCGGACCAGATTGCAGCCGCCAAGCCAGGCTTCGAAGTTTCCCCGCTGGCGCTGGTCAATATTCACGAAGATGTAGAGGAAGCACTGTATCCGGTGAAAGCCATGCTGGGCTTCTATATCGGCGGCATGGGCTCCAAGGCCAGGAACTTCCACAAAGAACTGATGGCTCGCATGGGCTTCCCTGAAGAAGCCGAACAGATCCAGACGCTGTTCTTCGAAGGCAAACGGGACGAGGCCATAGCCGCCGTTCCCTCGCAATTCGCTGACGAGATTTCTTTGTGCGGGCCCAAGGAGCGAATTCGTGAGAAGCTGCAGGATTGGGAGAACTCGCCGGTGACCTCTCTACTGATCAGCGGCGATGTGGAAATGATGCGCAACATGGCTGAACTGGCGCTGTAAGCTGCAAAGGTACTGACCAAAGGGTAACCGGCGTTGACCGATACATCGCAGCGAGAAGACCGGGAGTACTCCGCCACTTACAAGCGATTCGTACTTGTTGTACTGACCATTGTCTACGCGTTCAATTTTATCGACCGGCAGATTCTCGTCATTCTGCAGGAGCCGATTAAGAACGAGATGGGGCTCAGCGACGCGCAGCTGGGGCTTTTGAGTGGCTTCACCTTTGCCATTATATATGTCACGGCTGGCATACCCATCGCCTACTGGGCTGACCGCGGTAACCGTCGCAACATCGTCGCTCTGGCACTGACCGTATGGAGCGGCATGACCGCCGTCTCCGGCGTCGTACAGAACTATACCCAGCTGCTACTGGCACGACTCGGTGTCGGGCTTGGGGAGGCCGGCGGCAGCCCGCCCTCGCATTCCATGATCAGCGACTACTATCCACCCGAGCAGCGCGCAACCGCCCTCGCCTTCTATTCCTCGGGAATTTACATAGGCATTCTTGTTGGTTTCGCTTTTGGCGGTTATGTGGCTGACGCCTTCGGCTGGCGCATGGCCTTTTTTGTGGTGGGTATCCCCGGCGTGCTGTTTGCCGTGTTTTTGCGGCTGACCGTTCGTGAACCACGACGGGGCCGATGGGATGACGCCGCCCAGAGCAAGATCAAGCCCAGCCTGAAAGAGACCCTGTCGCTGCTGAAACAGCGCAAGTCGTTCTGGTACCTGTCAATGGGCTGCGCACTGACAGCTTACGTGTCCTATGGCAATGGCAATTTTTTCCCATCCTACCTGATTCGCAGCCATGGCATGAGCCTTGCCGATGTCGGACTCGTCCTGGCACTGGTAACCGGGGTTACGGGCGCCATCGGCACCTTCGCCGGTGGCTTTATCGCAGACAAACTGGGCACGCGTGATCTTCGATGGTATCTGTGGGTGCCGCTGGTTGGCGGCATGCTCGGGTTTCTGCCTTACTTCTACGTTCTGCTGGGAACCAACACCACCGGAATCCTTGCCACACTGGTTTACTACAAGCTGGTAACCACCGTATACCTTGGGCCTTCCATAGCGATCTCCCACGCCCTCGTGCCGCCGCCGATGCGGGCGCTGGCATCCGCAGTGCTGCTATTTGTGCTGAACATGATCGGCCTGGGCCTGGGTCCGTTGTTCACAGGCCTGTTGAGTGATTTTCTACAGCCGACATTCGGTGATGAAAGCCTGCGCTATGCCATGACCATCACGGCACTCATGGCTGGGGTGGCATTACTGATGTTCTACCTCGCGGCGAGGCAGCTGCCCAAAGACCTGGCTATGGCCCGGGCATCTAGCCCGGCTGCTTCTGGTCAAACTCCCCGGACTCCATAGCGCGCTTGCGAAGCGCGCCCACCACTTCCAACGCCGCCCGTTTACCACTGGCGTAGGCGCCGTGCACGGTCTGGTAATGGGGAGCGGGCGCCGTGGCTTCGCCAGCAAAGAACAGGGTGTCTGAGACATTGCGCTGCAGTGGCTCGCGTTGCTCACCGCCATTTGGCCGCGGAAAGGAGTAGGAACCGAGGGTGTAGGGTTCCTTCTGCCAGTCCTGGAAGCGGTGCCAGGTGAGCAAATTTGCCAGCCCGGTTTCTCCGCTGGCCTGCGAGAGCCAGTCCATCACCTGCTGCATGCCCGGCTCTTCACCGAGCCCGCTCAAGCGCTTGGCGGCATTACCTGTGAACCATCCTAGAATGCTGCTTCCACCACGCGACTGGCTATGCGGCACCCACAGCTGGATGCGACCGCTGTCACCAATCCAGCCGCCCGGCTCCGGGATCTTGTCGCGCCAGAACGGTGTCGAAAACTGCATGGGCACTACCACTACCTGTCCCATCTCAAAGGCGTTGATCGCATCGAGTTTCCAGGGAGGGAGTGGCGGTGTGATCTTGATGGTCTCGGCCTGAAGGACACCAATCGGCAGAGTGGAAATCAGGCTGCGCCCGGTGACGGAGCTGGTGAGCCCACGGTCGTTATAATAAACACCGACAATACCTTCGGCCCAGACCGTTTCCTTGACGGGAGCATCCAGGCGAATTTTGCCCCTCAGCTCAGCCTGCAATCGATCGATAATACGACTGTAGCCGCCCATGACTTTGTAATTCTCGTCTCGGTAAGCTTCCCAGGCGGCGCCGTCTTCTATCGCAGCCCGGGCGCTCATGCGGTCGGGTTCGGCGGAAAAAGACAGTGATGACCGGGTAGCCACGCTCTGCTCAAAGACACCAAAGTCCTGCACACGCATCCAATCCAGCAGGTCGGAATCTTCGCCGCGATAGGCGGCAAAACGCTGGTAAATTGCCTCTTGCGCACTTTCGACCCGGGCCAGGTCGGGAACTGCATTCGGGTTGCCAGGAGAAAAAGTGCGGTATTCGGGTTCACCCAGATCAGACAGCGCCATGGTCTGGATACTGAATTCATTGATCAGCTCCCAGGTGTCGGCCTCAGTGCCGTGAATGAATTGCGCGCCCAACTCAACACCGTGAAAGACCACATCATCTTCAGCGGTGTAGATTCGGCCGCCTGTTCGCTGGCGCGCTTCCAGCACCAGAACCTTGAGGTCCTGTTCGGCCAGGTCGCGCGCGGCGGCCAGGCCTGCTATTCCTGCCCCAATAATGATGACGTCAAAATCAGGGTTATACTGCGCATCGGCCTTTTGCAGGGGCAGTAACGCGCCTGCGCCCATCGCAGCTGATCCGGCGACAAACCGCCGCCTGTCGATAGCATGTCCGGACATGACAAACCCCTCATTTTTTCAACAGGGTACTCCGCGTCGCGGGGAAGTCCCATCCGCCGGAGGGACCTATCTGGGGAAAAACCAAAAAAAGCGCCCGGTTGTGCGAACCAGGTCACAGATTGCCGTTGTTAATGGTCAAATCGGGCCATAGGGTCTCGACGAGGCCTTAATCCATCAAACCAAACTCCAACAGTCTGCTTATAATTCCATTTGCAAGCGCTTGATATCCTTCGCTATTTGGGTGTACTGGATCGGCGCGCAGGTGCTCTTCGGACAACACCTGGGACAAGACATCCGAAATCAGGGGCACACCCTCTTCCTCCGACAATTCTACATATATCTCGCTGTCTGCGAGTGCACCGATCTTTGCTCTGAGCACCGACAGCCGCGGTATAGCCACCAGAATGGGCTGCGCGCCGCTGGCGCTGATGGTTTGAACGATTGCACGAAGGTCCTCCTTGACGGCGGATTCCCGGCGCTGGCGCAGGAAGTCATTGCCACCCAGCTCAACCAGCACCGCCTGGGGCCGGTATTCGGTCAACAGTGTTGGCAGACGCCTACGAGCGTCTCGCGCCATGTCTCCGGGTATCCCGGCATTTATCACTACCCAGCCAGAGCGTTCAGCGAGATGTCGGGGAAAATCTTCCCCGGCGCCTGCGCCTGTGCCGTGAGTGATGCTGTCACCGAATGCCAACACGGTGGCGCCAGGAGGAATGGCGTCATAAACCAGATCGGACGTGCAGCCTCCCACCGACAGCAGCGCTAAAAAGAGTGCGTAACGCGCGGATACGCCCCGGGCTGTGTTTATATCGCCAAGGATCAAAAAGAGGCCCTGCAGTTTCATTTCAGCGGCCATCGATAGGGATGCTGAGCATACCCAGGATGATCGCCTCCAGCCTGCGGGTAATGGGCGGGGACTCGACAGTTGCCTTGAAGTCCCATTCGTCTTGGGAGAGAAAAGGCGAGCAACAGAGTAGAACGCGGGCGCTTGACTACGCCAGCGGCGCTATCGGTCTCAATGGCGCCCCAGGCGATGGCATGGGAAATTCGTCGATAACGAAGCAGTGCGACCATCTTCTATGTATAGGGCGATGCAGTACCGCCTACCAATTTAACAGGGTTCGTGGCAGTCATGACATTCTCCTGGTTAAAATCTGGCAAGCCCGTCTCGCATCGGCGCGCAAATATTGACACGCAAAATGCCGCTATGCAAAGCTGCCTCAGATCAGATCTTTAGCGCTTCGCGAGACTTAAGAAAAGCGCGACAGCGCATTACGACGACGAGCGGGAACATCGCCAGCCTTCCCGACAGCGACACTGCATTTACATCAGGATTGGCGCCCAATTACCGATCTGCATGTCTTACGCTGGCTACGGTTCGAACTTCTACCGCCAGTAACACAACCCTCTTTTAAGGAGTAGACAATGATTAAGATTCACGGCGTTCATGGCTCACCGTTTGTGCGTAAAGTGCTTGTCGCGCTCGACCTGAAAGGACTGGCGTTCGAGATGATTCCGCAAATGCCCTTCAACGGGGACCAGGAGTACCTGAAGATCAACCCGCTGGGCAAGATTCCCGCGATGGTAGATGGCGACCTCACGCTCGGCGACTCCAAAGTCATATGTCGATACCTCGAAAATGCTTATCCGGAGCCGGCGCTCTATCCAACCGATGTAAAACAACGGGCCATGGCCGACTGGTATGAAGATCTCTGTGGAGGTCCGGTCGCAGAACTGGCTGCTGGTATCTTTTTTCAACGCTTCATGCGGCCGTTCGCGTTTAAACAGGAACCCGATGAAGAACTGGTTGCCAACATCATCGATAAGAAATTGCCGCCAATGCTGGACTACCTCGAGAGCCAGGTTCCCAGTGACGGTTTTATATTTGGCGAGTTTTCACTGGCCGACATGGCCATTGTCAGCCCCTTCATCAACGCCGGTTACGCAGGCTATGACATAGATGCGTCTACCTGGCCAAACATGGCCGGGCTGTTCGCACGCGTGAAGGCACTACCCGCTGTCGCGGCCGTGCTGGAACAGGAGGCCAAGGCGCTGGGCATGGGGTGACAAACTGATGTGACCATCGTCACGGCCCTGCTGCGCTTGAAAGACGCCAAGATCTGGCGAAAACCAACCCAGATCAAGTAAGCGACCCCGGCCCATTTGATCATCGAACAGCCGCAGCGCAACGCAGTCATGGCAGTTGCCAATCGCTATCCAGCGAGCAATATCTGGATTGTGTTTGCGATGAGGTTTCCAGCAACCGTGGCCAGGGACCGCCCTGGGAATGCCTTGCTGCTACGGTGATCTGTACGCCTCAGCGCGTTTTCAATCACCTTGCTTTTATGCCAATTTGACAATCCAGAGCACTCAGCGAATAACCCACCGCCGATCAGCTAAAGAGGTAAAAGTATGACAACGACTAACAAGCAGTGGCTCTTGAAACTAAGACCAGTTGGACTGATCGGACCAGAGCATTTTGAACTGGTTGAATCACCCTGCCCCCAACCCGCCACTGGTGAAGTGCTGGTTAAGGTGTTGATGATCGGATTCGACCCAGCTGCGCGGGGCTGGGTTATTGATGAGCCGAGCTATATGCCACCGGTGGCCCTGGGCGAGCCCATGCGCGCCAGCGGCGTGGGTCAGGTAGTCGCCTCAGGCAATGACGAACTCCCCCAGGGTACGTTGGTACAAGGGCTTCTCGGTTGGCAGGAATACGCGCTGTATGGTCAATCTGATGCCGTACAATTACGGCCAATCCCTGCAGGTGTACCTCCTTCCATGGCCCTGAGCATTTTTGGTGGCACCAGTCTCACCGCCTACTTTGGTCTGCTCGACGTGGGCAAGCCCCGTGCGGGTGACACAGTACTGGTGTCTGGTGCTGCGGGCTCGACCGGGTCTGTTGTGGCCCAGATTGCGCGTATCAAGGGGTGCCGGGTCATTGGCATCGCCGGGGGCGCAGAAAAATGCAGCTGGCTGAAAGACGCCTGCAAGCTTGACCATGTTATCGATTACAAATCAGAGAATATTGATCAACGCTTACGCGACCTTGCACCCGATGGCGTGAACGTATTTTTCGATAACGTCGGCGGTGAAACACTTGAAACTGCGATTGCACACATGGCCCAGCATGGCCGCATCGTGCTCTGCGGTGCCATTTCGAGTTATAACGACGCCGAACCATCGCCTGGGCCGAATAATCTCATGCGGCTGGTCCAGTTTCGCATTCGCATGGAGGGCTTCGTGGTCCTTGACTACCTGGACCGTGCCGACGAGTGCTTTGCAAATCTCGGACAGTGGGTCATGGGCGGTGAAATCGCCTGGCGAGAAGACATCCAGGAGGGCTTCGAAAACATTCCAACGACGTTGCAGCGGCTCTTTGATGGACGCAACCAGGGCAAGCAGCTGCTGAAGCTGGCGGACCCGGAACCTTTATAGCGCACGCTACGCGCTAGAGAACCGAAGCGGGATTGGCGGTGCGCCGGATCTAGCTAAAAACTCCTCAGTACTGATCTGGCCCTGTGAACAGCGACCGGGGCTGGATTATCAGCCAGCACCAAACAACAGCCAATAAAAAAGGGCTGCCCTATCGGGAAGCCCTGCATTCTTTATGGCGGAGAGGGAGGGATTCGAACCCTCGATACGTTTCCGTATACACACTTTCCAGGCGTGCGCCTTCGACCACTCGGCCACCTCTCCGAAGGGCGCGAATCATACCATATCGGGCCCTTATCGCCAGCGCCTGCGCCGCAAAATTGGCGCCGATGGCCATGCGGCTGTCGCAGCCGGTCATGTAGAAAATCCAGGCCAGATCCGACAATGCAGTTGCCTACAAAGCAAAGCTGGAGGAACTGGCAATGCAAGTGAACTACTCGTTACCAAGAAACGCCGAAAAGTCGGTAAACCGTATCAAAATGAAAGAACAACTGGTGCGTGAATTGGCCGGGAGTAACTCTATGGCTGCTGAGGAGTTGCGCTTGCTGCTCAAAATCCGCCGCGAGGCATCGGCCAGGCTCTAATGCCTACTGTCGATTTAGCCTCAGGCCAGGCGCCGCACCAATTTCGGTACTTCGCCAGGGGCAGATATCCAGGCCCCCACGACGGGTGTACAAGGCCTGAACAGTGAGCTTCTCGGTCTCACCCAGCGCAAGCAGGTCACAAAATATGCGTTCCACGCACTGCTCATGAAATTCCTGGTGCCGACGAAAGCTGATGACGTAGGAAAGCAGGCTGGCCGGCGCAATTTCTTCGCCTTGGTAGTCAAGGTACAGCGTCGCCCAGTCAGGTTGACCGGTCACCGGGCACAGGGACCTCAGCAAGTGTGAATAGAGAACCTGCGTCGCCTTACCCTCCCCCGTAGTTTTCAGGATGTCGCTACTGGGGGCCCCGTAGTTTCCAGCCGGCTCGAGCCCGTCTATACACTCACCAGGCAGGCTGCTACCGCTAAACGCCGCATCGCCAATATTAAAAAGCTCGCATCGAACCTCGCCGTCGGCCACTGCCGAGAGATCCTTTTCTATTAGGGCGGTTACCTCGTCGTCTGACTGGTAGCGCTCGCTGTTCAGCGAATTGAGGTATAGCTTGATCGATTTCGACTCCACCAGGTTGCGGCTCTCGGCAGGCACCCGCAGCCGCCCTACCCTGACCACCGGCTTGCCGCCCGCGTCCAGCCACGACAACTCATAAGCGTGCCAAACATCTTCGCCTTGGAAAGGCAGCTGGATTTGTTGCTCGATACCAAGGCTTTCGCGCGCCAACTGACGCGGCACTGGGAATAACAGCTCCGGGGAATAGACGTCGACGGCTGCGACATTCCGGCCCAGCAACAGGCCTTTTTCATCCCGCGCCGCCATCGCTACTGACGCAGTCTCGTGCCGCTGTTCAGGAGATGCATGCTGTACGCGAACGCAACCACGGTGAACACCGCGATCATACCCAGCGCGAATCCCAGGCTGACATCTGAAACACCCAGCACGCCATAGCGAAAGGCGTTAACCACGTACACCAGCGGATTCAGTTTTGATACGCCGGCCCAGA
>Ga0213866_10003696_pt1 | contig 10277 bp, 6 predicted proteins | sample PICome_11_FD_160079 | JGI IMG/M metagenome (GOLD analysis project Ga0213866, IMG submission 160079) | Coastal seawater microbial communities near Pivers Island, North Carolina, United States - PICO284 | ecosystem: Environmental > Aquatic > Marine > Coastal | place: USA: North Carolina... | reverse complement strand
CCGTCGGCGTGTCGGCCTCCTCTTCCTCTGGCGCCTCGTCCACCTCCAGAGCTTCGACTGCCTCTTCAGCCTCGTCAGCCTCTGCGGCCTCTTCAGCCTTTGAATCCTCACCAGAAGGAGCCGCCTGTTCCGGCAGGGGGTCTGCGCTCACCTCCTCTGGCTTTTGCGCATCAGACACGACGAGAACCGGCGTACTCGGCGCTCTGGTCGGGCTCCCTGTCGTCTCATCCACCTCTTCCGAAGGCTCCGGGACCGTCTCAGCCTGGCCGACCTCCGAGCTGCCGTCAGTGGGCCCTATCGGCCCCTCTTCAAAATAGGCAAGTCGCCCTTCGAGATAGCGGTTACGCCAGCGTAACCGGGCCAGCTCCTGATCAGCTTCCGCATTCCCTTGTCCCTGTTCAGGTTCAACCTTTTCGAGATCCGCCTCCAAGGCCGCAACGCGTGCCTCTAGCCATGCATTTCGTTCATTCAGGCCGGATGCCTCGGCATCAGCTACACCATTGGCGGTGCCCGATGCGGCCGCAGCGCTGTCTGCCTCTCTGCGCAAGCCATTCAGCTCCTCGGTCAATGCGGAAATCCGGTCGTCACGTTCCTGAAGCGCCGCCACGTGATCCTCTGTGCCTGTCTCCGAAGGCTCAGCGCCCTCTCGTTGTTTCCGCTGTGCCGCGAATAAGGCGTCGAGTTCCCGTTTGACCTGGTCCAGCTCCGTTAGGGCAACATCCCGATCGACGCCCGCGCGCCGTAACTTCGCCTTGACCGACGCCCCTCTCAGAAACAGACCGACAATCATGCCCAAAACGGCGGATACACCCAGTGCGGTCCAGATATTTGCCTGCAGAAGCTCCAAAGCTTGATCAATGGTCATTGGCACAGTTCCGTCTCCTCAACTCAGCAGCACATTGGCAAGCCGGGAAAAGGCAGACCTGCAAGTCCCGGATTTCCGCAAGACCAGCCTGCAGCACCGAAACACTAGCCTGCGCTCTCCCCCACACAGCACCGAAACCTGCCTTATTGCTATGAATCAGGCAAGCTTATGTTACACGGCGTAAATGAACATTCATCTTGATGTCATTTCGTCAGCGAGCAATCCGTTGATCAAGACCTTGCGTGGCCTTGAACGCAAAAAAATCCGGAATGAAACCGGCTTGTTTCTGGCTGAGGGTGGGCGGCTGATCACCCAGGCCCTGCAACAGGGCTGGTCGATTGACACGCTGGCGGTCTCGGACAGTGGTCGACAGCGTGAAAAGACCGAGGCTCTTCTGGCCCTCGCCGCTGAGCAGGGCGCGCGCCTGGTTCAGATTCCTGACCGCCTCGCTGGCGCGATCACACGCAAGAACAATCCGCAAGCTGTTCTGGCTGCGATAAAACAGCGCCCGCTTCACCTTGAGTCCCTTGATCCCCTGTCAGGTGGGCTCTGGCTCGGCTTGTACGAAATTCGTGACCCCGGCAATCTTGGAACCATCCTGCGAACCGCAGACTGCGCCGCTCTCGCTGGTATTGTAATGATCGGCACCTGCTGTGACCCCTACAGTGTGGAGGCGGTTCGCGCCTCCATGGGGTCACTCTTTGATGTCGGTGTGGCATCCGCGTCCTATTCCGACTTCCAGACCTGGAGGAGGACAGGGGGGCTGAACATGGTCGCCGCCAGCCTCCACGGAACCCATCGCCATACGGAGATCGATTTCCGGGGTCCCAGTGTCATCCTGATGGGCAATGAACAAGCCGGCCTGCCGCCGGCCGTCGAAGCCGATTGCGACCAGCTGTGCCGGATCCCCATGCGGGGAGGTGCCGATAGTCTCAACCTCGCCCAGGCCTCAGCCGTCATGGTGTATGAGGGCTGGCGCCAGAGAGAGTTCCAATGAAGATCAAACAGCGTCTCTTCCTGGCCGACGACTGGGATGATTATGCCCTGCTAGACAGTGGTGATGGGCACAAATTGGAACGGTTTGGGAGCCAGACTCTTATTCGCCCCGACCCGCAGGCCTTCTGGCAGCCCAGCCGACCGGTGGCGCACTGGTCCGCCGATGCGATTTTCGACCCGAAATCCGGCGACGATGACCGCGGACAGTGGCGATCACTGTCGCCCTTGGCGCCAGACCAATGGACCATGCGCTGGAACATGCTGACCTTTGAGGCACGTCGGACGCCCTTCAGGCATGTCGGTTTATTTCAGGAGCACAGCGTTCACTGGCGATATGCGCAGGAGCTGATCCGTGGTGCAGGGCGCCCAGTGCGCGTCCTGAACCTGTTTGGGTATACCGGCCTGATGAGCCTCGCCTGTGCTGCGGCCGGCGCCGACGTGACCCATCTTGATGCCAGCCCCAAATCGAATGGATTCGGGAAACAGAACCAGATCCTGTCCGGCCTGCAAGACAGACCCATTCGCTGGATTTCCGACGACGCCATGAAGTTCGTCGCGCGCGAGATCCGACGGGGCCGAAAATATGATGCGATTGTTCTCGATCCGCCGAAATTCGGACGCGGAACGAAGAACGAGACCTGGCGGTTCGAACAGGATCTGCCCGAACTCCTGGCGCGGCTAAGGACGCTGATGAGCGATTTGCCGTTGTTCGTGATCCTGACCGCTTATGCCGTCAGGCTGTCTCACATTGCTCTGACTCAAGCTCTCGCCAGTCACCTCGAAGGCCTCGGCGGTGACATGGAAATGGGGGAGATGGCCCTCCCCCATGCAGACGATCCGCGGCTGCTGCCGACTGCGATCTGTGCACGCTGGCGCGCAGCGGCTGTTTAGAGAGCTGGACCGGGGCTGTGCCAGCCCCTTGCAAAAGGCGCTTGACCTGTCGGTCGCGGATCATCTAATGTAATAATATAACATTACGAAGGAAAGCCCTTATGCGTCACGTCCTCAACACCACCGTCGCGCTTGGCGCCCTGATCCTCAGCCCGCACGTCAGCACGGCTCAGGACGCGCGCCAGGACACAATTATTGTCACGGCCCCCGGACCGGAGCGGTCAGCGGACGAGCTGATCGGCAATGCCACCGGACTGGACCGGGACGATATTCTGGAGGTTCTGGCCGGCTCCCTCGGCGATACACTGGCTGACCAACCCGGCACCTCGACCAGCTTCTTCGGACAGGGCGCCAGCCGCCCGGTCCTGCGGGGCCTTGGAGCGGAGCGCGTTCAGGTCCTCACCAACGGCCTGGGTGTGATCGACGCCTCGGCGGCCTCTCCCGATCATCAGGTGGCCGCTGACGGGATCGATGCCGAGAAAATTGAAATTCTCAGGGGCCCCGCGGCACTGGCCTATGGCGGACAGGCCATCGGGGGCGTCGTCAATGTGATCGACGGCCTCATCGTCGAAGCTAAGCCAACAGAAACCACGAGTGCAGACCTGTTTGTCGCCTCGAACAGCGTGAATGAAGGCACAGAACTGGCCGCCAAAGGGCAGGTCAGCTCGGGCCCCTTTGTGCTCACTCTGTCGGGATCCCGACGTGACTTCGGGAACTTTGAGATTCCCGGTTTCGTCGAGTCAGCCCCTTTGCGGGCCCTCGAAGAAGCCGAGGAGGAAGACCATGAGAACAACGAGCTTGAAGGAGAAGAACACCACGAAGAAGAGGCCCGGGGAGAAGCCGAGAATTCCTTCCTCGACACTCAGACCCTCAGTGCCGGTCTGAGCTGGATTGGCGAAGACGCCTATTGGGGGATCGCCATCCGTCAGCAGACCGCGGAGTATGGGCTTCCCGGACACAGCGAACATGAGCACGAACATGAAGAAGAAGGCGAGGCTGAGGAAGACGGCGAAGAAAACCCCTTTATTGACCTGGAGCAGACGCGGATCGACCTGCGGGCGGGCCTGTCAATCGACCACGGTCCTCTGACCAAGGTGAGCGGGGCGCTGTCCATTGTCGATTATGATCACACAGAATTCGAAGCGCCGGGCGAAGCCGGGACGGTTTACGGTGCCGACGGCATCGAGGGCCGTCTTGAACTGGACCATGCGATCGGAGGTTTCGCGGGTGCCGTCGGGCTCCAGTATCTCGACAAGGATCTCACGGCCTCTGGCGAGGAAGCGTTCATCACGCCAACCGACACCCAAAGCCTTGGTCTTTTCCTTTACGAGGCCAGAGACTGGGAGTCCGGTCTTGGCATTGAGGGCGGCTTGCGATTTGAAGCGGTGGAACTGACGAACAGCGAGGCGGGTTCAACCGACTTCAATCTGTTCAGTGGATCCCTAGGCCTCCATCGTCACACCGCTGTGGGCCTGTTTATCGGGGGTCAGCTCTCCCTTGCTGAGCGGGCCCCAAATGAAAGCGAACTCTTCGCCTTTGGGGAACATCTGGCAACATCCCAGTTCGAGATCGGTGACCCAGGCCTTAGCAAAGAACGGGGGCTGAACCTCGAAGGGACGGCGCGCTGGCGCGGCGAACGGGGTGGCCTCGGCATCAACCTTTTCATGAGCGACTTCCAGAACTTTATCTTTCTGACGCCCGCAAACAGCCCCCCGGACGGTGTCGATGCCGATTTGCCGGTTTTCCTTTTCACACAGGAAGATGCCCGCTTCATCGGGGGCGAAGCCTATGCGGATTATCTCGTCACAGATGGCCCGTTGGGCGCAGACTGGATGCTTGAAGCAAGCTTGGATGTGGTCGACGCAGAACTGGACGACGGCGACTCCGTGCCCTTCCTGCCCCCGATGACTCTGAAAGGCAGTGCCACAGCTGATTGGGGTCCTCTGGATATAACGGTCGCTCTAATTCATGCGGCCGCCCAGAATGATCCCGGAGCAGGTCAACTGGAGACAGATGGCTACACGGCCATCGACCTCAAAGCAGGGCTCGATCTGGCCGAGATGGGGCTGGCCCCCGCTGGCACCGAAGCCTTCCTAGAGGTCCGGAATGCCACGGACGAGGACATCCGATATGCCACGTCCGTTCTGAAGGATGTGCTCCCTGCCCCGGGACGCAATCTGCGCCTGGGGCTCCGGCTCGCCTTCTAGGCGGCCTCCTTGGCCCGGGTGGAAAGCTCGCTCTTCACCCGCTCGGCCAGCTGCTTCACAGTGAATGGCTTCGGCATAAAGGCAACTTCGCGATCATCGTCGAGCTGCTGGGCAATATCGCGTTCCGCATATCCCGACATGAACAAGACCTTGGCTGTTCCCAGCAAGCCACGCGCTTCCCGGATCAGGGTCGGCCCATCCATACCCGGCATGACGACATCGGACACAACGAGATCGAAACTGCCCGGCTGGTCTTCGAGGATCTCCATTGCTTCCTCTCCGTCACAGGCTTCTTCAACCTCGTAGCCCCGCGAACGTAATTGTGACGCCGCGATCGACCGAACGCCGTCTTCGTCCTCCACCAGCAGGATCCGCCCCCGGCCTGAAAAATCGACCGGCGCCGCCTCCACATCGAGGTTCTGGGGGGCCACGATTTCCGGCTCTGGAATATCCTCCGCTTTGAGGGCGGGCAGGTAAATCTGGAACACCGTGCCTTTGCCAACCTTTGAGATCGGGCAGATATACCCGTCCGATTGCTTGATGATGCCGTACACCGTCGACAGACCAAGCCCCGTACCGAGTCCCTTTGGTTTGGTCGTGAAGAACGGGTTGAAAATGTTTTGCAGATTCTCAGGTGGAATGCCGTGCCCGGTATCTTCCACCTCGATCAACAGATACTCGCCGGGCTCCACAAACCGGAAACCGTTCTTGTGAGCGTCCTTTTCGGAGGCCCGCGACGTCTTGATGGTCAGCTTGCCGCCGCGCCCACCATCCATGAGCAAGGCATCCCGCGCATTGGTCGCCAGATTGATGATCGCCGTTTCAAGTTGGTTTTTATCCGCCTTTATCAACGGCAGATCGCGTCCGTGCACGACGTTGAAATCGATCCGCTCATCGATCAGCTGTCCCAAAAGAATCGCGAATTCCGACAAGAAATCGCCCGGCTCGAACACCTCGCGGCGGAAGGTCTGCTGCCGCGCATAAGCCAACAGCATCTGGACCAGATCCTTCGCACGAACAGAAAATTCGTGGATCTTCTTCAGGTGATCAAAGGACGGATCTCCCACCGGATGAAGCGTCATCAAATGATCATTGTTCAGGATAATTCCGGTCAGCACATTGTTGAAATCATGGGCGACCCCACCGGCCAGCTTCCCGATCGCCTGCATCTTTTCGCCCTGCGCCAGACGGGCTTCCAGCGCCTTCTGCTCGCTGATATCAATGACATAGGCGACCGTCGGCTGTCCCCGCTGATCAAGCGTCACGAACACATTCACATGGGTCTGATCCGCATCCGCCAATTTCAACCCGACCGGCTTATCAATCGAGTCCACCAGAGCCGACCGGAGAACATCCTCGCCGTCCTCCGCGAGGAACAGGTCAATGAAGCGGGTTCCCGGCGACGCGTTCCCGCCGGCCAAATTCATCAGGGCCCGATTGGCGTCCGTGATAATCGCGCCCTCCAGAGAACTTCCCTCAATCCGGGCGGCCCCGAAGGGCGCGTCATCGAACATCGGATCCCCATCCGGCCGGGGTGGCCGGCTCGCTGACGCCGCCAGAAGACGGTTTTCACCGTCAAGGCGCGTCTGGGCATTGGCCATCACCAGAGTCCGCCCACGGGCATCCGCACCTTTGCCATGCCAAGTCGTAATGGTCTGAACCGCGACTTCAACGCCGTCACGGGACCGAAGCATGATGTCCGCGCGCCCGGGAATACCCGACTTACGATCCCGCCGCAGCATCTTCACGAATTCCGGGCGCATCAGGTCATCAAGCCGAATATTCTTGACCGCCTCAGGCAATCCCAAAAGGTCCCTCAGCCAGGCATTGGCATAGCTGATGGTCCCGTCCGCCCCAGACGCGAAAAACCCCATAGGTGCGTCTTCAACATACAGAGCGCGCATATCCGCTGCGTCGGAGATCTGCTCCGAGCCGGTGATCCGGCGAAGTCGCCACAGGACCCTGTTGGCGCGCAGGGGCGCGACGCTGGCCTCAAACTGCATCGGCAGGGACTCATGTCCCAGTGTCATTGGCGGCAGCGTCTCACGGCGCGCCTCGCCGGCCTTTGCGGCTTTGGACAAACGGAAAACCGGCGCCGCCAATCCGGGGACAGCCCCGAAAATCCGGTCCACAGAAACCGGGCTGGACCGATCACCCTGTCCAATCAGGGCCATCTCCGTCAGCTCAGCATAGATCGAATTGGCCACCAGAGGCGCGCCCCCCTGATCGGTAACCAGAACAGCCTCATCCATCGCTTCGATCCATGAAAAGCGAGGCGTTGTCGGCTGCATCGAGGCTGCCAACGCACCTCGTTCCGGGAACAGCCCCATTCGACGACCTGCGCCCCGGATGATCCAAAGCAAGAACACCATGCCGCCAGCCGCCATGGCTATCAGCAGGATGATACCCATCGCGCCCCCGGCGCCGGGCCAGGCGACGGTGGCACTGGCCGCGCCCACCGCGAGAAGCAAACAGCACCAAAAGGCCATTTGCAGCCAATCCGGCTGGTTGCGGTGAACGTCCTGTTGTCCTGTATCCCCGGGGGTCTCGGCCGTCATTCTGCCTCTCCAGACGCGTCTGCGCGCGCCACTTTATGATTCGTTCGCCAGTTTAGCAGGCCAGCGATGGCTCACCTATGCTACACATCCCAAACTTAATATTAGGACGCGAATGGTTAACCAATCGAGAAATTGTCGCCCGATTCGCGGGCGCTGTAGGCGGGGAATCCACAGCAGATTCGGCATTTCCAGAAGACGCGGTCGCCCCCGCGTGCCGAGGTCGACATGCTTCGCAGCGAGTCAGGAGCCTGAGTTCAGGACAGAACGCCGCGCGGACGCGATGCGGACCGCCATCTGCTTGCCCTTGCGCCCCAGCTGGCCCTCAAAAACAACCTCACCTGTTCGGCCGCCATTGAGCACTTCCACCGGTTGATCTGGAGGCAGCCCCAGAACGAGGGTTGCGCCCGCCTTGAGCTCCGTGAGACGGCTCAACGGCACAGACAGACGCGCTATTCGCGCGGTCACAAGGGCCGTGAGGGGAACTTCTGAGCGCCGCAACGCCAGTCCATCTTTCCGTAAGAGGGGAAGCTGGGCACTGATCACCGCAATCTCGGAGCGAAATTCAGAGGCCTCAACCCCGAATTCAGCGACACACACCGCCCCTTGGGGCAATGTGCTGACCACATAGGGCACGTCAGTCTCGATCGACTGCAGTGAAACACCATCGCCAAGGGCCGCGCCCAGAGGTGCAATGAGCTGCTCCAGAAGGGCACAATCTATGGCGCTGAGGCGCCAGACCTCGCCAGAGCGTCCGGTCGACCCACTGGCGCCACATGCCCTGGCAATGAGTGTATCCGCCAGGGTGCCCGGGAGACAAACCAAGGTCGTCACATTCAATTCACTGGTGCCGAAACACGCGATGGCGGCTGTTTTCCCCCGCATCAGGCCCGGCAGAGCCCGCGTCTCCGTCTGCGCGACCTCGTCGAGGACGATGGCGGCCTTGAGGCCGGTGTTTCGTCCAAATGCCAGGGCCAGACGGGCGGCAAGCTCTCCGGCCTGCCGACGCGTGTCCTGCTCAACGGGATCAAGGACCTGGGCGTCTAATGGGGGGATGACTCTCGGTTCAACCTGTGCCGGCGGTACCGCACGGCCAATATGATCGGGCAAGTCGGGGCGCAACAGAGCCGCAATCTCGGCCTTTGTCAGAACCCCCCGGGCGGTCGGGAGGGGACGGTCATCTTCTGACGGATCGACGGCCCCGGACGCCTGCTCCTGACGAGCGGCCTCCCAAGCAGGACGTTGCCTTGCCGTATGACTCATCCGTTTTTTCCAGCTTTTTCTGCTTGTGCCGACTCATCGGGCAACACGGTTAACGAAGAGTTAGGATTTGATCTGTCCGGCGCCCCGGAAGCCGCGGTCAGTCGTCGCGAACAATCCGCTCATTACGTTCGTGACGTTCCTGCGCCTCCAAGCTCAGCGTCGCCGTGGGACGGGCCTGCAGGCGCCCCAGTCCGATCGGCTCGCCGGTCTCGTCGCAGTAACCGTAGGTTCCCTCATCGATCCGACGCAGGGCCGCATCAATCTTTGAAATCAATTTCCGCTGCCGATCACGGGTCCGCAATTCCAGCGCCTTGTCGCTTTCTGCCGACGCCCGGTCCACGAGATCGGGATGGTTGTCCGATTCGGACTGCAAATTGGTGATCGTGGTCTTGGCCCCGCTGAGGATCTCGTTCCTCCAGTCTTCCAGCTTGGCCCGGAAGTAGGCCTTCTGGCGCGGATTCATGAAATCCTCGTCCTTTGAGGGCGTGTAGCCTTCCAGATCGATATCCGACATATTCGCAACCTCCGCTGTGTTAGGGGCGCCTATACTGTGGCTTGTCGCAATCGGCAATCATCTACCCTGATAACGAGCAGGCAAAAACATTCCGCAATTAGAGTGGGTATCTAGCATGCTGTTTGCATAACACCGGAAATCCCCTCTTGATTTGGCACACCGGTTTGTGCGCTTAATGTTGCGGGGCGTTTGGTGGCGTAGACTGTATGAGGCGGAGATGAGCTCCAGATGGAGACAGCGCGAAGCGCGACGGGCTTCGACCTGGCGCCAGTCGCTGTTGTTCAACAGCCTGCTGCTCCTGCTCCCAGTGTTCGCAGCCGAGATCGTCACGGAAGCCTTCAGCGCCGATCTGGCCTCGCAAATGAACAGCCCCATCGCGCAGATCGAAACACGGGACCAGATCCGTGAAGCGCTCGGCGAGCTCATTCCCGGTTCCGAGGACAAGCGCGAGGCCTGGGCCGCACGGGTTTCAGAAACGTTGAACGAGGGCAACTTTCCGGCGGCGAGAGGATATCTTCTGGCCGCGCCCTACATGCTGGACGAACAGAAGGCCCGATCCGTTCAGGCCGCGGCCGAATCGGACACCGCGGGAACCCAGGAACAGCGATATGCCCGGGCCGCACTGATTTTTCTGCCCGATGACGTCCGGGCCACCTATCAACGCGTCGTGACCCCACCCACCGCCGCCGAACCGGCCACCTCGGCCGGCTCGCTGCCTGCCCGTCAGGAGACGGATACGGAGGGGGGGGCGGCACCCGCCCAACCGGTCAGCGGCCCTGAGACCATGTCCCCCCGGGATCCTCTGAAGACCGGGCAGATCCTGTCTCTGATCGGTCGAACCGAAGACCTGACGCGTCGCAGCCAGCTCTGGCTCGCTGACGAGCCCGTGGATACGTTCACGCTGCGCCTGCGTGGGTTGGGTCTGGTTCTTCAGGAAGACGGATCGTCCAGCGCAGATCAATTCGCCGCCGCCGCCTCAGTCATCG
>Ga0213866_10003695_pt1 | contig 10278 bp, 5 predicted proteins | sample PICome_11_FD_160079 | JGI IMG/M metagenome (GOLD analysis project Ga0213866, IMG submission 160079) | Coastal seawater microbial communities near Pivers Island, North Carolina, United States - PICO284 | ecosystem: Environmental > Aquatic > Marine > Coastal | place: USA: North Carolina... | reverse complement strand
GATAACCTGCACAGCACAGAAGAGAAACACGAAGCACTAAAGAACTTAATAGAGGTGCAGATGTGGGCAGAACGAAGTGCATCAATGCATGGTATAAAAAAGTAAAGGGGCCGCTTGGCCCCTCTCTTTTAATCTGCTGCAGTTACTTGCTTACGCACCTTCTTCTCTAGCTTACCTGCATTGATATACCAGAGTAGTAGTACTGACCTCCGACTATCTTTCTCAGCTTCATCGTAGTCTTTAGCATTAATCTCAGCTATAGATTCTTTGATTGTTTTACCTTCGAAGCCGTAACGTCCAGCTAAGTCACCCCAGGCTGCGTCAGCATCACGCTTCTCTTGTGGCCCCATAGCAGCAAACTCACCACGTACATACGCATTAAAGTCTGAACTATAGGTTTCATTCTTAGCAGCAAAGTCTTCCAGTACAGTACGTGCCATCTCACGCTTAGCATTAATGACGTTCTTGATCTTGTCTTCTAAGAACTCTTTCTTACGTCTTACATCTGCGCTGTTGTAGACAGGATCGCTCTCAATGAAAGCCTCTACTTCATCAGCTAAAGAACCTTGTGCAATCTGCTGGGTGAACAACTCTAGTGCACTATTCTTTTCACGATAAGGGTTGTAAATAGAGAATGGATCAATGTTAAGTTTAGCCATCTCCATCTTTAACTTATTAGGTGGAGGACTCTTCGTGAAACCAGTGATCTGTTTTAGTAGAGGGTCAAGCTGACGAAGAGGGCCATCACCAAACACATCGTGACGCACAACGTCATACCCAGTATCTTGGTTATCAGGGTCCATCATCTGGAAGTGTGTACGTGTAGAGCTACCCATCCACTTCATTAGACCTTCTAGTTGTGACTCACCCATGTCAATGCCAGTAACTTCTTTAAGTGTAGCTGACATCTCATTCAGGTTAAAGTCTACAATGTTCTTAGCAAACCTGCTGTACAGATACAGGTTAGGACTACGTGGTCCACCAATGTCTGCCAATGATACTGTAGCATCTAGTGTCTGTGGCATGTAAGATGAACGTGGATCAAACTGACCATAGAAGTCTTTTACTACAGCAGCAGGATAAGTAAACGTACTGAAGTAGTCACCTATAACTTTAGCTACAGGCTGCATGTCTATGTCTTTATCACCATCTGCAATAGCTGTAGCAACGTTATATAGTGTACCTGTTACTTCGTCTAAGGCAGTGCTGCTGGGACGGAACTCTGAACCAAGCATAAGGTTCATCATGTTACGGCTGAAGCGATCCTGATCGTCTAACAGATCGTTAGGCATACCCATATACATACGTGCAGCAATGTTAGCCGCATAATGTATAGGTGCTGCTGGACCCATAGCAGCTTGAGCGTTAGTAACTTCACCAGAAAGCATTCTATCTTCGAACCAGTTTAGTCCTTGCTCTATGTTATCCTTTTGATACATATAAGCTGAGCCAAAGATAGCTGCACCTGTAAGCTGCTTAGCCCATTCTTCATCAGTAAGCTTAAAACCTTTGTACACCATATTAAGCACAGAGTAATCTTTAATAAACTTAGCCTGTGATGCAATGTATCGTGGGAAGGGAATAATAGTAGTAGCACCTGACTTGTGGATAAACCCAATAGTCTTATTTACAAACTTACTTGTATCACTTGCACCTTTACCACCAAAGCGATTCTGGAATGTAAACTCTAAGCTATCATCTAGTGCTTTAGTTATAATGTTATCAGGTATCTCGCTCATCATACCTTTCTCTAGGTATTCTTTTAGGCTAGACCCTTGCTGCTTAAGCTCACGATCAATAGTACCAGCTACCACAGCTTTCTTAAAGATATGGTCAGACATAGTGTTAAAGCTGTTAACAAAGTTTCCTAGCTTAGCTAACTTAGTATCTTTAACTACACCTGCCTCTGCTTGTGCTGCTTCACGAAACACACGTTGCATTAGCTCTGGTGCATCTTGGCGTAGTAGTTCTACAGCAGCATCAGCTACGTATTGATCTCTAACTAAGTAACGAGCAATATCTGCAGCACCATCTAGTGTAGCAGCAGCAGATTCTTTACCTGTTACAGAACGAATCATATAAGTGTTAAACTGATCAAGCATATCAATGCCTGTCATAGCAACACCAAAGATGTTGTTACGCATTGTTGTAGCTGGCTGTGATGTCATGAAAGCTCGACGTGCATCTTCTACATTACGTAGTGATCTTACTACACGGTTTGCTGTAGTTAGTTGTAACTGTGCGTCACTAAGCTCTTTAGCTTCCTGTCCTGATATAGTGGACATTCCCTCGTCATACAGCGTGTCTAACTTCTGCTGGAACTTACCTGCTGCATCTCTGGCCTCCTTACCAGTGATAACTTTACCTGCTGAAGTCTTAAATTGTTTCTGTTGTACAAGAATACGTGCAGCCTCTGATACCTCTGCAGCGTATACAGCAGCTAATTGTCTACGTGTTAGTCCGTACTTCTCTGCTGTCTTGTCGAACAGGGTTACGCCATCACCTTCGTCAATACGTCTAGCCAAGTACTCTGTAATACGTTGGCCTTTCTCAGGCTTAACACCTAACTGTCTTGCTAAGTCTGTAGCAGCAGCACTAAGACGCTGGATAGTACCACGATCTAGACCACCAATAAGACCGTCAGGTAAGTCTTCACTAAGGATGTCTACCTTAGCTTCCATACCTTCTTCGACTAGCTTAGGATCAATAGACGCTAAGAGCTTGTCTTTAGTAAAGCGAATATACTTACGCCCTTCTTCAGTGTCACTAAGTTTCTTTAAGTCTTCTACAGCACGTTTAGTTGTGTCCTGCATACGCTGTGCTTTGGCTACTTCTCCTGCTTTAAGAGTATCAACCATACGCTCAGCACCTTTGTACTGCTGACGTGCAGGTATAGCATAAGCTGCTCCACCTACTGCACCACCCAGCGCACCAGCTAGTGCAATTCTACCACCGCTAATCTCGTAGTCTTCATCAATAGTTTCACCAGCTTCTTTCTTGATAAGCTCTGTGCCTAACTGTGAGGCTGCAGCAACACTACCTTCGAATGCTACATCTAACAAACCACGCTTGATAGAATGTTTAGCTAGTTTCTTTAACCCTTGCTTAGTACCTTCCTTAGCAGCCTGAGCAGCAACTGTACCTGCACCACCTGTCAAAGGCAGCATAGCAGCAGAGACATAGGTAGTAGGTGCTGTCAGAAAACCTTCAGCGTAATCACGCACACCTGCAAAGCCACCGTCTAAGATACCTTCACCTTTAGCGTTATCAAAGGCATTCATCAAACGAGCATAAGACTGCTTCTCTTTTTCTGCTGTCTTATCATCTTTGATATAGTAGAAGTCCTTAGACATACTAACTTCATTTGTATTCATGATACGGAAGTGTTCTAGTACTTCATAAGCAATATCATCAGCAGACATCTGCTTTAGCTCTTCATCCTTCCAACCTTTACGTCTACTCTTAAGGAAGGTAACAGCATCATTAAGAAAGCCTTTGTTCCTTTTCAGGTCAGAGACTTTCTTGTTCTTCATATTCTCAGGGGTGTAATATGTATAAGGATCAGACATTATTATTCCTCAGTAGGTAGTTGCATCTGGATCATACGGATAACCGTTTCATTTACTGGTAGGTTATTCATCTCTATATAATCTTTGATGATTGTCTTTCCATCCTCTCCTTCTAATACAGACATATCAGGGAACTCGTCTTCCATAGCTTTATAGATATTGATAGCTGCACTTGCTAATCGTGTATCACTTGGGTCTACACTATCAACATTCATATCTTCTGTAATATCACCTACATCAATCTGTGTAGCTGCACCCTTAAAGTATTGCTTAGGACTCAAGTAACCAAACGCTAAACGGAAGTCGATAGGTCTTACAGGTAATCCTGCTTCACGTTTTGCATCATCATCCATAGCTTCATATTCTGCATATGTAATCTTTGACGCTGCATCTCTAGCTGCTTCTACGTAGTCTTCTTGTTGTTGAGCTACAGCACGTGCGTTACCTGAAGCGAAGTTAATACCTGATTCATCTTCTTCTTCGTCTTCATCAGGTGTGTTACCTAGAATAGTTGATACAACATCTTCTTCATCTACAACTACTTCAGCTTCTTCTTCTTCATCGTCTGGCGCACCTAAACCTCTAGGTACAGCCATGTCTGCCATGATGTCACGTGGACCTGATGTTCTATCGTCTGTACCACCAGCAGATGTTTCTTGGATGTCAGGCTTAGTGCCTGTTAAAATGTACTCTATGTATTCATCTGTAAGTCTACCATTCTTCTCAAGCGACTCTAAGATAAGCTCTGATGCTAAGCCGTTTTCTACACCAGCTAATAGGTTATCCATCTCAGCAGATGTATTAACTTCTTTAGACAAACGTAATAGTGCTTGGTCACGAGTAAGCTGACTATCTACGCCACTTTGTGATAGAGCTAGTTCTAGGTCAGCAATAGCTAGACCACCTTTACGTAACTTACTACCTAATTCTGTTTCGTCTTTAGCAGCTAAAGCCTCTAATGCACCTTCCACGTTTGTCGCATTAGCTAGATCATCAGTACCAGCAAATGTACGTGTAAAGGTACGTTCATATGTATTAGCTGTAGATGCATAGTCAGTATCTTTATAGTCTGTAACTTCGATGTCAAAACCTTTAACACGTTTAACACCAGGTAAAGGCTCATAACGTCCACCTGTTGCAGCTTGATATGTTAGTACATCTTGTACTGGGATACCCATGTACTGCATAGCTGATAGATGATCTTCAGCAGAAGAAGCAGGGTCTAACATAAGTGTATCTTTTAGAGCTTGACCCCATGACTTAGTTTTATGTACTTCTGACTTATCGTCTGGCTTACCAGCAATGTTACGTGCGTAACCAAGATAGATGTTCTCAAGAGCTTGTTCTGCTGTCATACCTTCTGGTAGTGTTACACCTTTAGGAATATCTAGTGAACCTAAGAACTGAGACTTATCAATCTTAGAACCTTCAGGTAGATTATCTTGTGCTTTTTGGATAGCACTGTATATCTGTGTAACATCATAGTTTTGAGCAATAGCTAGAAACTCCTCATCAGTCACACCAAACTCAGCTTTCATTTCCTTACGAATAATATCAGCATTCTTAGCTTCTGCCATAGACTGCGCCATCTTAGGAGCAGCCCTACGCACAGTATCCATTTGACTATCTACCAATTCATTAAAACGTTCCTCACGTTCTTTGATAGACTCTTGTAGGCTTGTAGCAAAACCTTTTACAAGCCCAGCGCTAAATGCACCTCTAATAGCCATCTTACATTTGCTCCTTCGCCATCAAGCCTTGCGGTGCTTGTTCAGCTTCCATAGGCATTTCTTCTTGTTGTTGTGGTTCTTGTAGCTCTTGCTCTGCTTTCTGCATGATCTCTTCACCTTTGTCTGGTGTACCAGTCATAGCACCTGTCTTCATAGCAAGTTTAGCTGCTAGCTTAGCTGCACGTTTCTGCTTGGCTTCAGCATCTTTATCACGATACTCTTCCATAGTCATTTTATATTCTACGTTCATTGCTTCAGCTAGTGTCTTAATCTGTGTCATAAGCAGAGGTTTAAGTAGAAGCTTAACGTCTACAGTGTGCATACCTTCCATAACACCCATACTTAACATAGTACCAGCAACTACAGAAATAGGAACACCAATGTCCACCATATCCATGACATCATCTAGCACTTCTTCATCTGCTAGTTGTTCCATGTACATCTCGAATGCATCTAGTGGATCAGAGAACTTAGAAGGTTTCTCCCAAGGAGCGTTACCTGGTTCTGCTGTAAGAGACTGACCTGGGATAGGTCCATCAAAAGGAGATAGTGACATTTTTGTTATACCTTATTTAGTGAAACCTGCGCCGAAGTAGAGTCCTACAATGGCTGATACTATATGCGTGTCTAGTGGAGTGATTACAAAACCTTTAGCCATCTTCCACTGTATTGATTCTGCTGGACCAAAGAGCCAAGCTAACGGACCACCAGTAGCTTCAGTGTACCCTACATATACGCTAACATCAGGATACCATACAGCGACTAGCTTTGGCAAGACAATAATAGAGAATACAGCAGATAAAGCGATAAGCCTACGTGTCCAAGCAAAGTGTTTATCTGTCTTACCTGCATCACGTGCATCAGCTACAGCACTACGTTGGAACTCTGCACGTTGCATGAGCATCTCGTTCTGCATCTGACGGGCTTTCATGGACTGCCCCCAGATAGACATAACCCCACCTAGCACGGTGGAGAATAGCATAGTGATTAACTCTAGGGGTAAGCCGAACATTATAAAGCTTTCTTAAGTACAGCGGCTTCACGCTTTCTACGTGAAGGGTATTTATCACCGTAGTTCATTAAGTTATTATATGCTTGCTGCCACTGACCACCTGTAACCTGTGTCCAGAAATTATGTGTAAACATCTTTGGTCCGTATTGATAATATACTGATGCAACTGCAGTAGCTTTACCAGAAGGTAGGTCTTTCCATTTAACAGATGAGTCCTGATTCCATCTATTCTTTAAAGACCTAAACTCCATTTTTTTAACATATGCATCTAATTTCTTTACTTCTTCTTTTGTTAAAGTAAGAGGTACTTCTTTTAGTTTATTTACTGCAGAATCCTTTTTCTTACCAAAGTAAGGTTCTAATTTAGTAACTAAGTCTGTATCATCTAAGTATCTAAAATAGTTCTTATCTTTTGATCCTAAATCAACACCAGTACCAATTGTTACACCAGAGCTATCTAATACTTTACCATCCTTTGTAGGAACATATGCTTTTGTTTTTGATGCTCCTTCTTGCTGACCTAAAAAGACGGTATCAATATTACTAGGGACATTTGGTAATGTATATTGTCTATCTGATATACGTGTTCGTTGTTCTGATACAGTTTCTTTAGGAGTAGTAGTATCTATTTCAGGAGCCTCTTCCGTAGAAGGACTCATTAAGCCTTTCCCAGGCAAATCACTGACATCAATAGTACCAGGATCAACAGCTTCTGCCAAGTCATAGAGAGGTTTAACATTGGTTAGTTTTCCCATATCTGTGTCTGTAACATCTACAAGCGTAGTTTCTTGAGGCATCTGATTACCATAACGTGGATCACGAGAAGCTGAACGTACAGCTACATCTTCTTCCGTTAAAGACTTAGTGATACCAGCAGCTTCCCGCATAAGACGTGACTCTAGTGCGGAACGTTCAGCTTCCTCTTGGGCTAACTTAGCAAGCTCTTCTGCTTTCTCTTTAGACCTATCAAACAAACCACCAAAGAAACTAGTGAACATACCTTCTTCGTCTTGCTCTTGTTTACTTGGCTTAGTACCAATACCAGCAGTTTCTTCCTGCTGATCCTCTTTAGGCTTCAGCAAGTCCTGTAAAGCATAGTAGTCTCTGTCTTGTTTTGTTAGCTTAAATAGTGCCATTATGTTTTTACCTTATAGAAACTTATTTAACACGAAGTCTAGTGCAGTATTTACAAGTTTGCCTGTACCTTCACCTCGTGCTTGATCTACTGAAGCTTGTGTTTGCATCTCAGCTATTAGCAAAGAGTTTTCACGTTGTAGTGCGTTATCTGCTGAACGCCACGCATAATCTAAAGCATCACGTTCTTGCTGTAGCATGTTGTTATACGTAGTCTCAGTGAGATTGTTTGCTTGCTGTGCTGCATCACGGTTGGCTTGGTTCTGTGCAGCGTTATCCATAGTAGTGATAGCTTGTTCCCACTGTGTATTAGCTTGCTCGATTATAAGAGCTTGGGATGCGTTAAACTGATCACGAGCATTCTGTTGTGCTGTATTAAACTGTGAGATAGCGTTAGCTTCACCAGCGTTAAACTTATTGATAGCGTTAGTCTGCTCATTGTTAAACTGCTGAATCTGTGTCTGCAGGTTAGAGAAGAACATGTCTACTTGGTCTGAGCTAGATGCATTAAACTGACGTGCAGCATTCTCAGCAGCAGTATCAGACATGTACACACTTGCTAAGCTTTGTGCTTTAAACATAGCTACTTGCTGCTGGTTAGTCATGCTAGACATATCAAAGTCTAGGAATGCCTTAGCACGTTGTACGTTAGCTTGTTGTGTATTAGTTAAGTTAGCTAGATCAAGTTGTGACATAGCTGCAGCATCTGCCATGATCTTAGCATTCTTAGCATCAAGGTTAGCAATGTCTACAGTCTGCGCCATACGTGCATTCTCTAGTGCTACCTGTTGCTCAGCAGTAAAGTTAATCTGTGCTACATCAGCGATACGTGCAGCGTTCTGCACACGTGCTTGGAACTCTTGGTCAAACTCCATGCCAAGGAACTTAGCACGTTGCTCTGCAGCGAACATAGCAGCTTGCTGTCTGTTAGACAAGTTCTGCGCTTCGAACTGAGCACGTGTCTGTGCATCCATTTGTGCAATAGGTAGTGCAGACTCCATAGCAGCTTGTACGATAGCTTGACCTGCCATGCTTGATGCACCTAGCCCACGAGCAGCTAGCGTTGCTGTAGCAGCCCTCATAGCCCCTGCAGCCCATGCTGGTGTCTCACCACCCTCAAACTGCTCTAGTAGGTTAGTAAGCTGTCCTTGTACTGTAGCTTCAGTAGATGGAACACCAGTAGCTGCAGTAAAGTTAGTCTCTGCTTTAGCACGTTCAAAGTCTACTGCTGCACCGACACGCATCTCTGGTGTCACTTCTAGAGGTGCTACCTGTTCTACACGCTGTGCACGATCAATCTGCTCTGCTGTAAGACCTAGCTGTGCTAGTTGTGAAGGGTCCATAGTAGCAGCTTCAGCTAATGCTTCTGCGCTAGGCTTACCTGTTACAGCAGTTAGCTTAGACATTACGTTAGCTACTTCAGCAGCAGCTTCTTTAGTAGTCATACCAGCAGCTTCGAACTCTTTAGCTAGAGGTACATCTGATGCAATAGCTGCTTCTGTAGCCGTAGCTTGTTCAGCTTCTGCAGCAGCTTGACCTACACCCTCATCCATCAAGCCACGTTGACGTTGCTCTTCTGATACAGTAACTACATCAGCTTTAGTGACCATAGACATAGGATCGTCTAGTATGTCTGCTCTCATCTCTGTGGTGCTAGGCATACCTACACGTTCTAGGTTAGTCTGTGCTTGACTTAAATTAGCTCTAGCGTTAGTTACTTTAACTTTTTGTTCATCAATCAAGCCTTGAATAGTTTCACGCTGTGGGTCATCTGCAGCCATATTAGCTAGCTGATTAGAGTAACTCTGTAGTAGGTTCTGCTCTTTAGATAGATTACTTTGTGCAGTATCTAAGTTAGCACGTGTTTGTTCAGGTGTTACTGTAGCTTGGTCACCGTAATAACTTTTGTATTGCTCTAGCTGTTGTTCATACTGCTGTTCTCTTGCTGTTTTCTCTTCTTCAGTGACAACATTTCGTGTAGCATCTGCAGCAGCAGCTAGGATATTACCACGTCCTGTAGCATAACTCTTGTTCTTGTGGCCTGTCTTAATCTCTGTACCATCAGGATATACAAGAGTCCAATACTTACCATCTAGTCGTAGTGTATAATCTTTAGGGTTTTCTACATTAGCTAACGTAGATACATTTGCTTTAGCCCAAGTCTTATCGCCACCTAATTTTTGGTTAGTACCTTCAGTACCAGCATTAAAGTCTGTCTCAAAAGCTGCATCCATAGCCGAAGCTGGGTCTGTATACAATGTACCTACAGCTTCAGGTAGACCTTGTGATGGATCATAGGGTGGAGGTAAGTTTGGATCAATAGGTTGTGGCTCAATAGGGCCAGGAAAGTCACCAGGCCATCTGCCATACCCTGGCTGATATGCAGAAGGCTTATACCCTATGATATTACCTGCATCGTCGTATATAGGTTGCATATCAGCAGTGGCATAACCACCGCCAGCACCCATGTCAAACCCACCTGTAGTGTTAGGCTGGTTAGTCATACCACCAACCTGCATAGCTACAGGCTGTTGCTGCTGTTGTTGCATATTAGGTTGAGCATACAAGCGATTGTAATCTAGTGGAGGCATCATAGGTTGCTGCTGCATAGGCATAGGAGGAGCCATGTAGCCACCTACTTGCATAGCTGTTTGTGGTCCACCTTGTACACGAGCTTTAGCCATCTGTGCATAGCGTCCCATCATTGATGCAGCTTTAGGGCTAGACATCATGAACTTATTAATGTCATCCTGTTGCGCTGGGCCTGTGTAGCCCATCTTAGATAACAGTGTTTGTTGTTGTTGCGGTGTGAATCCACCAAAACGTTTAGCCA
>Ga0213866_10003687_pt1 | contig 10291 bp, 8 predicted proteins | sample PICome_11_FD_160079 | JGI IMG/M metagenome (GOLD analysis project Ga0213866, IMG submission 160079) | Coastal seawater microbial communities near Pivers Island, North Carolina, United States - PICO284 | ecosystem: Environmental > Aquatic > Marine > Coastal | place: USA: North Carolina... | reverse complement strand
CTTCAGTTTCCACAGGCCAACCAAACGAGCAAACGGAACATAAATTTCTAGTGTCTCTTGTGCAATACGTACTTGCTTGTCCTCTCGTAGTGCAGAAATAGTCGAAATGTTATGCCAGCGATCTGCTAATTTAATGAAAATAACACGTAGGTCATCTTGTGCAGTGAGTAGCATTTTACGCAGTGATGCCTGCTGTCTTTCTGTACGTCTACCCTCATAATGCAGCTTGGAGAGCTTTGTTACACCATCAACCAGAGTAGCAACTGATGTACCAAATTCTTTTTCGATGTCTTCCAATAAACAACATCCATCCTCAACAACATCATGAAGTAACGACGCAATAAGCGTATCTCCACCTGCTTCGAGCCCCGCCAAATATACAGTAACAGCAATTGGATGCTCTATGTACGGCTTCCCAGTGCTACGCTTCTGCCCATCATGCAATTCAATTGCCCTATCTTGCGCATGAAGCACCTTCTTCTGAACATCTTTCGGAAGATAAGTAACGCTTGTGGCCAATGTAGAATCAGCAATATAAGCCATCAGCATGGAATTATACCACCCACTAGCTTCATTGCATAATATTCCCCCTATCGAGACATGTTCAATAGTGCTGCAAGGCCATAAACAATAGATACTCGCTCCTTCACAATATTAATGCATGCTAAATATGCACATCGTCTCTCTAGAGACAATGTTCTCCAAGCCTTAATTTTATCAATATCCCTTATTTCAGGTGTAAATAATCGACCAATTGTTGGGTTATCGATAATACCGTCAAAATCACCTTCAAATTCAGGTGGTGGATTTTCTATATCAATATTCGTCATACCTCTCTCTTTTAGGAGTGATTCTATATCAGAGGCACCTGACTCAGGATCGCCGAATGTATGATTTTCTGATTGCAGCATATTCTTTAAATGTAGCGACAAGAAACGCTACTTTATACTACTAAAATAGTGATTTCAGTCAATAACTATCTAGATAAAATCTAATCATTCTTTAGAGCTTTACATGGGATAATGCAGCACGAAAGCTATGCTAGAGACACAATTTTTTGCTATGCTCTGCGCACACTTATAAATGCCCTATGCCTTTCGATTCCGTAGACCCCTCGCAACGGCTCCCAGATTTAGAAGAAGGAATTCTTCAGTATTGGAAAGAAGAAGACATATTTAAGCGCTCTATCCGTATGCGGGCAGCAGGAAGTAGCGATGCATGGGATGGTAAAAATGAAGGAGAAGGTAAAGCATACTCGTTTTATGATGGGCCACCATTTGCAACAGGAGTTCCTCATTATGGGCATTTGCTTGCAGGGACCATTAAAGATGTTATCCCTCGTTACCAAACAATGCGTGGACACGAAGTGCAGCGACGATTTGGATGGGATTGCCATGGGCTACCAATTGAAAACATCATCGAAAAAGAAAATGACATTAAAGATAAGCAGCAAATAGAAGATATGGGTATTGGTGCATTCAACGACCTCTGCCGAAGTACAGTGCAGCGCTACACAGGTGAATGGCGAACAGTCGTCGAACGCATGGGACGCTTTGTCGATATGGACTGGGACTATAAAACAATGGACCCTGATTACATGGAAAGTATCTGGTGGGTGTTCTCTGAACTTAGTAAAAAAGACCTTATCTACGAAGGTCATAAGCCAATGCATATTTGTCCTCGATGTGTAACACCACTCAGTAACTTCGAAGTGACTCAAGGATATGCAGACATTACCGACCAATCTGCTATTGCAAAGTTTGAACTCACAGATGAACCAGGAACATTTGTTCTTGCATGGACAACGACACCTTGGACGCTACCGGGAAACCTACTCCTCGCAATTCATAAAAAAGTAACGTATGCAAAAGTGCACTTCGATGGGAGTGTGTATATCCTCGCAAAAGACCTTGTTGAAAAAGTTTTTGAGGGCAAAGATATTGAGTCTCAAGAAAACATTGCTGCAAAAGAACTTCTTGGAAAGAAGTACACTCCACTCTTCCCGTACTTTGAAAATGAGTACAAAGACAAAGCATTTACAATCGTTGAAGCAGACTTCGTCACAACAGAAGATGGAACAGGTGTTGTGCACATCGCCCCTGGTTTTGGTGACGACGACTTCGCACTCGGACAAAGAGAAAATCTCGAACTCCTTCAGCATGTTCGGATGGATGGAACATTCGTTGATGCAGTGACAGACTTTGCAGGGCAGCATGTCAAACCACAAGACGACCCATCGAAGACCGACCAGAAAATAATTGCGTGGCTGAAAGAGAACAACAAACTATTTTCAAGTCAGAAGTATAAGCACAGCTATGCACACTGTTGGCGTTGTGATTCCCCTCTTCTGAACTATGCTACCAGTTCGTGGTTTGTCGCTGTAGATAGGATTAAAGATGAAATGCTTAAAGCCAATAGTCGTACGGAATGGGTTCCTTCTCATGTCCGTGATGGCCGCTTTGGTAAGTGGCTGGAAAATGCCCGAGACTGGGCAATTTCTCGTAATAGATATTGGGGTGCGCCTCTTCCTATTTGGAGAACAAAGGATGGTGACGATATGACAGTGGTTGGAAGTCGGGATGACCTCATGAAAGAAAAAATGATCCGCTTCACAAAGGTCACAGCTATCCGTCATGCAGAGAGTGAAGGGAATCTCATCCCGATCTACCAAGGAGAACTCCCTGGGACAGACCTTACAAAGCTCGGAAAGACTCAAGCAAAGAAAGCTGGTGAGTATCTACAAACTCAGAATGTTGATGTTATTTACTGCTCCCCTCTTGCTCGTACACAGCAAACTGCACAGGCAATTGCTGCAGAAACTGGTGCAGAAGTTATTGTTGATGACAGACTGCGAGAAGTGTCATTTGGAGACTGGGAAGGCAAAACTGTGGACTTCTCTGATCTTACATTCTTAAAGGAGCGCCGCGCTCATAAGATCGACTCTGGAAAAGCGGAAAGTATTTATCACTTCGACGGTATGGAAAGTTGGGAGAGTGTGCAAAGCCGTATTGAAAGTTTTATGAACGAAATTCTTCCTCGTCACCGAGGAGAGCACATCGTTGTTGTTTCGCACGCAGACCCTGTCGTAAACATTGAGCACTTCTTTACAAAGACAGATGCTATCAAGCTAAGCCACAGGCCATACCCAGAAAAGGCAACCCCAAAGGCGTACTTCTGGGACCACGATAAGCAACAACAGCTCGACCTTCATAACGATACAATCGATGACATTGTGTGGCCTGGAAGTAAAAGCGACAGCAGTGTAGGCCTCACACTTGTGCGTCACGGTGAAACCGATTGGAACAAAGAAGGAAGACAACAAGGGCATACCGATAATCCACTCAATGAAACTGGCAGAGCTCAAGCACTGGAAACTGCCAATGCCCTTAAGGGAAGAACCTTTGATGTCATTATCTCTTCAGATCTTTCTCGTAGTATCGAGACTGCAGAGATCATTGCAAAAGAACTTGGACTCACACTGGATGCCAAGTGGCCAGAACTTCGAGAGCGAAGTAATGGAGATTGGGACGGGCAAAAAATGGAAGATGTTGCTGATGAATTTGTTGGCGTTGGCGGATACAGAGGTTCGAGCTTCCACCACCTTACTGCTCCAAATGGGGAGTCGCTCACAGACTTCCTTAAAAGAACTGAAGGTGCATGTCGAAAAATTCAAGAGATGTACCCTGGAAAAAAGGTGTTACTTGTCTCTCATGGCGGAACAACACGAGCGATTCTTTCGTGCCTAGAAAACAGGCCGTATAAAGACCTTGCATTACAAGTTGTAAAGAATGCAGAAGCAATCGATATTCAACTTCACCCCTTTGTGAAGCGCATTCCAGAGGTTCTCGATTGCTGGTTTGAAAGTGGATCGATGCCATATGCACAAGAGCACTACCCATTTGAAATGAAGCATCACGGCAGCAAACAGCCTCCTGCTTTCCCCGCAGATTTTATTGCAGAAGGAATGGACCAGACACGTGGTTGGTTTTATACCCTTACTGTTCTTGGCTCTGCTCTCTTTGGGACATCTCCATTTAAACACTGTATTGTAAATGGAACAGTTCTCGCTGAAGATGGAAAAAAGATGAGTAAGCGACTCAAAAACTACCCAGACCCACTCGATGTCGTTAAGAAGCACGGAGCAGATGCTGTTCGCTTCACACTTATGAGCAGCCCTGCAGTTCGTGGTGAAGACCTTCGCTTCTCTGAGCAACTCGTTGAAGAAACAGTGCGCAATGTCTTACTTCCTCTTTGGAATACCTACAGCTTCTTTGTTACCTATGCCAATGGCTGTGGTTTTACACCAACGGATAATAGAAGACATTCGACACATTCTCTCGACGTTTGGATCCGCACAGAGGTACAAGACCTCGTAAACCGAATGACGATGGAGATTGATAACTACAATCTATCAGGAACATGTGGTGAGCTTTATGAAACGATTGATGCTCTCACCAACTGGTATATCCGTTTAAGTAGAAGGCGTTTTGCAGGAAAGGGTGCTATCGATAATGTCGATGCTAGTGGAGACCAAGAGGAGCAAGATCGCCGCGATGCACTTTCAACACTCTACGATGTGCTTCTTACTATCTCTCAGGCACTTGCACCATTCTGCCCATTTATTACAGATGCAATTTATCTCAACCTCGTTGAAGAAGAGCATCATTCTATCCACATGACAGACTGGCCTGAGGTACGAGAACTCAGCTCTGATGAGAAAATGCTTCTTGAAAAGACACGAGTAATGCGAAGTGTCGTTAGTCTTGGAAATGCTGTACGAAGTGAAGCGACTATTAAGGCTCGGCAACCATTGAAGCGGGCGACCATTGCGGTTCCTCCTTCACTTCAGTCGAGTGTAAACCTTACTGAAGATGACCTCGCAATCCTACGACAAGAGCTCAATGTGAAAGAGGTTTCTTTTGCAAATAACCCTGAAGACCTTGCAGAAAGCTTTGTTCAAGTTGATGCACGAAAAGTAGGACCAAGGCTTGGAGGACGAGTACAAGAGATTATTGCGGCTGGGAAAGATGGCGCATTCGAGATACAGCCATCTGGAGAGATTCTTATTATGGACGTTGTCCTTTCACCTGATGAAGCGAAGCTTGTCTATCGTGGAAAAGAAGGACAGAACGTTGCTGCTGATAAAGGTGTTGTTGTGTCACTCGATACAGAAATGACTGATGAACTTCTTCTTGAAGGAGAAGCACGAGACATCATCAGAAACATTCAGCGCATCCGAAAAGAATCAGGATACGAATTTACCGATACTATCATCCTTAGCATCACCGGTGCCGATAACATCATGAAGACATTTGCTAGCCTCATTGCACAAGAGACAAAAGCAATCCTTGGGGACAATAAAGGAGGTGACCACACCATCGTTGTCGGAGAAAAGGAAGTAGTCATCCGTTTTGAAAAACAGTAATATACGTGCATGTCTTCAGAAAATAATACTCATCACGCATTAAAGCTCGCTATTAAGTCTATTCTTAATATCGTACTTGTATGGACAATGTCACTGTATCTCAACCAATACTTTAGCCTTAGTGGTGGTATTGTTGCTGCAATTATTGTTGGTGCTCTCATTACACTACTCAATATTTTCTTCCGTCCGATACTTGCTATCATCCTTCTACCGCTGAAGTTGTTTGCAACGATTATTGCCATCATCATTAGTAATGGTGCGTTTATCTATGTTGTTCACCTTGCAACTCAGCGTATGGACTCGAGTCTCGTACAGCTAGAGATCTATGGAGGTCCATGGGGTTGGATTGTCGTTGCTATCTGCTTTGGGCTTGCAAACTGGGTTATGAAGGAGATGTTTAAGTAGTATCGATATGTAACTTTTCAGATGAAACGAGTATTTGTCAGTTGCGTTTGTCTGAACGAAAAGAATAATCATGTGCACTCTTTTCTAGTGCCCGAATGCTCTGCAAAGCAGAGTTGAGGGTACGCACAGGTACGATAAAGAGTTATTGCTTTGAGTGAGTTAGCAACTGACTTGATTTTTCGTGCCTTTTTATCAAGAAAAAGGCACAAGAGAAAGCGGAGCACTAAAGACTCTTGCCAATAAAGTCATTGAGTGCCCAGCTCATTCCTTTGATAGCTGCATTTGGTGGAATATTGTGATGTGACGACACAACACCAAACTCTTTCTCTGTCTTTTTCCATCCAAAGACAATAAAACTTGGAACATCAAGCTCTTGAAGCAATGCTTCTATTTTCTTTTGGACCTCTTCTTGGTTCATCGGATTATCCATAGTTTTTCTGGGAAAGGAAATAAGAGTATACTACGACCATCCCTTTCCCTAAAACATTATTATCGGTGACTCTAACACTCGCACTTTTATGTGCTAGTAGTCCTGCGTATGCACTATTTTTTGATGTTCCGGAAGACCATCCCTATGCAGATGCAATAGACTTTCTCACGCGGGAAGGAATTGTAACAGGATACGAGAATAGATCTTTTAAGCCAGAGAATGCTATCAACCGTGCAGAGTTTACAAAGATTTTGATGTCTGTGCTGTATCCAGATGCATACATCAATGATTGTATAAAGAACCTTCCCATAAGTGACGACCTCGTTATTCCTCAGTTTAGTTTTCCAGATGTGCCTTATGATGCATGGTTTGCCAAAAGCATCTGCTCCGCATGGAGCAATGGTATTGCGAGCGGCTATCCAAATGGACGGTTTTACCCAGAGGAAGGAGTAAATTTTGTAGAAGCTGCGAAGATGCTTTCTCTTGGATTTGGCCTCACTGGTATAGAGCTTCCCGAACTTGGTCGGAGTGATAACCTTAAATGGTACACGCCATACGTAGAGTTCCTCGCTGCTGAACGAGCAATTCCTGCAAGTATTAACCAATTAGACCAACCAATTAATAGAGGTGAAATGGCAGAGATGATCTACCGTCTGAAGGATTACCCTCTCAAACCAAACCCTGTAAAAGCCTATAGCAAGACTGCGGAAGATGTCTTGTACCCTGTGACATGGAAAGAGTATCGAAACCATGAATTCAGCCTTGTCTTCAAGTACTCAAATGTATGGCCAGAACCGCATGTTCTCCCTCGTGGTACGTATGATGGGAGAAGTCCGTATATTAACTCTGAATGGACAATCTACTTTGGACCAAAGGTAACCGAGAGCTGTATGGGAGACTCCGCATGTATCAAAAGAGATATGTGGATAGATGGATATCGAGTAGCAGATAGCGAAGCCATCCTCGATGCGGTTGAAAATGACCTATACTTCATAGATCTCGAAGATGAGACAATCATCAACCGAATGCCAACCCTCATTCTCCTCGAGGAAGTTGATACATGTATTGATAAGCGAGCCTTCTTATTTGGAAAGAACTGGGTCTATGCGTTAAATATTAAGTGTGGTGGGCAAGATGAGAAGTTGTATAACTTATTTGATCAACTTGTGAAAACAGTAAAAGAGATCGAAGGAAAAGTCCCCGAGCATAGGAATTAAGAATTGTTATCTGATATACTTTAGATCTCGCTTCTTTACACCATTGGGGATGACAGGTTTTGACAGTGTGATTCTAGAGTAAGACCGTTTCTGTTCGGGATGGCATCGGTTCCCGATACCCACTTGATGCACCCCTTAATTGCAGAAGACTCTGTAATTGGTAAAGCTATGGCTAAAATGAACTTTTCATTTGCACCTGTGCTTGCCGCCTAGTTCGTCTTTACGAACACGTCTCTCTTCTGACTTCCGCTACGTAGAAGAGGCGTAATTAGCGGAACGGGTTACTGAAATGATACGGCAGTAATACTGTACCCAGTATCGATCCTCCTTTTTCTTTCTTGTTTCTTCTCTTGTGAAATTGGTGACTTAGAAGATCCATGACAGTATGAACACTTGCGCTACACATTGGACCCGGGTTCGATTCCCGGCATCTCCACCATTGACAAAATTAAATATAGTTTTATATTACTTGTATGAAAGATGCACTTACAGAAGTAGTTTTTGACTATCCATACAACTCCTTCGGTAAAACCTATTTGGCAGAAGGTACTGAGTATCCAGAGAAATTTGGAGGCAATTGTGTATTTCTAACTCAACAGCTCTCGCGTAGGTTAATGCAGCAAGGACTTATACCTGAATACCTGTGGAATACCGATGCCACACACTGGGCTACTGTTTGCAGAGAGGGGAAAAGTCTATATTACCTGGATCCAGTACTACTTCACGGTGAGCCAATTAATATTAGTCGCTTACAAAAACAGAAAGGCTCTATGGTATACAATGCATATCCTGTTTTAAACACTCAGCCGACAGTAGTGACAGTTACCAGTACTGGGGCACATAGCATTTCAGTAAATTCCCATGGTTACAGCCAAGGAAAAATGAAGCCAATAAAATCATATGATTATGATCTTAGAGATACATCGACCGTACCACCAAGTAATTGGGAACAGGTACGAGATGCTAATCCGTTGTCGTTTTTGCGTATGAAGGTATTAGAGTCAGAGAAGCAAGCTACAAGCTTGTTCCTTACTAATACTGGTTTCATGCACATAAAGCAGCCTAACAAACCAAAGGTGTATCAAGAGAAGCATCCTGAACAGTTTCAAGAAATTCTTGAAAGAGTTTCAACGCATCTTCGAACTAGTACAGGTGAGTTATTGCATTTTTTCTACAACGGTCAGCAGTTACATCGAGAAAGAGCTTTAGCCATGAATAGTTGAAGCAGACTATCGAACTGATTCCAATCTTTTCGAATCCTTTCCACCATAAATATAAATTTACTCAATGTACATGAGCATGCCCTTTTGCACTTGTATGGTTTCCATTTGCAAATGATCGTGCAGCAATCCATGTAGAGATTGGCACAGCCATAAGAAGTGTAGAGCTACCAACAAGTGTTCTAACTATCTCTTCTGCTATAAATTCGCTATTAATTATTACCCACCATGGCATCTCTTTATTCATTGAAAACAAAAGAAGAATTGGCAATGATGCACCCACATATGCCAAAGCAAGGGTATTAATAAGTGAAGCAATATGCTCACGACCTATTGAGGTACCCGAAACATACAATTCTTGAAAACCAAGTTTGTGGTTCGCCTTTGAAAGTTCATCAATAGCTGCAGTCTGGGCCGTTGTTATATCATCAAGGACTCCAAGAGCACCGATAATGATTCCACCAAGTAAAAGACCGCGAAGGTTTACCTGCTCCGTTGCACCCATTTGTAAGAACATAGATTCCTCAGTTCCCATACCAAAAAGTTTTCCAAAATGCACAAATATCACTGCAAACAGTGTGGAAAGAACTAGTGTAATCATAGTGCTTATGAGCGCAATTGTGGTTCTTCGATTAAATCCATGAGCAAGGTAGAGAGAAGTAAATGCTATGCATACTGCGCCAATGAGACTAATCACTAGAGGATTGCTTCCAGCAATAATCTTTGGAACAACAAAGAACACTAAAATAGCTATTGATGCAGCGAGTCCAAGGATGGATGTAAATCCAACTCTTCCAGCCAGAAGAATGCCTAAAGCAAAAAAGAAAATTGTTAGCCCTAGTATTGAAGGAAGGCGGTACTTTTCCCTCATGAGATAAGAAACACTACCATCAGCTCTCGTAATACGCTGCATAATCATTGTTTCTCCTTCGCTTAGACGCATGTCATCACGATCATTGAGTATGCCATTTTCTATCGTTATTACCTTTCCTTCATCTTCTCCATCGATGATGCGTAGCTCAACATTCTGTACACTTCGTACTAAGTCTGCAAAGTTCTCCTGTGCTTCTGACGAAACCGTAAGGACTTCTGCTCGGATGTAAGAGTCTGACGCAGGAGCATTTACCTGAGCAAGCGCACTTGGAGGTACCAAGAATAATATGAAGAACAGAAGATATCTCATGGCTGTATTATACATTAATGTTCGTGATGTAATTCTTCCTCATGATGAACTGGCTCATCTCCATGACCATGTGCATCATGTCCTACAGTAAAGAGCGTATACATCAGGCCAATCCCAGCCATCATTGATAACAATTGAAATGCAATATTTCGTGGACTGGACTCCTTATGGAGCACAGGAATCAAGTCACTCCCAGCAATGTACAGAAAGTTTCCTGCAATGATCGGGAGTAATATTACTTCAATGCCATGTATCTTCTCTCGTAGAACTAGCAGAGCAATTGCACCTAGAAATGCAGTTAGTGCCGACAAGAAATTTGCGAGTAATGCTTTCTTTCTACTCCATCCACTATGAAGTAAGACTGCAAAGTCTCCGATTTCCTGTGGTGCTTCATGAAGAATAATACCAATG
>Ga0213866_10003684_pt1 | contig 10295 bp, 6 predicted proteins | sample PICome_11_FD_160079 | JGI IMG/M metagenome (GOLD analysis project Ga0213866, IMG submission 160079) | Coastal seawater microbial communities near Pivers Island, North Carolina, United States - PICO284 | ecosystem: Environmental > Aquatic > Marine > Coastal | place: USA: North Carolina... | reverse complement strand
GTAAGCCAGATAAAGAAAGCATTCAAAAAATCAAACGAAACAGGGAATAGTGATTGGGATAACTTAAGCATTGACTATGAAAGCCTTGAACAAGCTAGAAATGAAAGAAAGAAACTTGTAAGATCCCCAAGGGAAAAATTAAAATCACAATTAGGATTTGATCCACTTGACGACAAGAAACTAAGAAAAATTCAGGATGTTTATTCAAGCATAGTTGCCCCTAAAGGAGCCCATGTTAAAGATGCAAATGGTCAAGAGATAGAAAATTTCTCCACTGAAATTAGAAGCGGCTTGAGAAAACGCTTTCAAAAACTAAGAACTGCCGAAATAAATATAGATCCAGAACAAATTGGTGGCAAAAGTAAATTCTCATCCCCAGAATTAGAAAAGAAAGCTCCTGACAAAGCGAAAAAGAAAAAAAGTTTTTCAGAAGAATACCTACAAGAAAGCGTACAATCTTCAATTAATAATATATTTCCAGAATATAAGGCAGGCTCAATCAATGTAGGGATTGATAAAAGCAATAATAGTGAATATGGAGAAATCGTTCTTGCAATGCCTGACTCAACAGATGTTGACAAAATCAAAGGCAAGCTTGAACAAGTATTCCAAAGCGAGCAAAGAATTACTATTGAAAAATCGAAAAACGAAGAAGGCTCATCCTTGCAAATATGCGGAATGACCCCAAAGCCCGTCTCACAAATTCTAGAAGGCCATTTGAAAAGACACTCCCAAGGAACTGCAATCCAAATGTAACCTCCCATCTCGCAGCAGAAGATTTCAGAAGACAAGATAAATCAGAACAAGAAGCATGCTGCGCAATAATGTATGGAACAAGGGTTAAAAAATTAACTATTTATATTTCAATTCTCGATATAATAGTGTATATTGCTTTGAAAGATTTTTGAGTAATATATATGCAGGCACTTAACAAAAGAGAATTAACAACCAAGGATAAAAAATATATTCGCGGTGGATGCTGTGTAATGAGCGCTGGATTAATGTGTCAGGCCACAGGTGAATTTTTAGGAAGCGAATCTACTCAGGACAAAGCATTAGCAATTACACATTTTGCTATAGCAACAGGTACCTTATTACTTTCACTGACATATAGTGAACAAAACCAAGATAAGCAAGCCCCTGCAAAAAAACAAAGAGATGAGGAGCTTGGAGAAAGACGACCTCTTTTATCTGGTCGCAAGAAAAGCGTAATAGAAGAAATAATAGAAAACGGTGCAAATAGAGCTCCTCCTGAAAGGACTCTGTCTGTATAACGTGCACATTTTGAAAGCTTTTTGCGTCACTTATTGCAATAAACTTTATTTTGTGCAACTTATATAACTATAAAACACTTTTAAAAAGGAGTATGTTATGGCTTTAACTTCAAAATTAAGACAAGATTACGCTGAATTAGCTGACGGATATTTAAGTGGAATGTCTGCTTATTCTAGGTCTGAAGACTCAATAAGGCAAGAAGGTGGAACTACGGGTTTAGTAGGAAAACCTGAAGATATTATTGAAGCACTAAGCTCTATAACCGACCCAGATGGTGAACATGAAGTAAAAGAACCTCTTAAGGAAAGCATAGGCGCCATAAAAGAGCTACTTGAAAACCCTGACATGTACGTTCGAAACCCTAATGATTATGATGAGTTTCAAGGGATAGTAACATCCAGAATACAAAAGAAAATTGAAGACTTAAAAGCACTAAGCCCTGAAGAGGCGCAACAGGAACAAGAACGCCAACAGCAAAATGTCGAACGTGCGAGACAAGCACAAGAAGACCTTGCAAATGCCACTCCCCCACAACCTGGTACTGAAGCACACTCCCTTACCGAAGGGCAATGGTTAAATCAACAATTTGGCGGAGGTGGTAATACAGCTACAGCACTGCAAAATAACAATAACTTTAATGACTTGCAAATTGATCAAGGTAACAATATTTCTAATCTTAATAATGATAGTAATATTACAGATAGAATTATTAATGACACAAACTATAACAACAGGAACAATGACGACGGAAACAATAATAACACAGGCATTATTAACACCTTAAACAACACGGTCACCCAAAGCATTAGGGATGTTCTGAACAACGATTCATTTGATTACCCTTCTAACAATTATTATAACAATTTTTCTAATCGCATCGATAATAGTATAGTTGATGATATTATTAACAGAAGGGGCGAAATCAATGAGAGGAGTAACTTGGACTTCGATAACAGAAGGGACGAAGTTAATGAAAGGAATAACTTGAGCTTTGCTGATAGAATTATCTCAAGTGATAGATCAAGATAAATATTTTATATAAAAAAATCATTACTTTATTTAGCCTGCATGTATAATTACATCGGGCTAAATAATTAGTTGCCACTCAAAATTAGTCATATACAACACCCCCTACTAAGTATATAATATCCATAATTAACAGATTCTTATTACAATTCTGTATTATGTAACTATTGATAGAACACACTAGGGAAAACAACTCAACCAATGATTGAAAGAGTCATTAAAAAATTAACAATCAATTACAATACAATAGTTTTATTGTTAACTTTTTTTATTTTCTCAAACTCTTTTGCTCAAAGTGACTATATACCTCCAGACAATTCCAATATTAATAAATATCAATCAAATCCAATCACCCCAGATAGCAATTCAATATCATCTGACAAAGTAGATGAAACTAAAAGCTTCGGCCAATTAGAACACACAATTGCCCGAGAAATGGTAAATATAGGTCAAAGCCTTGAAGGCAATCCCGAGATAGAAGATGTAATCTCAGTTTTAACAGCAAGGAGTAAAAGCTTCCTGTCAGGCATGACTGATAACTCTTCCAATTGGATGTATGATAAGATTATATCATCACTTCCAAAATTTAAGAGTAAAATGGTAACGGCTGCAATAGCAGCGTCTTCAACTACGATGCTAAGAGGTGGCAGTGATGTTGCCAAGGACTTTGCAAGCTCCGCTGTTAGCTCATCAAATAAAAATGGATATTACGACCTATCTAGCAACCTTAAAAAGGTATATCTCGTTAGCTCACTAGAGGGAATTAAAGCTGCGGCTGGGGCAAGCACACTAGACATCCTAAACAGACTTGAGCTTGAATATAATGTTAATGACTCTGGCATTGAGGAATATTCCGCCCTTACAATGCAACCTATATGGGATAGCAAGGACTTACGTCACAACATATTTGCACAAGCTTCATATTCCAATAAAGAAGCGCATGATATATTTGCAGACCCAAGTGATTATCGTCACACGGGAAATGCAGGACTTGCATATAGATATATAACACCAAATGAAAGGCATATGTTCGGTGTTAATGCATTTTTTGACCATCAATGGCCATATCACCATAACCGTATATCATTTGGCTTGGATTACAAAAACACTCTTGTCGGTGCAAGTGTTAACAAATATATTGGTATCTCTGGTTGGCGTAAACGTGGTGACGGCTTCGAAGAAATTGTTTTAGACGGCGAAGATATTGAATTATCCGGAAGACTACCACAATTACCCGAATTAGAGTTATTTGCTAAGGGATATCATTGGAATCAGGGAATTACTCAAGTTTTAAACCCTGATGGAAGCGACATATATGGCTATCAATTAGCAACTGAGTACACTCCGATAAATGGGTTTACGATAAGAAGCTCAATCAGGGACGACAATGCTACTGAAGACGCGGAAGCTCAGATAACTTTCCGTTTTAATTATATATTTGGCAAAGGTACAAAATACTTATTTGAGCGCCCCAAATATAATTTAAATTCCGTTGTAGAAAGGCGATTTGATAAGGTAAGGCGCAATAATGACATCCGAGTTCAAGTAAGGCAAGAGCTAGGCATAACTGCTATTGTAACATACGAACAAGGAGCTAATGTTAGCCTCGGTCAACGCATCGCAATTGGAACGACTATAACAACAAACGGCTCCACAGGAGATGCGGTCACAGTTGAGTTCGGTAACGGAGCAAGATTAGATGTAGGTCAAAACACGCAAGTTCGTATTGAAAGTGACCGTTTGGTGCTTATCACAGGTATCATACAATTTACCAGCGGCAATGGCGGAATAACGACTATATCAGTACCAAATGGTACTATTAACCTGATAGGAACTGATGTTGATGTCAGAGTATCGGGCACTTCTAACACCCTAAGAGTTAGGGATGGCTCTGCTGACTTTACAGACGATACCGGAACAACAAGGATTAACGCTGAAGAATTGGCAGAAGCAATTAGTGGTGACGGAGTCTCCCCACAAAAGAAGGCAGAAGGGTCATCCATTTATGATACACATGAAACCGATGCTCACGCACAGCTTAACATTGTCGGGCCATCTGCCAATAGTAGCAATGCCGCATCTTATATAACTTCAGCTATTTCAGTAAACGGCTCAATAGCAAAAGGTAACGTTCTAACCTTTACAGCACCACTTTCGCAAAGCGTAACAATAACAGGCAGCCCTCAACTTAAATTTACTTTAAATAACTCTGATCGGCTTGCAGATTATAGCAGCGGAAGCGGGACAGATAACATTACATTTACCTACACAGTTCTATCTACAGACCAAGGTCTTACTAATATTAACGTAGACTCAATACAAAAAAATGGTGGCACTCTTACAAGCTCTAACGGCGCAGCATTAGTAAGGAAGATTAGCGGCATAAAAACAGCCGAAATCACAGGAATGCTAGGCCAGACAAAATGCCCTGACGGAGATTTGTCAGCTCCCGCTAACTCTGCTTGCGCTAGATTATTCGGTTCAGACCCAACCAATATAGACGATGTAATGATATATGCTGGAGATGTACCAGGAACAACAACAGACTTCTTCGTGCGCCGCTGCGACCTAAGTCAGGATTATGACCCTACAGATGACAGATGCGAAGATGGAAGCGGTGATCCAAATGGACGAACATTAATGCAATGGAAAGATGCTAACACAGACTCAGCCGGAGCATTTGTATCAATCGGCGATCCGTGGACAACAACAAAAGCAGTAGATGGACCGGGGAACACAGCACTGTTGGTGGCAGACGGCTCAGGAACTCACCCCGCAGCTGAAAACTGCAATTCATTACCAGGTGGTGGCTGGTATTTACCTGCCTTATCAGAGGTGGATGTAATATATGCAAATCTAGTTGGCACAGATGACCCTGACCACCCATTACCAACTCTTGGCAATGCAATCGATTCAGCCAATGCAGGAACAACAGGGCCACTGCGTTCAAGTTTTGAAACGGCAGGTGAAAAATATTGGTCCTCATCAGAACGTAGCGGAAGTCAGGCTAAATCTGAAAGATTCAGCGATGGCAACCAGCCTGCTGGCTTGGATAAAATAAGTACACGCGTAGTTCGCTGCGCAAGAAGATAATTTTCTATGAAATGGTGGGCGTTGAGAGATTCGAACTCCCGACATCCACGGTGTAAACGTGGCGCTCTACCAGCTGAGCTAAACGCCCACTTAAAAAGAAGTGAGGTGCAAGCTTATACAACTCATTTAAGAAACAATCAACATAAAATTATCAATAATCATTATTTTTTATAGCATCATCACAATTATTTCTTTATTTATGTTCGTTAACACAATTCAATCTAGTAAAAAATCATATGCATGAAGTATCTTATAGAGTTTATTATGAAGACACCGATAGTGGTGGGGTAGTATATTATGCAAATTACCTAAAATTTGCAGAACGCGCCAGAACCGAACTTCTCCGCTCCTTAAATATTAATCAATCTGAATTATCGAAAAATGATGGTATTTTCTTTGTTGTACGTAAAGTTCAAATGGACCTATTAAAAGCTGCACGCTTAGATGACATTCTAGACATAAAAACAACGATAGTCCAAATCTCAGGCGCAAGTATAACAATGCAACAAAATATTTTCATCAATGGTAATAATATAAATAACATAGATGTGAAAATAGCCTGTGTAAATGACAAGATATTACCTACAAAACTACCTGATGAGTTAAAAAGAAAATTTATGGAAGTAAAAACTAATTAATATTTTTTTCTTCTCCCATCCAGTCACGGTAGCTTACCGCTGGAGAGAAGTAGTTTCCTTGAAGATAATCAACACCAAGCTCAATTAAAATATCGGCCGTTTCTTTGTTTTCAACAAACTCTGCAACAGATATTAGATTAAAGTTCTTACTAAACTCCATTAGAGTTTTAACAAAGAACTTATTTTGAGGGTTGCTGGTTATATCTTTCACAAACGAACCGTCAATCTTAATTATGTCAACAGGAAGGCTTTTCAACTGTGAAAATGATGTATACCCAGTACCAAAATCATCAAGAGCTATCTGACATCCTATATCCTGCAAAGATGTGATAACCTTTGCTACAATGTGCATGCTCTGAGCCTCAGATGTTTCAGTTATTTCCACTATCAACCTTGAAGCAACGTCTTCATTGAGTATTTCTTTAGCCTTGTTAAGCCACTTAGAATTATTCATTGTTACGTTAGAAAGATTAACTGATAACTTCAAACTCGGATATTTTTTTAATTCTGTCACAACAAGATCAAAAACCATAATATCGATTTCATCAATAAAACCCATTCTCTCGGCAATAGGAATGAAAGGGCCAGCCGATGATATAGAATTATCCTCGTTGACTATACGAAGAAGACTTTCGTAATAATCCACTTCGCCTGACTTACTATTGATAATAGGCTGAAAAGCAAGCCTTAATTTATTATTTAGGAATGCATCCTGAATGTAACTTGCTAATAGCATTTGGTTCTTTGCTTCTATTTGGTGAGTTTTATAATTCTTGTATGGAGTATAATGCATATATACATCTTTAGCATCATTTAATGCAACATAAGCTTTATCAATAGCATCTGTCGCATCTGATGCACTACCTGGAAAGTCAACACTTCCAACAGTAGTCATAATATGTATAGGTTCCAATGAATCTACGCACCCAAAATTCTGTATTTTTTGATGTATATCCTTGGATTTTTCATGAATAAGATCCGGAGTTATATCTTTTAGTATTATATTAAGCTTATTTCTGTCGCTTCTAATGACTAAACCATTTTCACCCACATCATTCTCTAACTTGCTTATGATACCAGAAATCAAATCTTCTGTGTACTCACCACCGTGCGAACTTATAATCATAGCTAGATTGTCTATGGACACATAGAGAAGGCCGCCTGAGCGGTTATTACTTATTGCCTCTTGCATTTCCTTCTCTAATAACGGTAGTACATTACCGTAATATTTTAGAGAATCTTCATTTTTTTTATCTGTCATTCTCAAAAGATATATGATTTGTAACCATATGCAATATTACAAATTAATTATTAATAAAATGTTAAGTAGGCTATCATTTTCGCTGTTTTTATATAACAAAACACTAATTACTTGATATTTTTGTATTAAATCGCATTAAATCACTTTTTAAAGTTAGAGTACTATCATCTAAAATGCGTCTATAGACCTGAGAATTCTCAAGAACACGCTGAATATAGTTCCTGGTTTCCTTAAATGGAACATGCTCTATCCAATTAATAACTTCTTCAACCTTAGTAAATTTTCTCGGATCCCCATACTTTTTTATCCACTTATTAACATTTGTTGGTCCTGCATTATAAGAAGCAATTGCCAACAAGTAAGAACCATCAAATCTATCTACCAAATAGTTTATATAGTAGCTCCCGAGTTTAAGGTTGTAATCCGGACTTGAAGTTAGGAGACGCCTGTTATACCTAACTTTTAGCTTTTTAGAAACATATTTTGCTGTTGAAGGTATAATTTGCATAAGTCCCCTTGCACCAGCACTACTCTTCGCGTCTTTATCAAACAGGCTTTCTTGTCTGACAATAGCAAAAACCATTGGCTTTTCAGCAAATAGCTTTTTAGATGAATTTAACACAGGCCAACCTGTCTTCGTCAGAATAACATCTTTTTTCAATGCTTGCTTTGCAGCTATCACTGAAAACTCTGTTTCGTCCATATCTATCCCAAGGCTACTAATAAGACTCATCTCATGAAAATTATTATTATCCTTTATAGCTGCCTTAACGAACCATTTTGCCATATGTTTTTTATTAACCTTGATAAGCAAATATGCAATTTTAGCCAAATCATTATTTTTATGTTTTAAATGGCTTACATACGGTTCTTTATAATTTAATGGTATTTTTATCTTTTTATTTGGAGTTACTTTCAGATGAGCCATCTGACCGTAAAATGTGGTTGGATTCTCAGCCGCTAATTTATACCATTTTTTAGATATATCATCATTTCCATTCTCCTCTGCCGAACGCCCTGCCCAATAAGCAGCTCTTGCCTTGCTTACAGGGAAGTTAACATTTTTATACATAGCATAAAAATGTTCGTAAGCATTCGTTTTGTTATTTAGGAAAGTATGAGCCAGCCAACCAGATAGCCACTCAGCTTCTGCGAATTCTGCCGTACCTTCTTCGTTACCATGATTTGATGATAGTTGATAAGCGTGTCTATACTCTTTACTATCTAGCAGCTCCCTTATTATCCTGTTTTTCATCTTCCACCATTTTTCCTGATAAGGCATTGTTTTATTTGCCTGCAAAAGAAATCTGTACGCCCTTTGGTAGTTTTTACGTTTAAAATGCCAGTTTGCCCGATCATATAATAGCCCCGGATTATCTCTTAATTCATCATGAACCCGGTTAATCAGATGATCTACTCCCCTCTTCCTTTGTATCAGGTATATCCTTGCGGTAAACATGGTTTTATACTCGCTATCAACCTTGCCTATAATCCTTTTTGCAGCTGATATTTTATACTCCCAAAGAAGTCTGTCGATTCTGTAAAGATGGTCTTCCTGCCTTAATCTACTCGCATGTTTTTTAAGAAAGTCCCTTTCAACATCTAATGAGAAGTCACCTTGTACCCATGCTTTCCTTATTAATTTATTTACCTCTTCATCTTTGTAACCATGCCCTATCATTGCCTCCGCAAGAATTAGCATTGCATAACCTGTAACAGGCTTCTCATCTTGGAAATATTTTATTATTATATTTGGATCAGTATTTCGCTTGAGTGACTGCTCTGCGCGATTCCTCAAAACCTTTAGCCTCGGCCAAGATTCGTTCTCTTTTATAAATGAAGAAATTTTCTTATAATCATTTCCTTTATAATCTTTTTGGTATTGCAACCATAATATAAACTTAACTATATCATCATCACCGGTTTTCCCAGCCTCAGCAATTGCATTATCATAAAGCTTCAAGTCAATGTATCTTAAAGCTATTTTTAGGTGCACAATATTGTCTTCGCTAACAGACAAGTTCGCAGCACTTGCGGTGTTAGTAACTATTGAAAACAAAATTATTATGGTAATTGTAAGACTCTTTAACATGGTCGTAGTTTATAAAGTTCCATTTAGTAGTTTGCAAATCATTTTGAATAGATTATTAAAATATGAACATAAACATTAAAGAGGATTTAAAATGAGTAGAGCTTTTGTATTTCCAGGTCAGGGGTCACAATTTGTAGGAATGGGCAAAGAATTAGCGGATAACTTCGCTACTGCTCGTGAAGTTTTTGAAGAAGTAGACGATGCTTTGGGAGAAAAACTTTCTACAATTATATTTGAAGGCCCCATGGAAGAGCTTACTCTAACTCAAAATACACAGCCTGCGCTTATGGCAACATCTATTGCAGTTAGCCGCATTATAGAAAAAGAAAGCGGAAGCGATATATCAAAGCTATGTTCATATGTTGCAGGTCATTCACTTGGTGAATACAGTGCATTATGTGCAGCAAGAGCAGTTTCATTGTCAGATACGGCAAAACTTCTTAGAATAAGAGGCAATGCTATGGCCGAAGCAGTGCCCGCAGGAAAAGGTGGCATGGCAGCCCTTATCGGTGTTGATTTTGAACAAGCATCACAAATAGCACAAGAAGTTTCCCAATATGGTGATTGTCAAGCTGCTAATGATAATGGCGGCGGTCAGGTGGTAATCAGCGGTAAGATGGAGGCAATTGACAAAGCTGTTGAAATAGCTCCGGGGCTTGGCGCAAGAAAAGCTGTCAAACTTCCTGTAAGCGCTCCTTTCCATTCAAACTTGATGGATCCTGCCGCCAAGATTATGCAAGAAGCGTTAAGCAATGCTCAATTTTCAGAACCTTGCGTTCCACTAATTGCAAATGTAACAGCAGATATTGTAACTGATACACAAGAAATAAAAGACCTTCTTGTAAAGCAAGTAACAGGAATGGTTCGCTGGCGTGAATCCATTTTAAAACTAAAGAGACTGAATATTGAA
>Ga0213866_10003682_pt1 | contig 10306 bp, 8 predicted proteins | sample PICome_11_FD_160079 | JGI IMG/M metagenome (GOLD analysis project Ga0213866, IMG submission 160079) | Coastal seawater microbial communities near Pivers Island, North Carolina, United States - PICO284 | ecosystem: Environmental > Aquatic > Marine > Coastal | place: USA: North Carolina... | reverse complement strand
CGTCGAGGGCCTGACGGCCGATGGACCCCGTGGAACCGAGGATGATCACATCTCGACGCTCGGCCACGCCCTGATTGTCCTACGCTCGTGCCTATGACCGACACCCTGCTCCCCACTGTCACCGAGCTCCCCCAGGTGCGCCGCCTCGTCACCGAGATGCCCGGACCTCGCTCACGAGCACTCATGGAGCGTCGCGGTGCGGCCATCTCGGCCGGCGTCGGCGGGATGATGCCCGTCTTCGCCGAGCGCGCCGGCGGCGGCGTCATCGTCGACGTCGACGGCAACTCCCTCATCGATCTCGGCTCGGGTATCGCGGTCACCACGGTGGGCAATGCACACCCGCTCGTCGTCGAGCGCGTGCAGCGGCAGGTGGCGGAGTTCACCCATACCTGCTTCATGGTGACGCCGTACGCCGGCTACGTCGAGGTGTGCGAGGCGCTCAATCGACTCACACCCGGCGATCACGCCAAGAAGTCGGCCCTGTTCAATTCCGGGGCAGAGGCAGTGGAGAACGCTGTCAAGATCGCTCGCGCCTACACCAAGCGCCAGGCGGTTGTGGTGTTCGATCACGGCTACCACGGCCGCACCAACCTCACGATGGCGCTGACGGCCAAGAACATGCCCTACAAGCAGTCCTTCGGCCCCTTCGCGCCGGAGGTCTACCGGATGCCCATGTCCTACCCCTTCCGGGACGGGCCCCACGGCGGTGCCGAGGTGGCCGCATGGGCGACCACCAAGATGGAGAAGGAGATCGGCGGGGCCAACATCGCGGCCATCATCATCGAGCCGATCCAGGGCGAGGGCGGCTTCATCGTGCCAGCGCCGGGCTTCCTGCCCTCCCTCAAGGCCTACGCCGCGCAGCACGGCATCGTCTTCGTCGCCGATGAGATCCAGACCGGCTTCTGCCGCACCGGTGAGTGGTTCGCGTGCGAGCACGAGGGCGTCATCCCCGACATGATCACGACCGCCAAGGGCATCGCCGGCGGCATGCCCCTGGCCGCTGTGACCGGCCGAGCCGAGATCATGGATGCGGTCCACGCCGGTGGCCTCGGCGGCACCTACGGCGGCAACCCCGTCGCCTGCGCGGCCGCCCTCGGCTCTATCGAGGCGATGGAGACCGAGGACCTCAATGCCCGGGCACTCGCGGTCGGCGCGATCATGCGCGAGCGCCTCGAAGCCCTCGCCGCAGCGCACCCGTCCGTCGGCGACATTCGCGGCCGCGGCGCGATGATGGCGATCGAACTCATCAAGCCCGGCACGATGGATCCCGACCCCGATCTCGCCGGACGCGTCGCGAAGGCCGCACACGCCCAGGGTGTCGTCACTCTCACCTGTGGCACCTACGGCAACGTTCTGAGGTTCCTGCCCCCGCTGAGCATCCCCGACGATCTGCTCCGCGAGGGCCTCGACATCGTCGCCGCGGGCTTCGACGCCTAGGCCTGCTCGCGCAGGCCCCACTCCTGGCCGTAGCCGTCGCGCATGAGATCGAGGTAGGGCACCGCGTCGAAGGCTTCCGGACCGAGGACACCGGCGCCGCTCCACGTGCCTGACGCCAGGAGTTCCAAGGCGATGACGGGATTCATCGCGGTCTGCCAGGTGACGGCCTGCGTGCCGTACTCGCGCATCGTCCAGTCGTTGTCGGCGACGTGGTAGAGGTAAACCTCGCGGCGGTTGCCGTTGATTCCGGTCCACGCGGGCGACCCCGGGGCCGAACTCCCAGGCTTGCCCGTCCCTGTCACCCACGTCCCCGCGCAGGTCTTGCCGCTCATCTTGTCGCCGAGCTGTGCCGGATCGGGAAGGCACGCGGCGACGACTTCGCGGGGACTCACGCGCCCGCCACGAACATCGACAGGGTCGGTGCGGTCGAGACCGAGCTTGTGCAATGTCTTGAGGACCTCGATGAATTCGTCGCCGAGGCCATACTTAAAGGTGACCCGCTCGCATTCGATCCAGCGCGGCACGAGGAGGACTTCCTCGTGCTCGACGTTGACGCACTCGACGGGGCCGATGCCCTCGGGGAAATCGAAGACCTCGGGCTCGGAGAAGGGCGCGGTGGTAAACCACCCGCGGTCCTTCTCCCAGATCACCGGCGGGTTGAGACATTCCTCGATCGTCGTCCAGATCGAGAAGCTCGGTGCGAAGTCATAGCCGGCAACGAGCAGGTTTGCGCCATCCCGAATGCCGATCTCCTCGATCGAGGTGAAGAGGTGGTCGGCGGCGTAACGAGCGAAGACATCGGCGAGACCGGGCTCGACGCCGATGCCGCAGAGTGCGAGGAGCCCGCGCTCTGCCCACGCATCGGACTTGTCGAACTGCTGGTCTCCCAACTTGACGAAGGTGTCGCTATGAGGGCGTTGGGGATGCGGGCGCGACAGGCTCATCGCCGTATCGAGGTAGTGGGCACCCGCGGCGAAGGCGCCGTCGAAAATGGGCATGTTGAAGCGCGGATCGACGACGTTGAGCACGTGTGTGATGCCGTGGGACCTGCAGGCCTCGGCGACAGCCGTCTCATCGGAGGCATCGAGGGCGATGGCCGTGAAGCGTGGGTCGGCGACTCGGTCGGCGAGGCCGCGTGAGCGCGACTCGTCGTAGTCAGCGCACACCCACGCCTCGACATAGTCGCGACGGGCGGCGATGAGCGCCGCCGAGGTGCCGACTCCCCCGGAGCCGATAGCGAGAACGCGCATCATTCCTCCCCGCGTCCGGCCAGCAGGGGCTGACTCGGGTCCCACGTCTCACCCGTCGCCTCATCGCGGCGGCGGCGCGCCATCGCCGACAGCGCCTCGAGAACGACACGATTGCCGAGCATCGCCGTAATGTCGGCGTGGTCATAGGGCGGCGAGACCTCGACGACGTCCATGCCGACCACCGGGAGTTCGAGGCAGATCCGACGGACCGCATCGAGAAGCGGGCGCGAGCTCAGGCCTCCAGGCTCGGGAGTGCCTGTGCCAGGAGCGTGGCCGGGATCGGCCACGTCAATGTCGACGGAGAGGAAGACCCCGTCACAGTCGTCCATGGCGATCGCGAAGGACTCGGTGAGGCACTCGTCAAGGCCGCGCGTGACGATCTCCGTCATCTCGTAGGAGCGCATTCGCTGCTCGGCCATCCAGTCGAGAATGTCCGGGGGTGGCCAGTAGCCACGCAGGCCGATCTGCAGGAATCGGTCTCCACGCGCAGCCCCCGACTCGATGAGCCGGCGCATGGGCTGGCCGTGGCCGATGAGGGAGCCGAACTCGATGTCCCCGGTATCGGCATGGGCGTCGAAGTGCAGCACCGACACGCGCCCCCAGCCACGCGCGCGCGCGACACCGGTGACGTCTGGCCAGGTGATGGTGTGGTCTCCGCCGAGCACGAGGGGCACCGCGCCTGTGTCGGCCACCCGCTGCACGACGACCTCGAGGTCCGCGCACGACCGCGCGGCGTCACCGCTGAACATCTCCACGTCGCCGCCGTCGACAACGCGCAGGTCCTGCAATCCATCGGTCCGAAGCGCGAGCGAGGGCCGGGATCCATCGTGGCCGAGGTAGCACGCCATGCGCAGGGCCTGCGGACCGAAGCGCGCACCACTGCGGAAGGACGTGCCGCCGTCGAAGGGTGCGCCAAGGATGACGACATCTGCGTCCGCGTACGTCGACGGATCGTCCAGATCGCATCGGGGAACACCGAGGAAGGTGAGGTCGGGGCCGTACTGCCCGCCGTAGCGTGTCATGACTTCACCCTAGGGGGTCAGCTGTCGAAGCCGAGCCCGATGCGGTCCAGCGTGCGGAGCCAGATATTGCGCCGCCCCTCATTGCGGTCCGCCTTGTCGATCGCTCGGCGGGTGATGCCGATGCCGATGCCGCGAATGGGCTCAGGGGGGAACGGAATCGGCTTGGTGCGCACCATCTCCAGGCGGGTGCGCTCGGTGCTCTCGCCGGACAGCAGATCGAGCATGACCTGTGCGCCGAAGCGGCTCGCGCCGACACCGAGTCCGGTGAATCCGAGGCTGTAGGACAGGCGGCCGTCGTACGCCGTGCCCCAGAAGGCACTGAACCGCGAGCAGGTGTCGATGGCGCCTGCCCACGCGTGCGTGAAGCGCAGGCCCTCAAGCTGCGGGAACGTGTAGCGGAAATGCTCCGACAGACGCGCGAAAGGCGCACCCTGCCGCTCGTGCATCGGATTGAACCCGCCGTAGTAGGACGCGTCGTAGCCGCCCCACAGGATGCGGCCGTCATGGGTGATCCGGTAGTAGTGGAACTGATTGCCGGCATCCCCGATCCCGATCCGGTCCTGCCAGCCGATCGATGCTCGCTGCTCCGGGGTCAATGGCTCGGTCATGAGCACGGAGTCGTAGACGGGCACGACGTAGTGCCCGAGGCGACGCAGGAGAGGTGGGAAGGCACTCGTGGCGAGCGCCACCCTCCCTGCGCGCACGGAGCCGAAGTCAGTCGTGACGACCATCCCTGCCCCGGCGCGGCCGAGGTCCGTCACCCGCGTCTGCTCGTGAATCACCACGCCCGCGCGCTCTGCCGCGCTCGCGAGCCCCCACGACAGCCGGGCCGGATCCACCATGACGACGCCACGACGATCGAGGACACCCGCGTGATACGTCGGCGAATCGACCATGGACCGCACCGCATCGCGATCGAGGAACTCGTAGTCGAGACCGAGGGCGCCGGCCGCCTCCACCATCTCGCGCAGGTCCGCGACCTGATAACCATCGACCGCGACATCGAGTTCGCCTGATCGCACGAGATCGCAGTCGATGCCCTCCGCCTCCACGACCGAGACGATCCCGTCGAGGTTGGCCTGCCCCAGGCGGAGGAGTTCGGGCATCTCACCCGGCCAGCGGGACATCCCGTTGGGGAGTCCGTGGGTGAGCGATGCCGCCACGAATCCGCCGTTGCGGCCAGACGCCGCCTCAGCGATGCGCTGCCCCTCCAGCAGGATGACGCTCCAGTCAGGGAAGCGCCGGCGGGCCTCATAGGCGGTCCAGAGACCGCTCAGTCCACCGCCGATGACCACGAGGTCGGCCTCGACATCGCCGACGAGAGCCGGGCGAGCGGCCGGTCGGCTCGGCTGGTCGAGCCAGTACGGCGTGAATCGCACGTCCGCCAAGGCGGCACGGGCTGCGGGGGTGACAACGTCAGGAAAGGGCATGGCCGATCAAGTGCCGACGGCACTCTCCAGTTTGCGGCGACGGCGCGAGCCGACCACCTGGACGGAGACGACCGTCACGAGCGCGATGACAAAGACCAGGGTCGCGAGAGCATTGACCTGCACCGGGATGCCGCGCTGTGCCGCACCCCAGATGTAGATGGGGAAGGTCACCAGGGTGCCCGCGTTGAAGGCGCTGATGATGTAGTCGTCGAAGGACAACGCGAAGCCAAGCAGCGCAGCTCCGAGGATGCCGGGCAGGACGAGTGGGAAGGTGACGTATCTGAACGTCGCCTTGGGATCGGCGTACAGGTCTCTGGCCGCCTCCTCGAGTCGCGGGTCCATGCCCTGCAGACGAGCCTTCACGGTGACCACGACGAAGCTGATGATGAACATGATGTGGGCGATCGTCACGGTCCAAAAGCCAAGCGGGAACGCGAGGTTGAGGAAGAGCGCGAGCAGGCTCGAGCCGAGCACGACCTCGGGTGTCGCCATGGGCAGGAAGATGAGCAGGTTCGTCGTCGAACGACCGCGGAAGCGGTAGCGCACCAGCGCGAACGCAATGAGCGTGCCGAAGATCGTGCCCATCAGGGTGGCGATGAGGCCGATTTGGATGCTCGTGACGAATGACCCGCAGACTCCCGGCACGCCGCAGATGTTCTGCCAGGCCTCGAGGGAGAACTGATTCCAGGCGATGTTGAATTTGCCGTCCGGCTTGTTGAAGCTGAGCACAGCGACGACCGCAATAGGCACGAAGAGATAGATCAGCACCAGGATGCCGATGATCGGGATGAGGTTCTTGCGCAGCCACCGCATCAGACGAGATCCTCCGTGCCGGCACGACGGACATAGACGAATACCACCGTCAGAATGATCGCCATGAGGATGAAGGACAGTGCGCTCGCGATCGGATAGTCGCGGAACTGCAGGAAGTTGGTCTGGATCGCATTGCCGACCATGCGATCGCTCGGGGAGCCGAGAAGCGTCGCGTTGATGTAGTCGCCTGAGGCGGGAATGAACGTGAGAAGCGTGCCGGCCACAACGCCCGGCAGGCTCAGCGGCCAGATCACCTTGCGGAATCCGGTGAACGGGGACGCATAGAGGTCGCCCGCCGCCTCGATGAGCCGTGGATCGATCCGCTCAAGCGCGGCGTAGAGCGGCAGGATCATGAAGGGCAGGAAGTTGTACGTCAGACCCAGGACCACGGCTATCGGAGTATTGAGTATTCGACCCTCAGGCAGCAGGTGGAGAGCGTTGAAGAAGCTCGTGATGAAGCCCTCATCCGCGAGGATCGTGCGCCAGGCGTAGGTGCGAAGCAGGAACGACGCGAAGAACGGTGCGACGACGAGCACCAGGAGCAGGGCGCGCCACTTGCCGGCCCGGAAGGCGATGAAGTAGGCCAGCGGATAGGCGATGATCAGCGCCAGCACCGTGGCGACGCCGGAGTAGACGAAGGACTTGACGAAAGTCGGCCAGTACTCCTGGATCGCCTCGAGGTAGTTGGAGACCTGGAAGGCCGGCTCGTAGACACCCGACTTGCCCGTCGGTGCCTGGAGACTCGTGAAGAACAGCGACACGAGCGGGACGACGAAGAAGATCGCCAGCCACGCGAGGCCGGGAAGCAGGAGCAGGTAGGCGGTGCGCGGGCGCCTCTGGGCCGCGGCACCGGAGAGGACCACGGGCGAGGATCCGCCGGACGTGGGCGCCAGAGCCGGCATGTCAGGCCTCCGGCGGGACGTCGAGACCGAAGGTGTGCTCAGGCGCCCAATGGATAACGACCTCATCGCCCGGGCGCAGGATGTCCGCGGAGCGGTTCTGCTCGAAGACCATCCACTCGTCGCCCCAGCTGGTCATCACGAGGTACTGCGTCGATACGCCGGTGAAGGACGCATCGGTCACCTTGCCGGTCACGCGATTGCTCCGGTCGGGGACGCTGGAGCCAGCCGAGGCGATGGCCAACTTCTCGGGCCGCACCCCGACGAGGATGGCGCCATCCTGCCGGGCGGAGCGGGCCGAGGGGACCGTGAAGGAAGCGCCGAAGGCCGAGACGATCAGGTCGTCGCCACTCTTGCCGGAGACGGTTCCGGCCACCATGTTGGACTGGCCGAGGAAGTTGGCCACGAAAGCCGTGCGCGGAAGCTCGTAGATGTCGACGGGCGCACCCATCTGCTCGATGCGGCCGTTGTTCATCACCGCGACCGTGTCGGCCATCGTCATGGCCTCCTCCTGGTCATGCGTGACGTGGACGAACGTCGTACCGACCTCGGTCTGGATGCGCTTGAGTTCGATCTGCATCTGTCGGCGCAGCTTCAGGTCAAGGGCGCCCAGCGGCTCATCGAGCAGGAGCACGCCCGGCTGATTGATGAGCGCCCGAGCCACTGCGACGCGCTGCTGCTGACCGCCCGACAGTTGCGCCGGCTTGCGACGCGCCAGAGGGCCAAGCTCGACCAGCTCGAGCATGTCGTTGACCGGGCCCTTGACGTCCTTGATTCCGCGGCGACGCAGACCGAAGGCGACGTTCTCGAAAATGTCCAGGTGCGGGAAGAGTGCATAGGACTGGAAGACCGTGTTGACGTGGCGCTTGTAGGGCTTCTCCCGCGTGATGTCGGTCTCCCCCAGCATGATCTGGCCGCTGGTCGGATCCTCGAGACCGGCCACCATGCGGAGCGTGGTGGTCTTGCCGCACCCCGACGGGCCGAGAAGGGCGAAGAACGACCCCGCCGGGAAGGTCAGCGTGAGGTCATCGACCGCGACGAAGTCGCCGAAGGTCTTGACGAGGTTGACCAGCTTGAGGTCCTGCACTCCATCGGTGGCCGCCACGGCTCTCCTTTCCTGCGACTGGGCAGCCTACGCCTTCGCGTCTAGAAGCCGATGGCCTTCTGGAACTCTCGCTGGTAGGCCTCGTCCTGCTCAGGGGTCAAGGTCATGAAGACGTAGGAATTACCCAGGGTGGCCGCGTCCGGGAAGATCCACTGGTTGTCCACGAGCGACGGATCGATGTCGGCCATGGCGTCCTTCGCGCCGGCGACCGGTGAGATGTACTGGACGTAGGCGGCGACCTCGGCTGCGACCACAGGGTCGTAGTAGTAGTTCATCACGGCCTCAGCGTTCTTCTTGTGCTGCGCCACCGACGGGATGAGCATGTTGTCGGTCCAGAGCGTGCCTCCGGTCTCCGGCAGGCCCACGCCGTAGTCATCGCCGAGCTGGAACATGTCACCCGACCAGCCGATCACGGCGATGACGTCTCCGGTCTCGAGAGCCGCGACGTAGTCGTTGCCCGACACCTGGCGGATCTGCCCGTTGTCGATCTGCCCCTGGAGGACACCGATGGCCTCCTGGTACTGGTCGTCGGTGAAGTTGGACGGGTCGAAGCCGAGCGACGCAAGGATGATGCCCATGGTGTCGCGCATCTCGGACAGCACGGTGATGCGTCCGCGAAGCGCCGGATCCCACAGCTGGTCGATCGACGTGAGCGTGTCGGTGCCGAGCGTGTCCTGCAGGAGGGCCTTGTTCCAGCCGAACGCACCGAAGCCCGAGAACCACGGGAGCGTGTAGTCACGGTTGGGATCGAAGGCCACGCCGTTGTACGCCGGCTCGAGGTTGGCGGCGTTGGGGATCAGCGCCTTGTCGAGTTGCGCAGCGAAGCCGCTGTTGATCCACAGCGCGGCCATCCAGTCGGTGAGGACGACGATGTCACGATCGATCGACTGGCCGGCCTCGAGCTGCGAGCGCACCTTCGCGTAGAACTCGTTGTTGTCGTTGACGTCCTCGGTGTAGTTGACATCGATGCCGGTGGCCGCCGTGAATGCTGCGAGCGTGGGGTACTCACCGGTCTCGTCGTTGACGTCGATGTAGAGCGGCCAGTTGGCCCAGTTGACGAACTTCTCCGTGTCCGACAGGTCGGTGGCCTGGGTCGGTGAGGGAGCCGCGCTGGTCTCGTCGCTCGACCCGCCTCCGGCACCGCAGGCCGCGGCAGTGGCCGCGACACCGGTGATACCGGCGACCTGGAGGAGCCGGCGGCGAGACAGGCTGGACCGGGACATGGCCACGATGGCTGATGCCTGCGGGGACAGGGGGCGCTTCGTCATCTCGTACTCCTCGTTTCCCTGGGTTCGACTGCTGTGGTCGGTGGTGTGCTGATCTGGCCTTCAGGTGATGCTAACGCGAGTGGGCCCCGCGGTCGGTGAAGATGGTGCGGTGCCACTCCTTGCGTGGCTCTCCCGAGATGTCCCAGGAGACGTGCTTGACGACGGTGTACTCCTCGAGGGAGTACTTCGACATATCCTTGCCGAAGCCCGACTGCTTCATTCCCCCGTGGGGCATTTCGCTCACGATCGGAATGTGGTCATTGACCCAGACCGTGCCGGCCCGAATGCCGCGCTGCGCGGCCATGGCCCGGAAGACATCTCGGGTCCAGGCTGAGGCCGCGAGTCCGTACGGCGTGTCGTTGGCGAGCGCGATCGCCTCGTCGTCGGTGTCGAAGGGCAGGGCGACCAGCACGGGTCCGAAGATCTCCTGCTGGACGATCTCGGAGTCCTGCGCGGCGCCGGTCACCAGCGTGGGCGCGTAGTAGGCACCCTTGGCCAAGTCCCCTCCCGGGATCTCGCCCCCGACGACCACCTGTGCACCCGCACCCCGCGCCCGATCGACGAATCCCGCGACGCGCTCACGCTGCGCGAAGGACACAAGCGGCCCGAGATCGGTGTCCGGATCTCGCGGGTCCCCCACGCGGATCCCGCGCAGCACCTCGGCCACACCGGCGACGATGTCGTCGTAGACATCGCGCTGGGCGTAGATGCGGGTCGCAGCGGTGCAGTCCTGACCGGCGTTGATGAGCGCACCGGCCACCGCGCCTTGGATAGCCGCCTCCACATCCGCGTCGTCGAAGACCACGAAGGGCGCCTTGCCGCCGAGTTCGAGGTGCACGCGTGCAGCCCGCTGGGAGGCGATCTCCATGACGCGGCGCCCCACGGGCGTGGACCCGGTAAAGGAGACCATGGCGACGTCAGGATGGCCCACGAGTGCCTCTCCCGCGTCCGGACCCCGACCCACGATGACGTTGATCACCCCCGGGGGAATGCCCGCCGCGGCCGCGTCCTCGGCAAGCATGAGCGTCGTGAGGGGCGTGATCTCCGCAGGCTTCAGGACGATCGTGTTGCCGGCGGCGACG
>Ga0213866_10003681_pt1 | contig 10306 bp, 3 predicted proteins | sample PICome_11_FD_160079 | JGI IMG/M metagenome (GOLD analysis project Ga0213866, IMG submission 160079) | Coastal seawater microbial communities near Pivers Island, North Carolina, United States - PICO284 | ecosystem: Environmental > Aquatic > Marine > Coastal | place: USA: North Carolina... | reverse complement strand
TTTGTTTCATAGAGAGATCAATTAAATGGCTGCTATTATCTCAGATAAATTCAGAATTTTTAACGCTCAACAATTTCTGGAGTCTCTCTCTGAGGGTCCTGATGACACGAGCGATGAACGCACAAGAATGTATTTCTTCGTAGGTCGTCCACAAAGATGGGATGCTTATGTTGAAATTTTTAATCAAAATTCAACTCCTTTTGTTGCTGGAGATGAAGTGTATGTAGGCGCTAATTATGCTGCCGCAACATTCAAAGCAACGATTAGAGAAGTTTATGAAAATAGTCTACTTCTTTATACAGTTCGTCCTTCTCCAACAGCTACCCCTGCCCCAGGTTCAACCTTAAAGGGATGGGATGGAGTTGTTGACACAGATGCCGAAGCTATAACTGGCGTATATCGTTATTCTACAGAAGATGTTCCTCCAGTACCATTAGATAATCAAAAAGAAAAATTTGATATTTATGATGATTTAATTGCTGCAAAAAGAATTACATCAGAATATGCTAGAACAGTAATTAGAAGATATGGTTGGGATTTGGTAGTCAATCCTAAATTTGATATGTGGAAGCCTGACTACTCATCTACTTCAGGTGGTGGTGGCCTAATTGGAAAATCATCTGCTACTGGTGCTACTTCAATTAGTGATGCTAAATTTTATGTACTTAATTCAAATTATGAAGTATTTAAATGTATTTACAATGGAGAAAGTAATCCAGCATATCCATCTGGACAAAATGCCACAAATGAACCAAAACTCAATCCTTCTCCAGGACAAGGTTCATATGCTTCAGGATTATTTACAGAAGAAGCTGGAACTGCCGGATATGTTTGGAAATACATGTACACTATTCCTACAGATGATGTATTAAGATTCCTTTCAACTGACTTTATGCCGATTGTTTCTGTAGGAGAAGCTACCAGAGTAGCGACTGAAACAGCTGCTGTAAATGGAGCAGTTCATGTAGCTTTAATTGAAAATTCTGGAAGCAATCTTCCAAACGGTACTCATTATGCTCCTATGATTGGTGATGGATCTGGAGGAAAAGTAGAATTGGTTGTCACAGCAGGAAGTATTACCTCTGCCACAGTTACTGATATCGGTAGCAACTATACTTACGCCACAGTTCCTTTGAAAACTGGTACTGGTTCCGGAGCATCTGCTTATGGTTTATTTACCGATACTGATTTAACTGTTTCTGTTTCTGTCGGAGCTTCTGCTACGGGCGCTCTAGAACTAATTATTTCTCCACAGGGAGGTCATGGTTCTAACATGGAAATGGAACTTAACGGTAAAAGAGTTATGACAAATATTCGTCTAACTTATGCCGAAGGTAGTGGTGATTTTCCTGTAGATAATGATTTCAGAAGAATTGGAATTATTAAAAATCCTTATGCCTTTGGAACTACAACTTACGCTACAAATAATACATTGAGTGGCATTTATGCTATCAAAATTACTGGTGCTACTGCTGGTTTCGTTGTAGATGAAAGAATTGAGCAAACAGTAACTGGAGGAGTTGCAAAAGGTAAAGTTGTTTCCTGGACTTTGGATTCGGGAAGTACAACTTCAGGTGTTTTAAAGTATTTCCAATCGCCTGAGTATCATACTGATAATGGTGTTGTTAGAGCGTTTGAATCAAACGCTGCAAATGATGTTGTTGGTCAATTATCACTTGCCGAAGGGACTGTAGATACTGCTAGCAATGCTTCTACTCTTGGAATTACATTTACTGGTGGTCTTGCTAGTCCAGAAATTGAAAATAACTCCGGAGATATTATATACATAGAGAATAGAAGATTAATCACAAGAGCAGCCGATCAGATTGAAGATATCAAATTAGTTATTGAGTTCTGATTAATTTCGTTTCTCCCTTTTTTACAGAGAATAATTTACAATGTCACAGAAGACAAATCTTAATGTAGCTCCGTATAATGACGACTTTGATCCCAATAAAAACTTTTACAAAGTTCTTTTTAGACCAGGATATTCAATACAAACAAGGGAGTTAACCTCCCTTCAATCTATTCTTCAGAATCAGATTGAAAGTTTTGGAAAATTTCAGTTTAAACAAGGGGAGTTAGTAATACCCGGAGAAGTTGGGTTAAATACCAAATTAGATTATGTTAAATTGTCTTCTGTTTCTGAAGTTGCTGTTAGTATTGATGGCAATATCGTATTTCAAAAATACGATATTAAAAAATTAATTGATTCTCAAATTAGAGGTATTAATTCTGGAGTTGTTGCTAATGTAATATCTGCCGATTATGGATCAGAATCCGAATCGGATATTTTATTTGTTAAGTATATTACCAGTGGAGATGATAGTAACGAGTCTACTTTTAGACAAGGAGAAAATGTAGAAGTAATTGGTGGCGTGAATACGCCACTTTTAGTTGTAGGCACTGACGGAAGTGTTTTACCAACTAGTATTAATGTAACAAATCCAATTACAGAAGAAACAATTACATTTCAAAGCCCAGCTATGGGTTATGCTACAGCAGCAGAAATTCAAGAAGGAGTTTATTTTGTAAATGGATTTTTTGTTAGAAATGATAAGCAAATATTAATAATTGATAAGTATTATGACAAACCTTCCGCTGTAGTTGGTTTTACTATTTTAGAAGAATTGGTAACTCCAGAAGAAGATTCTTCTTTATATGATAATTCAAGAGGTTATTCAAATGCTTCTTCTCCCGGAGCGCATAGATTAAAAATTTCTTTAGAACTTAAAAAATTTGATTATAATGCTCAAACAGACAAAAATTTTATTCAACTTCTTCAAATTAATACTGGTTTAATAGAAAGACAAATTAAACCAGCAGATTATAATTTAATTGAAGAAACATTAGCAAGAAGAACTTATGATGAATCTGGTGATTATGTTGTAGAAGATTTTTCTTTTGATATAAGAGAATATTATCAATTAAATAACAACAATGGTTTATATAAATTAAATCCTTCTTCAAACACAGTTAACGGAGTATCTGCTACCGAAGCCGAAGCAAAAATGGTTTTAGGTGTTGGTCCTGGTAAAGCTTATGTAAAAGGTTATGAAATTGTCAACAAAGAAACAAAAAATTTAAATATTGATAAAGCCAGAGATACTCTTATTAGAGATAATGTAACATTAAAATCTAGAGGTCTTTCCGAATTTAAAATTACTAATGTTTATGGCAGTGTACCACTCAATACAGTTGGAGATGAATTGACTGCATATCCTAATATTTTACTTAATTCTGTTTTTAACGACGGAACAATTGGGTTGAATGGAGAAGAAGAAACATCATATTTTAAAAGAACAAAAAATAGAAGGGCTTCTAATTTTACTTTAGCTGATGGCATCAAAACAATCTATGTTCAAGTAATTGGAGAAATACCTACAGAAGCTTCGCAATATCCATCTAAATTGTGGTTTGTTAAAACAAGAAGTGGCGAAAATGCCTCTACAGCTGATTATGTAGATGTACTTTCGTTTTCTTTAGTTTCTAGACCAGAAGTATCTGAATCTTCTGGACAATTCTTTTTAGAGCTTACTGTATATGCAAAAAAATCTTTACTTGACACATATTTAAAAGAATATGAAGAGCAAGGTCCAGGGAAAAAAAGATATGTATATTTAACTGAATCTAATGCTTTATCAAATGATAGCGAATTAACTTATGGCTATATTGTTGATTATAATGAAACTATCACACCAATCATTGGATTAGCTAAACCAAAAGATTTTTCATTAGTCAAAAAGGCATCTGGATTTAATTCTGATACAGATATTGTTCTTTCTCAAGGAAGAACTGGTAGTGGATCTAGACCATATTCTGCTACATTTAATTTTTCTTATTTTAATCCTATATTTTTCACAAAAATTAAAACTGATACTCCAGTTGACACAGGATTTACTACAGGTAAATACATTGTTGGAAGAACAAGTAAAGCATATGGAGTAATTGAATCTGATACTACAGGTAATTACACTTTTGGAAATACTTTATTTGTTTCAACTCTTTCAGGAACATTTTTATCAGGAGAAACAATTTTAGATGAAGATGGCAATGCCATTAAAATTGCTACTGATAATACTATTTCCCATTTTATTGTTACAAATGGAGGCAATTCATATCCTTCAACTTCCAAATTAATTATTAACGGACAAGAAATTGATTCATCAAAAGTTAATGTTAAGGAATTTGGTGGTATTATATATTCAGTACAAATTATAGATCGTTCTGGTATAGCAGAAACATATGCTTCTCCTCCAGTTGTAGGCGTAATACCAACCCCATCATTAGCAAATAATGTTGCTACGATAACCCCAATTTTACACAAAAATACTGTATTAACTTATACTCCACAAAATATTAAATCATTTGGTTCAAATTATAATAATTATAAATTTACTAGCGATGTTGATTTAAGAAGTACCGAATATTCTTCATATACACAAATTAGTGATTTTACTTTCTTTGGTTATAAAGGTAAAAAATATATTGAATGTAATGGTTTTGGAGCAAATTTATCTAAAGATTTAATTCAAGGAGATCTAATTCAATTTGCTGATGTTAATAACAATGTAATCAGAACAGTTGTTCAATCAACTACTGATCCAGAAGGTATTGTTAAATCTAGAATTTATTTGGATTGTGCTTTACCAGAAGACATTGTTAATGCTACTGTAATTAGATTGCGTCCAAATATTGATAATTCTAATACCTCCACATTAGTTTTCCCAACAGGAAGTAAGCAAATTGAATCTCTTGTTAAAGATACTAGTGATACAAAAATAAAATATTATGTAAGAAAAGATTTTATCACTGATTTATCCGCTAGTGGAGGAACTATTACATTCACTGCTCAATTACCTGTAGGAACTCAAAGATTTGTTAATTATAGTGAAGAAAATTTTATAATTACTGTTTTAAATAAAGGTTCATCAACTATTGTTGAAAATGGTGATATTGTTTATATTGATCCTGATAATATTTCCATTATTCAATCTCAAGTTTCTGGCAATCAAATTAGTGCAGGGTCGTTTATAATTAATCTTTCGAATAATTATTTTGGAAATATTCCTGTGGGAGGAACATTTCCTAGATTAAAACTCACAGCTACAGTTGAAGTTGACAAAGCAAGACCGAGATTAAAAACAGCGATTAAAAATAAAAGATTAATTATTGTTTCTAGTGGAGATAGAGTTATTCCACTTAGAGGTACTAATTATGACGGTGGAGATATCTTATCATATTCTTATTCAGATGTTTATAATTTAAAATATATTTACGAAGGCACTTCAACAAATCCCCCTAATGTAGATCCTAATGGCAATTTAGTAAGTGGTACTGATATTACATACAAATTTACTTTTGATGACGGACAAAGAGATACATTTTATGATATTTCTAGAATTATCTTACGACCAGGATTTGATCCTCCTACAGGACAACTTGTTGTAGCGTTTGATTATTTTGAGCACTCACAAGGAGATTTTTGCACAGTAGATTCATATTTGCATGAAGCTGGGGTATCTCAATCTGAAATTCCTTTATTTAATTCTAATGTAAATGGAGTTCTTTCTCTCAAAGATGTTATTGATTTTAGACCAAAAGTAGATGGTAATACTACAGTAACTGGTTTTCAAGACATTTCCATTTTATCTAATCCTAATGGAAGAGATTATATTAATTTTGTCGGTGATGGAGGTGTGGTAGCACTAACTCCTGCAACGGATAGTAATCTTGAGTATACGGCTAGTTTTAGCGAAACTCAATATCTTGATAGAATTGACGGAGTGTTTCTAACTAAGAAAGGTGATTTTGTTGTTAAGAAAGGTAATTCATCACAAAATCCTTCAAAGCCAGAACCAATTGATGACGCTATTGCCCTTTGCTATCTTCATATTCCTGCTTTTACTAATAATAGTAAAGACGTAAGAATTCTTTCTGTTGACAACAAACGTTATACAATGAAAGATATTGGAAAACTTGAAAAACGTATTGAACGATTAGAATATTATACTACTTTAAGTATTTTAGAGCAACAAGCTTTAAACATGCAAATTAAAGATGATATTGGTCTTGAAAGATTCAAGAGTGGTTTTATTGTAGATAATTTTGAAACTCATAAAATAGGGAATTTACAATCTGTTGATTATAAATGCTCAATTGATACTCAACAATCAGTTCTTCGCCCACAATCTAAAGAAGATAGCTTTGAATTGGTTGAAGTTAATACCAGAAAAGATCAACGAAGTATAGCTGGTTATGTTATCAATGATGGAGTTATTACATTACCGTTCAACAGTGTTCGTTTTCTTGGAAATTCTAATGCAACAAAAACACTCAACCCAAATCCATTTGTAGTTATTCAATATGTTGGCAACAGTAGCCTATCTCCAACAATTGATCAGTGGTATGATAATAGTATTGCCCCATTAATTGTAGATACTAATACAAAAATTAATTCAATTTTCTTAGCTAAAGATGATGTAAAAGAATCCTTTTCCAGTATTTTCAATTCATTTATTATTAACTGGGCTGGATCAAATAAATCATTTTATAATATTGAATCCCTTGCAAACATTAATAGCGAAGACATTAGATCTAATGTAGATTCTGCATTAGTTAGTAGTTCATCTAATATAAGTCCACAAAATAATGAATTGGCCAAAGGAGTTTCATCAAAGACTGTAAATAACTTATCAGTTTCATCTGCGCTACAATTTTTCGCCAGATCAATTCCAGTAAAATTTATTGTGAATAGATTGAAACCAAACACAAAAATTTATGTGTTTATGGAAGGAAGAGATATTAGCAGATGGGTTGTTCCTGATAGTATATTTACTGGGGTTGCGGGAAATTCTTTATCAACTTTTAACTCTCCAACTATTACTGATTCAAATGGTAATTTAAGTGGTATCATTTTAATTCCTGCCGGTAAAGCTCCTGTAGAAAATAGTAAGTGGACAGGAGATGTAAATACTGTTTCGTATGATGAGAGTTTTGAAGAAATTAGATTTACCGAAGGTACAAAAACAATTAAATTTACATCAAGTTCTTCAAATGAATCAAAAGATTTAGTTGATACTTATGCAGAAGTTAAGTATTATTCTGCTGGTATTATTCCAGAAAATCCTTCTTCTATTGTTTCTACTTCTGTTGCTTTCTTTAAAGCTAACGAAGGAGTTCAATTAATTGATAGCAACACTGATGTTGAAATTAAACCAAATCCTCTTGCTCAAACATTTAAAATTGAAAATTATGAAGGTGGTGTATTTGTAACTGGAGTTGATTTATTCTTTGCTAAAAAAAGTAAAAATATTCCTATCAAAGCATATATTAGTAACATAAATTCAGGAAAACCTGGCAAGTATATTGTTCCAGGAACAGAATCTGTGCTATTTCCAGAAACTTATCTTCGTGTTTATGTCACGGGTGATTCTGAAACTATTACAATTAAAAAAGATGAACTAGTTACTGGTAAAAACTCAAATGCTAATGGGCCTATTTTAAAAGTATTTGATAAAAATAATATTCAAGTTGGTGATGAATCAAGCACAGAATTTGATTTGAATAAAGAACAAGTTTATACATTAGTTTTAGATAATCATAATGGAACATCATTTGAAGAAAATGAACCATTAATTATTCCTTCAGTTACTGAATTTAATGCTAAAAACAATAAAACTGTTTCTATCTTTATTGCTAAAGATTCTGGCAAAGTAGTTGATCTAAAAATAACTAACGTAGGAGACAACTATAACAGTGCCACGATTACAATTGAAAGTCCTCAACTTCCTGGAGGAAGTACCGCTTCCGGAGCAGTAGATGTATCCGATGGAAAAATTTATAACACTACATTGTCTTTGAGTGGTAGAGGATACACAGAGCCTCCGTCCGTGGTCGTGAGAGGCGTCGGAGCAGGCTCTGGAGGGGCTGTAATAGAATCATTCATAGAGATTGATACTCCGGCAGTTACGATGGGTGTAGCGGTTGATAGAGGCGGTATAACGCCTTCGGTAACACCAACTAGATTTAATTTTAAACATCCTGTATATTTACAAAACAATACTGAATACGCTTTAAATATTGAAACTGATTCTATTGAGTATGAACTCTGGGCTTCTAAATTAGGAGAAATAGAAATTTCAACAAGCAATGTTGTATCAGCACAACCTTTACTTGGTTCTGTTTACAAATCACAAAATACTGATAATTGGACAGAAGATTTATTTGAAGATATTAAATTTAATTTATACAAAGCAGAATTCAATACTTCAAGAAATGCAGAAATTTTAATTTCAAATAAAAATCTAGGGTATGAACTATTGTCAGCTTCTCCATTTGAAACCAGTGTAAGATCTCCAACAAATGCCACATCATCCTTATTCAAAAATAATAACTCAATTATTAAAGTAAATCACAGAGATCATGGCTTTGAAGATGAAGGAAAATCGTATGTATTCTTCAAAAATGCTATAGACGTTGGAGGCATTTCTTCAACATCTTTAAATAGTTTATTGTTTAAAGTATCTAATTCTGGTATTGATTCATATAATATTATTGGACCCAACAGAGCTGGTGCTAGTATTATTGGTGGTGGTAATAAAGTTCTTGCTTCACATAATAGAAAATACGAAAAATTATATGCTCAAGTATCTTTCCTTGAATTAAATCAAACAAGCATAGAGTCTTTTGTAAAGACAACTAATATTGTTCCGGTTGATTCTAAAACTATTAATTATAATTCATATTCTCAAACAGATTATGAAAAAACATTCTTAAATGAAGAGCATTTCTTTACTAATCAAAAAATTCTTGCTTCAAGAATTAATGAAACATTGAATACAATTGATAGATCATTAACATACAAGTTTGTATTATCATCTTCTAATATTAACTTAACTCCAGTTATTGATCTTAAAACTTCATCAGTAAAAACTATTACAAATAGAGTAGAAAATTCAACTGGTTTTGAAAATAGATATGGCAAGAGAAATCAGGTTTTAAGATTCCTTCCTCTTTATAATATAGGATTTAATATTGTGGGAAATGCTGGATCTATTCAAGCAAATCAAACTATCATCGGCACTCAATCAAAAGCAGAAGGAACAATTATTGAAATTGTAGAAACAATTGCATTAATTAAATTAAGAACAAAAACTCCTTTCTTACAAAATGAAACTTTAAATATTGCTACAACAAATGGTGATCTGTTAACTTCAGTTTCTGTTACGATAGCTTCAATCTCAGAACTATCATTTAATTTCAGTGAAAATTCTAATGTAATTGCTTACTATCCTCAAAATGTAACAATAGATTATACAAATAAAATTAATGGACGAGTTTTGGTGTGGGATTCTAAAGACAAAGAAATGATTATTGAAAATGCTTATACTCCTATTAATAATGATTTTTCAAGTAAAATTACAAAGAACAGTGTTTTTGTTAGAAATGAAGTTTCTGCCCAACAATCGGCAGACATCTTTAGAGTTGGTGATGTTTTAAAATCCAGTGACGGTAAATATGTAGAAGTTGCTGAGATGGAATTTACTCAAGGTGTAGATTATGTTGAAGAAATTAATTCTAAAAATAGTTCTGCTCTCGCAAAATATGTTACTAAAGAGATTTCAATTAATAGTCCAGGAACTTCAATTGATGCCAGAATTACAGTAAATTTCAAAGATTCTGAAAATGTAAAAGTTTTTTATAAAATTAAAGAAATTTCTTCGCAATTAAATTTTGATGATATAAATTGGAATTACTTTAATATTGATGGCAATGCAGATAATAATGATTTAGCAACTGCATCAAATTCAATTTCAGGTCAATTTGAAAAGCAATCATTCTACCAAGAGTTTAAATATAGTGCATCAAATCTTCCTGAATTTACATCATTTGCAGTTAAAATTGTTATGAAGACAGATGACCCAGCGTATCCTCCTAAGATTCAAGATCTTCGTGTAGTTGGTTCTTACTAATGAATAATCATTATTTAAAAGTTAAAGGTTACGAAAATCTATATAGAGATTCTTCAACGGGAGCTATTATCAATACAGACAAACCATCTTCCAAAAATTTCTCTAAGCAATTTAGTAATACTCTTAATGACATAAATACTTTAAAAGAAGAAATGTCAGAAATTAAAAAACTTCTTAGGGAGATAGTAGAAAAATGGCATTAGTGCGGAAAGAAGTATTAAAAACTAATACTTTTGAACAACAAAGAGTCAAAATTAATGAGATAGGCCAAGACCTATACGATATTTCTACTGGCGAAGAAGGATTTGAAGCTTTAAAATTAGACGGACCTC
>Ga0213866_10003680_pt1 | contig 10309 bp, 6 predicted proteins | sample PICome_11_FD_160079 | JGI IMG/M metagenome (GOLD analysis project Ga0213866, IMG submission 160079) | Coastal seawater microbial communities near Pivers Island, North Carolina, United States - PICO284 | ecosystem: Environmental > Aquatic > Marine > Coastal | place: USA: North Carolina... | reverse complement strand
GAATGGCGTTCGGTTATTACCATTCGGGTAGAATATACGGCAGGAACGCCTAACTTTAAATACTCATGGGTGGATAATGTATGGAACAGTACTTTCCCTTTTGGTCAAATTGGAAATGAACAACCCGTGCCGATTAAGAATATGGATTTGACGGCGGGGCAAGAAAGTGCTCATTTAAATATCATTAATTCCGGGCATGGTTGGGGTGATAATAATACCAATAATGCGGCGGAATTCTATGAGGCGACACATACAGTAAAAGTGAATGACAATGTCGTTTATGCCCATCATCTCTGGGAAGACTGTAATCCAAACCCAACGGGATGTCAGCCTCAAAATGGAACTTGGTTTCATAACCGAGCAGGTTGGTGTCCAGGTGCATTAGTGCCTATTGCTCAATTTGATTTAACAGATTATGTAGGCAATACTTTTGATTTGCACTATCAATTTTTCCCGGCATACGTGGATTTGTGTAGCAGTTCTAATCCAAACTGTGTAGATGGTGTCACTTGCCCTGACTGTAGTGATGGGTTTAACCCTCATTTAGTCATAGATGCGCATTTAATAACTCAAGGCAACCAGCCTTTGGAAAAAACCATTACAAATGTAGAGAATGAATTCCTAGATTTGGGCATCGAAATTAGTCCAAATCCGAGTGATGGCATTTTAAATATTTCAACAAATGATGGCTTTGGTGAGGCGATAATTTCGATTGTCAATAACCTTGGTCAACAAGTTTACTCTTCTTTTTGGAATAGTAATTTTGAAGATAGAATGGTGCTTGATTTATCAAATATACCAACTGGAATTTATTGGGTAAATATTCAAACTGAAAAAGGGTTTAGTACCGAGAAAGTGGTTATTCGGTAGAATAAAGTCTAATCATTAGTTTTAGGAATGAAAATCATAAAATCATAAGAAAATGTTTTGTAAAACATATCCTCATTTAAAGTCAATAGGGTCATTTTTGGTCGTCCTTTTTTTACCAATATTATCTTTTACACAATCAAAAATTCAGGTTACTGGCGTCGTTACCTCTTTTGATGGTGATCCCTTAATTGGCGTTTCAGTTTTAGTGAAAGATGCAGGCACTGGAACCACGACCGATATTGATGGAAAATATAGTATCGAAACCGAAGCCGATGGGACATTGATTTTTTCTTATTTAGGTTATGTACAGACCGATATTGAAGTACAAGCCAGAGCAGGCATTGATGTCATTATGGAAGAAGATGTTGCTCAATTGGGGGAAGTTGTGGTGACGGCATTAGGCATTAAAAGGCAAAAAAGAGAGCTAGGTTATTCGACTGAAAGTTTTCATGGCGAAGAGTTAGTTTTATCAAATACGCCCAATGTAGTGAGCGCCTTAAGTGGCAAATCTGCGGGGGTACAAGTGATTGCAGGAAATGGGGTGGATGGCGGAACAACCCGTTTTGTGATCAGGGGAAATAATAATATTGATGGGAAAAATCAACCCTTAATTGTAGTAGATGGAATTCCACTTGAGAATGAAGAAGGATTGACGAATATCGGACGTGGGGTCGATTGGGGTTCGGCGATTAATAATATTAACTCGAATGATATCGAAAGTATGGACATTCTGAAAGGACCGACGGCTTCGGCATTGTATGGTTCTCGTGGAGCAAATGGAGTGGTTTTAATTACGACCAAAAAAGGGCGCCAAAGCAAAGGTATTGGGATTGAATATAATATGACTCACAAAATTATTCAGCCTTATTATTATCGAGATGTTCAAAATACATTTGGGGCAGGCTACCCTTTGGATTTAAATGCGCCAGATTTTGTTACAGACCCTGACGGAAATCCTGTTTATCCTCGTGAAATCTATCGAACTAATGGACCTTTTGGAAGACCGACTACTGAACTGTTTGGTTATTATTCTTCGGCGATGTCGTGGGGACCTCGTATGGAAGGACAAATGATTGAATGGTGGGACGGCGAAATGCGCCCTTTTTCACCGCAGCCTGATAATTTGAAATTATTCTTTTCGAATGGAAGTACAACTATCCACAATTTATCATTTTCAGGTGGTGGAAAAATGGGAACTATGCGTGCTTCGATTACACGCCAAGAACATTCTGCGGTCGTTCCAAATAGCAGTTATGACCAAACAACGGTGAACCTTGGCTCGCAACTAAATATTTCTAGTAAGGTCAAAGCAAATATTGCCCTTTCTTACATAAATTATCATCGTTTAAATAGTCCGACCTTGGGAGACAACAACGAAACTTCTTTTGGAAAAGGGATCTTATATAGTTGGCCACGGAGTTATAAAGGCTTAGAAAAAGACATCAATATTTTACCGGATGGTACACGAAATAATTACCAATTTGAAGGGGGCTATCCATTTGTTTTTTCACCACCACACCTTTGGTGGAACACCTATAATAATAACACTAATTTTGATAGAAATAAATTAATAGGAGCAGTGAGCTTGACTTATGATGTGCTCCCTTGGCTAAATATTACGGGTAGAGTAGGGACAGATTTTACTTTAAATCAATTTGAAAGACGCAATAATCCAATTGATTTTACGGGTATAAATGGCGGCTTTTATTCAAATGAATTAGGTCGAGATATTGTGCTGAATAATGATTTCTTAATCACTGCGCACAAAGAAGGATTTATTCATAATCAAATAAAAGCTAGTGTTTCTTTTGGTGGAAATCAATATAGCCGAGATCAGTATGGGTTGCGAGGAAGCTCTGGGCAGTGGGCAAATCCGTGGCTATTTACCTTTAATAACTTTGAGGACAGATTGACTGTTGGGTTGCCAAGTGAATTTCGATTTGAGAAGCGAATTAACTCTTTATATGGTTTCTTTAACTTGAGTTATGGTGATTTTCTTTTCTTAGAAACAACGGGTCGAAATGATTGGTCATCGACCCTTCCTATTGATAATAATTCCTATTTCTATCCTTCGGTTTCATTGAGCTTTATTCCAACAAAAGCCTTTGATTTATCCAAATATGATTGGTTGAGTTTTTGGAAAGTTCGAGGCGCATTTGCACAGACAGGAACGGATGCCGAAAATCCTTATCTAATAGATTTTGTCTATTCAACGGGTAGTTTTGGAGGTAGTCAAACAGCCGCCTTGCCTGGTACTATTCCACCGATCGCTTTACGCCCTCAACGAGCGAATTCTTATGAAATGGGTACAACTATTGGACTTTTTAATGATAAGATCAATCTTGATTTGACCTATTATTATATCCGATCTTTTGACCAGATTTTGAATTCTCCAATACCTACTTCTGGGGGAGCTGGTCAAGTTCGAATTAATACAGGCGAATTAGAGAACAGAGGGATTGAAGCGATTTTAGACATTACCTTGATTAAAAATTCTGAGTTTTATTGGAAAACAGGGTTCAATTTTGCCCGAAATAGAAACAACGTTATCAGTCTTGGGGAGGGAGCAGATATCTTGGAGATTGCCAATATTTGGGGACTCAATGGACCAGCAATTTCTGTTCGTGCGGGCGAAGATTATGGAACGATTGTCGGTTGGGATTACATCTATCATGAAGATTCAGGACAACCGATTTTAAATGAAGATGGCACCCATTATTTGATAACTGAAAACCGAGTACCCATTGGAAATGCCTATCCTGATTTTACTGGCGGATGGACGATGCAATTAGGTTATAAAGGGTTTGTATTAAGTACTTTGGTTGATACCAAATGGGGGGGTGATCTATACGCAGGCTCCTATGTAATTGGTTTGCAAACTGGTCAAAGTAAAGAGACTTTGCCTGAGCGATTAGGCGAGGGCTTACCTTATACACATCCTGATGGAACGACTTCTAATAGCGGTGTCATTTTACCGGGCGTATATGCCGATGGGACACCGAATGATAAGGTCGTTCATTACTATTTTAAACATATTGGGAATACAGGAGGCTGGGGTAGATTTAACTCCAAGCCAGGCATTATTGAAAACACTTGGGTGAAATTGAGAGAATTGAGTTTGCGATATGAGTTTTCTGATAAATTGGCTCGAAAGACGAAGATTTTCCAAAAATTGAGTCTCAATATCACAGGTCGAGATTTATTTTATTTATACACGACTTTACCAGATAATATAAACCCTGAAGGAGCAAATGGTTCGGGCAATGCACAAGGATTGGAATGGGCAGCTTTTCCGGGGGCTCGGAGTATTAGTTTTGGTTTGAATGCATCGTTTTAGAAATATTATTTGAAAAAAACCATCGAGATTTTAAGGCAGAGAATAACAAAAAGAAATTCAAGAAAATGAAAAATATAGTTTTAACAATATCACTAATCGGCATCCTTTTTTGCTCAAATTCCTGTACAAAGGACTTTGAAGAAATCAACAAAAATCCGTTTTTCCCTACGCAAACAGACATTGGACCTTTGTTCAATACCGTAGTAGCGTCTTTACGATTGGGCTGGAATGAGCAATTTTATTTACATAATGAAAAGCTGTATGAAATAACCCAATTGGCGGCCAAAACTGCTATCGGATTTGATAATGTCACGATTGGTACTGAAGAAGTTTGGAATAATTATTACAGGGCATTGGGACATATAAAAGAAATAGAAAGGCGCTTTGTAGAAATGGAATCAGAGATGGAACCAGAAGCCTTAAATAATGTCCGTGCTCAATTGAAAATTTTGATGGCTTACAAAACTTTTAGAGTGACTGATCTATTTGGGGACATGCCCTTTTTCGATGCTGGATTGGGTTTTCAAGACCTCGATCTTGTTCGTCCCAAATTTGATACTCAAGAGGAGATCTATAAATTTTTATTGGATGAATTAAAATGGGCGGAAGAAAATATCAACCCTATCCCAGCGCCTGTCACTGCTTCGGGTGCGCCATATGTATCTCTTGCAATTTATGATAATTTATTCTATGGAGACTTAACGTTTTGGCGAAAATTTGGCAATTCTTTGCGCCTTCGTCATGCCATTCGAATGGTTGAAAAAGACCCTAGTTCTGCTAATGTAATCATTCGGGAAATCTTAGAAAATGATCTTCCACTCATTGAAAAAGGAGAAGATATAGTCATGAGCCCTGCATTACAAGATTGGCGAAATCAAGGTGTCAATTGGACTTTTCGAGAGCATAAAAGAATGAGGATGGGTAGCAATATTTGGCATTTATTCTCTGAAAATGATAATAAAGACGGAAGCGGCATTTTTGATATACGGGCTGAAATATTTTTTGAAACCAATAATGCTGGCGAATGGGCACCCTTTCCACAAGTTCCAGATCCAAATACGCCACAATCAGGAGGCATTCCATATCAGCAGCACCGAGATGGCAATTATACCATCAAAGGGGCGGAGAATATTTATTCGCCATTTAATTATTATTTGGTTCGGGATGAAGAGCATATTCCTGAGATCATAATGACAGCGGCGGAAATTGGGTTTTTAAAAGCAGAAGCACATTTACGCGGATTGGGAGTAGAACCAAATTCAGCAATCGCAGAGGGAGACTATACACTTGCTGTGGCCAATTCAGTAGAATTTTGGCAAAATATAGTAAAGGGTTCTCAAATATGGGTGAACGCTCCAGATCTATTAAGTGGAAACGAAGTTTTCACGGTTGCCAATCATCCGAGAAATGATATTTTCAGTCAAAGTAATAAACTTGAATTGATATACACGCAGCGTTTTATTGACAGTTTTAGACAACCTTGGGAAGCATACGCATTGCTTCGAAGAACGAATGGCGCAACTCCACATGAGGGCGACTTATTGGAACATTATCGATTTCCATATCCACCTTCAGAATCTATTAATAATCCAGATAATTGGGAGAATCAAGTTTCGGGAATGGGTGAAGATTCTGAGAGGGTGAAGGTTTGGTGGATGCAGTAGACTTTGAAGTTAGGGAGCAAGTGAAATGGGTAGGTTATTTGTTTCCTACTCCCTTATTTAACCTTAAATATAGAATAGGTTCTAAATGAATTCATTTAGCTCCATAGAATAACTACCTTTTTAAATTTTATAACAATCTACTAAATCACATTCTTGTGCCACACAAGAATGTGATTTGTACCGAATCTCTTGTGATGTTCGGTATTTTTTTTTGTAAAAAATCAAATCTGTCAGTAGGATAAAATATTTTACTCTTGTTTCATTAACGAATTGCAATTCAAAAACTGATCGGGAAAGATTTTTTGAAAAATCCAAAAACGATTAACAAAACCTTCAAAAAATACTTCCTGAGATTTAATTGCTAATTAAATTATGTTTGTGCGAATATCTATAAAGTGTTTACTTATAGCCCTTTTGGGTATTCTTTTTTCCGTAAACCTAACTTCATTTATCGCTGCTCAAACGCCTATTCGAGTAGCAGGAACAGCAACCAAAACCGCAACCACCTCGGGAGATTGGACGGCAACCTCCACTTGGGGTGGTTCATTACCCACTACCGATGCTCGAGTTTTAATCCCTGCAGGAATAACGGTAACCGTTGACTCAGAAATTTCAACAGAATTCAAGTCAGTCAGAATTGAGGGCACATTAAAATTTGCCACCAATGTCAATACAGAATTACGCACCGAATATATTGTAAGGGGCATGATGGGAAGATTGGAAATCGGAACAACCAACAATCCAATTGCAGCCGGGAAAACCGCCAAATTGGTCTTCGCCGATAGAGGCGGTACAACTCCTTCACAGGACTTTGAAAGCTATTCTCCTGGTGCGGTTTTAATGGGTTCCGTCGAAATGCGAGGACAAGAAAAAACAAGTTGGACGACCCTAAACGTACATCCTAATGCGGGGGTTAATTCATTATCTCTCAATGCCAATCCAGTAGGTTGGGAAGTAGGAGATAAACTCGTGGTAGCCGCTACAAACATCAATAATCCAACCAGTGATGACTTAGTAGAAATTTTGGCGGTGCATCAAAAGTAATGCTCCAGAAAATGACAACGAGGACAAAATCATAACTTTGTAGTAACCACACTCAAAGTTTATGTATATCTATTGTCCAAGTTGCCACAGCACAAAAATAAAAAAGAATGGTCGTACTCATTATGGGAAGCAAAACCAACTCTGTAAATGCTGTGGTCGTCAGTTTGTTTTGAATAATAACCATACGAAATCGAAATGGCTGAAATCGCTAATTAAAAATTCTTTGAAAGAACGAATATCGCTTTGTGGAATTTGTAGAATTTTTGATGTCAGCCTTACATGGTTACAATCATTTGCTCATCTATTTTGGGAACAAACACCAGCTGATTTAGGAATTTCTTCTTTCCTTGTGAAAAAGATAAAGCGGTTGCAAGTCTTTGGTATTCAGGCTGATGAGTTATGGTCTTTTGTTCAAAAGAAAGCCAATAAAAGATGGATTTGGGTCGCTTATGACCCAGTACATCGTTTAGTGGTCGCTTATCATATTGGTAGTCGAGGCAAAAAAGCAGCAAAACAGTTTTGGAATAAAATTCCAGCTATTTTGAAAAACTGCTTTTTTGAAACAGACGATTGGGAAGCTTATCGAAGCATCATTCCTGCCGAAAAACATAAACTAGGAAAAGACTTAACCTTTTATATCGAAGGTTTTAATGCTACAGTTAGAGCCAGAGTTAGTCGTTTAGTTCGTAAATCTCTGTCTTTTTCCAAAATAGATAAATGGCATAATTTAGCTATTGGATGGTTCTTCTGGAAATTTAATTTAGAACGGCAGCCTTACATTTGATTCACCGCCAAATTCTTTTTATTGAAAGCTATGGCGAATACGTCAAAATCTACACAAAAGACGATGTGATATTGGCACTTCAGCGAACTTCTTTTATGGAAGAAATGCTACCTTCGGAGGATTTTATTCGAATCCATCGGTCACATATTATTAATGTTAATCAAATCAAGGAAATAGACGGGAATACCGTGGTAATTGAGCAACACAGATTGACCATTAGCAAGCGAATGAAAGAAAAATTTATTTCGGTGATTGCAAAAAAAAGGATAATATAGAGGAATAAATCAGGTAAATTAAATGTATTCTTATCCTATTTTATATGACTAAACAGAGACAACTTCACATTGATAATATTCGAGTTTTACTAACGGTCTTGGTGGTTTTACATCATTTGGCTATCACTTATGGCGGACCAGGCGGATGGTATTACCATGAAGTAAACTCGAATCAGGTGGCAGTCCTTTTAATGACGCTTTTTGTAGCGACAAATCAATCCTTCTTTATGGGGATGTTCTTTATGATTTCTGCTTATTTTTTAGAAAAATCACTGAGAAGAAAGCCCCCTTTAATTTTAATTAAAGATAGATTAAGGCGGCTAGGAATTCCTTTGATTTTTTACGGTTTTATCGTTTCTCCATTTCTTATTTTTTTACTAATTAGATATGTAGATGGCCGAATTTTATCCATTCCTGAGTTTTTTAATACGGCCACGTGGGTAACTTTTGGACCACTTTGGTTTGTCGCAGCTTTGCTGCTTTTTAGTGGAATTACACTTCTTATTAAACTATTGAAAGGTAATAATCAGGAGTTCAAAAATCGACTTTCAATGCCAAGTAACCAGAAAATAATCGCTTTTACGATTGTGCTTGGTGTGTTATCTTTCGTTACAAGAATTTGGTTTCCGGTTGGTTGGACATTAAGACCTTTTGGATTTCAATTAGGGCATTTTCCTCAATATATCGTGCTATTTATCATTGGTTATCAGGCATCCAAATACGATTGGTTGAATCAAATCACCTATCGACAAAGTATGAATTGTCTTAAGGGGGTTGTGGTGATGGTCTTTATTCTATTTCCTTTAGTGTTTCATTTTGGAGAAGCAGCAACTAAAGGAACGGATATTTTTATTGGTGGATTATACTGGCAATCGTTGGTTTTTAGTCTTTGGGAACAATTGGTTGGTATTGGAATTATTATAGTCTTATTGGGTCTTTTTAAAGAAAAATATACGAATCAAACGCTCCTTCTAAAAAACATGTCAGCAAGTGCTTATACGGTTTATATCTTTCACTCGGTTATTTTGGTTTTACTAGCATTATTGATCAAAAATGTTGAGTTAAGTGCGACTTTAAAATTCATAATTTCAGCTCCTATTGTTCTGTTTCTTTGTTTTTGGATTTCCAATCTGATTCGAAAACTGCCTTTTGCAAAAGGAATCTTATGAGTTTCAATATTCGAAAAAAGTCTGATAGTAGAATGTTCTGACTTTTGACTTATTGAGTCTCAATGAAGAACTAGGTAGCCTATCTTTGAGTATTACGTCAATTGTTATTTTTCCACATATAAATCGCAGGAATCACCAACAAATTCAAAAAAGTCGAACTAATCAAACCTCCTAAAATAACCACTGCCATTGGGCTTTGGATTTCATTTCCAGCTTCATTTCCAGCCAACGCCAACGGGATCAAAGCCAAACCTGTAGTCAAGGCGGTCATTAAAATGGGGTTCAATCGGTCAAGTGAACCTTCGATAATTGTGGTTTTTAAATCTCGACCTTCATTATGTAAAACCTGATATCGACTGACCAATAGAATACCATTTCTCGCGGCGATACCAAATAAACTTATAAATCCAATGGTTGAGGCAATCGAAATGACACCAGAAGTGAAAAGGACGATAAACACGCCGCCAATCAATGCTAAAGGCAAATTGAGTAAAACAATACCGGCTAAACTGAGGTTCCGAAATTCAGAATAAAGTAGCATGAAAATTAAGAAAATAGCGCCAATCGAGGTGATTAAAAGCATTTGAGTAGCGCGTTCTTCACTTTCAAATTGTCCGCCATATTCGATTCGATAATTTTTGGGAACGCTTATATTTTCACTGACTTTTGACTTGATCTCATTAACCACACTTCTTAAATCTCTACCTGCGACATTTGCCGAAACGACTATTTTTCGTTGAACATTTTCTCGATTGATTGAATTAGGATTGCCCTTTACAATGACATCTGCAACATAACTTAAAGGTATCTTTTTCCCAAAATGTGTATCCACAATGGTGTTCCTGATAGCTTCAGCCGTATTCCGATTTTGTGCGTCATATCGAACCATTAAATCAAAACTCCGTTGTCCTTCGAAAACTTGCCCAACTTTTTCACCCGCAAAAGCGACTTCAATGAAATCCATGAAATCACCTAAATGAATGCCGTATTTGGCAAGCATCACTCGGTTTGGAATGATTTGCAATTGAGGCACTTCTACTTGTTGTTCAACATTCAAATCTACCAATCCTGAAATTGGTTCTATTTGATTTTTGATTTGATTGCCCATATTGAACAATTTATACAGATTCGTCCCGAAAATCTTAATCGCGATATTCGCCCGAGTC
>Ga0213866_10003679_pt1 | contig 10309 bp, 10 predicted proteins | sample PICome_11_FD_160079 | JGI IMG/M metagenome (GOLD analysis project Ga0213866, IMG submission 160079) | Coastal seawater microbial communities near Pivers Island, North Carolina, United States - PICO284 | ecosystem: Environmental > Aquatic > Marine > Coastal | place: USA: North Carolina... | reverse complement strand
TCCGACCGCTTGTGATCAGCCATAGGCAGGCCTGGTCGATTGATGTGCGAACAATGCGTTTCGCGTTCGTGAATTGAGGTAGGCGGCCTCTGGCGTTCGCGTTCGGCTGGCACTAGATTCAGATCTGTCGTCGCCTTTGGGGACCGGCAACGGCGCAAGAAAATGCCTAGAGATTGGGTCGTCGCAGGGCGGCTCGTGGGGGAACCAGTGTCGGTTCAACAAGCGAAATGGTGGGATCTCGGAGCGTGTCGGGGTCTCGACTCAGAAATCTTCTATCCGGAGGACGAGGATCAGGCGGAGTCGGCGAAGGCTGTCTGTGCTGCCTGCAACGTGCAAAAGGTGTGTCTTGAGTACGCCCTAACCGTGCGGGAGAAAGCTGGGGTCTGGGGTGGAGCTAGCGAGCGCGATCGGCGCCGCATCATCCGCCAGCGAAGCCGCAGCGCTTGACCTTGCATTCCGATGACGAAGTAGCCGGCGTAACCGGTGGCCTACGATCCAGCGGATGACCACCGAGACCTCCACGCCCGATCGCACTGGCGATACGGCCGGGAACCTTGAGCGCGCTTTTGTCGATGAGGGTGGGTGGCCTGCAGTTATCACCCGCCTACTCGCTGGCCGCGATCTGTCGCCTGAGCAGGCCGAGGCAGCGATGGCCGAGATCCTGGGCGGGCGCGCTGAACCGGCACAGGTCGCCGGATTCGTCGTCGCGTTGCGCGCCAAGGGCGAATCAACCGCCGAGCTGGCTGCGATGCTGCGAGCAACAATGGTTGAAGCCGCGGTCGTGCCGCTCACCGACGACGAGCGGGCGGCGGCGATCGACGTGGTTGGCACCGGTGGCGACGGGTCACATTCGATCAACGTGTCGACGATTGCTGCGATAGTCACCGGCGCGGCCGGCGTGCTGGTGTGCAAACACGGGAATCGCTCGGTGTCCTCGAAGTGTGGCACCGCCGACGTGCTCGAATTGCTCGGGGTCCGCATCGAGCAGACCCCCGAGGGCGTGGCGCACTGCCTTCGCACCGCCGGCATCGGGTTCTGTCTGGCGACAGCATTCCATCCGGCCTTCCGTTTCGCCGGGCCGATTCGACGTCAGCTTGGTGTTCCGACTGCGTTCAATCTGCTCGGACCGATGGCCAACCCGGGGCGCGTTCGAAAGCGGCTCATTGGCGTGGCCGACCCGTCGTTCGCTGACGCCATGCTCGGCGCTCTGCAAGTCCAAGGGGTGACTGAGGCCTGGGTGGTGCATGGCGGTGGGCTGGATGAGCTGTCGACCGCAACCGTCTCGACTGCCCACGTTTTTGGCAACGGCACCATTGAGCGGATTACGATTGACCCTGCGACGCTCGGACTTGCGCCGGCGACAATCGACGACTTGCGGGGAGGGGCGCCCGACGAGAATGCCGAGGCTGTACATCGGGTGCTTGCTGGCGAAGAGGGGCCGCACCGTGACGTTGTGATCCTCAACGCTGCTGCCGCTCTGGTACTTGCGGGTGCGGCAGTCGATCTGGCCGACGGGCTAACGCAGGCTGCTGCAGCTATCGACGATGGGCGCGCCGTGGCGACGCTTGAGCGCCTGGTCGTCGCATCCAACGACACCCCCTGATGGCCGCACTTCCCACTCCGCCCACGACTTCGATCCGGTCGGTGATCGCACCAGCGTCGTCGGCCAACCTCGGCGCAGGATTCGACGTGTTCGGGATGGCGCTCGATCTTGTTGCCGAGGTAGGCGTCGGCCCGGCGCCCGACGGGGCGACCGAGGTCGGTGAGCATCACTTGGTTCGGGTGCCGTTCGAGCGTCTCGGTGGGGACGGTCCCCTGTGGCTCCGCACGAACATCCCGATGGCTCGCGGCCTCGGTTTCAGCGGAGCTGTCCGCGTTGCCGCCGCCGGGATGGGAGCAGTCATTGCGGCCGGCGGTGACGGTGGTGCACTCAACAGAGACCGCGACCGCATCCTCGACGTGGCAGCTGAGCTCGAGGGTCACGGCGACAATGCCGCGGCATCGGCCGCCGGTGGCGTTGTGGCCTACGTGGATGGTCGCATCGTCCCGTTTCGGCTTGGACCGATGCTGTCGGAGGCCGTCGTACTCTCATGGATTCCGGACGTCACTACCAAGACTGACCAGAGCCGGAAGTCGCTGCCTGCCCACGTCGAGCGACACGCAGCGGTCGCGAATATTGGCCGTGCGACTCAGTTTGTCCTGGCGTTCGCTCACGACGATCCCGAACTCCTGTCGGGCGCCGCCGACGACGAACTCCATCAGGACTGGCGGCTGTCTGCGGTGCCGGGCGCAGCCGAGGCGATTGCGGACGGTGTAGCCGCTGGGGCCTGGTGCGGATGGCTGTCGGGGAGCGGGCCAACAGTCGCACTGATGTGCGGCGCCGATGTCGCCGACCGGGTTGCAGCAGGGTTGCCTACGAGTGGTCACGTGAAGCGGTTGGCCATCGACCGCGTCGGCTTGCGTCGGGGCTGAGTTGCCCCGGTGGGTCAGGCAGCGCGCCGGATCGACTCGATGTCCGTTGACAGCTCCAGCGGGAATCGCCACGGACCACTCGCCTCGACTCGCAGTTGCTCGGCATGACGATCGAAGTGTCGGGCGAGAACCAGCACCTCGTCGGCAGCTTCGACCGGCACCGGTAGGCCCGGTTCGATCGGGTCGCCAGGGGCAATGCTGATCGCTGCAGTCAGACGCCCATCACTCCGGGTGTCGAGCAGTCGCCCCCTGTCGATAATCCAGGTCGTGTCGCCCATGGCCACCTCGGCCTGCGCTGCCTCAACCAGCCGGTGCATCAGTTCGGTGCGCTGGACGGCGCCGAGGAGCGCTGAAAGCCGATCGCGCGTCATTGCCGCCTCTTCAAAACGCTGGGAGGCAGCGAGTGTGGTCATGCGTTGACGGAGCTGGGCCGTGATAACGGTCGGGTCGCCACCGAATACCCGGGCCGCATCGGCCACGAGCGCAGCGTACTTTGCTGGATTGGCGTTGCCTGCGCGAGGACACCGAGCCACACCGAACTGAGCCGTCGAGCAGATTGATGCATCGGCTGCGGGCTGGTGGTCGCCTGAGAGACGTTGGGCGCAGCGCCGCAGCGGAATGGCGGTGTGCAAGGCCTCGACGGCGAGCGTTGCCATCCGTCGAGATGGCAACGGGCCGAGGTGGATCGACGAGGGCGCCGGCTTCTTGACGATCGACAGGCGCGGCCAAGGTTGCTCTATGTCGAGACGGACATAGCAGTACTTGGCCGTGGTGGTACCGCGCTGGTTGTAGCGGGGTTGGAGACGAGCGATGATCCGCGTCTCCACAACTTCCGCCGTGAGTGGATCGGGGAGCTCGATGTGTTCGATGCCCTGCGTCTCATTCAGCATCGGGCCGACCTTGCGACGATCGTCGGATCCGAAGTAGCTCCGCACGCGTTGGCGCAGATTGGTCGCCTTGCCCGCATACAGGATCGATTTGCTGTGGCCGGTGAACATATAGACGCCCGGTCGCCGCGGCAGATCGGCGGTGAGACGGAGTTTGGCTGATTGGGGGTGCCCACCGAGCTTTGTGAAGGCGACGAGGTCGTCGAGACCAGTGACGCCGAGGCCCGAGGCCCGCTCGATGAGAAGGTGAAGCAGATCAGTGGTGGCGAGAGCGTCGTCGAGGGCCCGATGTGACGGCTGATGAGGGAACCGGAATTTTCGTGCCAGGGTGCCGAGGCGGCAGTTCGGTACCTCGTCACGAACGAGGCGACGAGCGAGCGCAAGGGTATCGACCGCCGAACCCTTCCAGCGGTCTCGACCGGACCGGTCAAGCGCTGTCTGGACGAAACCGAGATCAAATTTTACGTTGTGGCCCACGAACACTGCGTCGCCCAGGAAGCTCAGCAGCGAGGGCAACACGCTTTCGATACGCGGAGCGTCGGCGACGATTGAATCCGTGAGGCCGGTGATGACCGATACCTGCGGAGGGATGGCCCGCCCAGGGTTGACGAGTGTCTGGAACGTGCCGATCACCTCGCCGCAGCGCACCTTAACGGCACCGATTTCAGTGATGAGGTCGTCGTGACGGTTGCCGCCGGTCGTCTCGAGATCGAGGACGCAGAACGTGGCTGCGGCAAGGGGCGTACCGAGGTCGTCGAACGACCTTTGGGCGGGAAGTTCATGGGTCACCTGCCGGAGTGAACACGAACAAACGTACCTATGTCAAGACGCAAACGAAGGAGTGTTCGCTATAGAAACGAAGCGGTGTCGGCGTTCGGAGCGGCGATATGGTCGCAGCATGACCGGTAGCGATCACCCGTCGCTCGATCACGGCGATCTCCGCTCGGCGATCGAGTACGCAGTGCTGATCGCTGCCGAAGGGCGGCGTCGCCGACCGCCACTCGCCTTCCCCGATGAGCTCAAGCCGTTTCTCGACGGCCAACATCTGTCGCGGCGTTCGCTCGGCAAGCTCCGGCGGGCGATCGACGCCGCCTCCGACTTTCGTAAGCGGCTTGCAGCGACGCTCGAGCTGCCCGAGGCCGCCGATCTCGTCGACGCCATCGGATTTCTGTGGCTTACAAGACCCGAGGGTTGGCAGGCCGACGTCGATGAGGCGCTAAGTCTGCGTGATGATGAGCGACGGCGGCGTGACGATGAGCGTCAGGCCCGCAAGGATGAGAAGCGGCGGCTGGCCGCCGAGGAGGCCCGAGAACGTCTACAGACGCAACTTGGTGAGCGAGACGCGCGTATCGAGCGGCTGCGTTCTGAGCTCGACGACGTACGAACCCGTCTTGCTAGCGCGCTTGAGGAGGCGGCCGAACAGCGGATCGAATTGGGCAATGCTCGCCTCGAACTCCGTCACGCCCGAGATCGCGAACGTGCGGCACTCGAACGCCTCGCCACCGCCGACCGTCATCGCGAGGCCGCCGAGCAGTCAAAGCGTTCCATTGAGCGTGTCCGCGACGACTTGCTTGCGGGTCGTGTCGACGCGGCCAACAGCACCGCCGAGGTTGTAGCGGCGGCCGAGGCAGCTGAGCGGCTCGTCGACCAACTTCGGTCGATCGTGCCGGCTGGGAGACCACAGGTCGATCGACGTGAACAACGGTCGCCCATGGCGTTGCCCGGGGGTGTCCTCTCGACGTCGGCTGCAGCAGCCGAGTTCTTTGCTCGGAGCGATGCTGCGGTGATTATTGATGGATACAACGTTTCGAAGCTCACGTGGCCCGGACGCACCCTTGAGCAGCAGAGAACAGCGCTGCTCAATGCGAGCGAAAACGTCGCCCGTCGTTACGGCACCGATCTTACGGTTGTGTTTGACGGAGCAGACGTCATAGGGGCACATGCCTCAGGTCGTCGTATGGTCCGGGTGACGTATTCGCCTGCTGGCGTGACGGCCGACGATGTGATTCGTGACGAGGTCCGCAGACTCCCGAATAGGCGGCACGTCGTGGTCGTTACCAACGATCAGGAGATTGTGCGCGACATTCGTTCGTGGGGTGCCAACCCACTGCCCAGCAATGCGATGGCGGCTCTGTTCTGAGCCCGTCACGCCGGTCGTTAAACGGTGTTTCATCGCTAATAGGTGCTGCGGAAATCTGCATCAACACGTTTAAGAGCGAGATAAGCAACCTGCGGGCCCGACATCCGACGTCATCAATTGGCCGAACAGCTCATCGGCTGGCCGTATCGAATCGGTCGACCGGACGACCGCCTTCTTGGTGATGTGCCCCAGGGTGAAGTGGCCGAACCCCCGCTGGCGCCCACACCGTCCCCGTGAATGAACTAATCCAGTTGACGTTTCAGCACGTCGGGCCGATTGAGGCCTTCAGCCAGAACGTTGTCTCAGTCGACGCCGCCGCCGTCGAAGCGGTCCGGAGTAGGTACTCGCATGGCCGGTACCGCCACCACCGATAATTCTGCACGCTCCAACTGGTTGGCAAGCGTCGCCGTTCTTCACATGCCTTACTTGCTTAACGGTGGCCCTGTCGGATACCCGTGCCTAGTTGACGAGGGCACGGTGTTACGCAATCCTGCATTCGACGGCGGCTCCACCATTGCCCCCGAATATGAATGAGAATTCCCCGAGCGCTGGGTAGCAATTTTGCCGTGGATAATTTCAGTTCACGGAACACAACCGCCGCAGAACAGTGCTTCGCGAGCTCACTGTGGCACCCCTTTGCGCATGATCTGTTCATGATTGAACGAGACGGCTCCGCCCTCAACCTCGATTGTCATACTTGCCTTGCCGCCAACACCACAGCGTGCAGCGATTGTGTCGTCGCCCACGTGCTGGCGAACGATGATGGGCCGATCGAGCTCATCTCGACCGGGTTGGTTATCGCCGCTGCCAGCGATCCGGCCCTCGATCATGCGGTCAACCTGCTGGCCAAGGCAGACCTTCTGGATGCCGAGCCGGTGTGGGTTGATCGGTCGGTCTTTGAATTATCGACTACCCGACCGAGGTTGGTGGCGGTTCGCTGACACGCGACCTGTCGCGAATTCAGGGTCTCTGGACCCGTACGATCGCCCTGTGGGCGATGTAATCCGACCGCAGCTGCCGTCGATTGAGCAGATCGTGGGCGAGCTCGCTGAATTTGACATCACTCACGTAGGTATCACCTCAGCTGACGTGCTCGGCCGGGCACGCTCTGAACTGCACGACCGGATCGATCGCGGGCTAACTGACTCGATGCAGTTCACGTTCAAGAATCCCGAACGATCCACCGATCCGAGAGCCGCAATGCCGGGTGCCAAGTCGGTCATCGTGGCTGCCCGCCCGTATCTGACCGACCATGACCCCGAGCCAGCCGCTGGACTCCGGGCCCGTATAGGTCGCTACGCCTGGGTCGATCACTACGCGACGCTACGCACGGGGTTGCGTCAGGTGGGCAGGCAGATCAAGGCAGCGGGCCACCGCGCGGTCGCGTTCGCTGACGACAACTCGATGGTCGACCGGGCGATAGCGCACCGAGCCGGTATTGGCTGGTTCGGCAAGAACGCCAATTTGCTCGTTCCGGGAGCCGGGAGCTTCTTCGTGCTCGGCTCGCTGGTTACCACGGCGCCCTACGAACCGACTGGTGCTCCCGTTGCCGATGGCTGTGGCCCCTGCACCCGCTGCCTCGATGGTTGTCCGACTGGCGCCATCATCGAACCCGGCGTAATCGATGCTGCTCGATGCCTATCGTGGGTGCTCCAGAAGCCGGGTACTATCGACCCGGTATTCCGCGAAATGATCCACGATCGGATCTACGGTTGCGACGACTGCCAAGACGTCTGTCCGATCACTGTTCGGTTGGGACAGAGATCGACTGTTCCACTTCCGCCTGATGCCATCGCATGGGCCGATGTGCACTGGATCCTCACCGCCTCCGATGCCGACATTGAGGCCCGGCACGGACAGTGGTATATAGCGGACCGCAACATGCGTTGGTTGCGCCGGAACGCGCTCGTCGTGTTGGGCAACGTGGCTGAGCCGTCGAGCACCACCGCTGTCGAACTAATCACCCGCTACCGTTCTAGCGGGGATCCGATCCTCGCCGAACACGCTGCTTGGGCTGCCGATCGGCTCGTCTCCCGATCATGAAGCACCTCCTCGTCACCAACGATTATCCGCCGAAGATCGGTGGCATCCAGACCCTTCTATGGGAGTGGTGGCGGCGGCTCCCGAGTGACCGTTTCGCCGTGCTTACCAGCCCGCACGAGGGCACCCAAGAGTTCGATGCCGGAGAGCCATACCGCATCGAACGGGTGCGTGAGCCGGCGCTCCTGCCGCACTCGCTCATGGTGAGGCGGATCAACGACCTGGCCGATGACTTCGGCGCCGATCTTGTCGTGCTTGATCCTGCTGTGCCGCTCGGGCTCGTCGGTCCATCGTTGGCGCTTCCGTATGATCTCGTGCTCCACGGCGCCGAAGTCACCATCCCCGGTCGGCTTCCGTTCAGTAGGCAGGCATTGGCTTACACGCTGCGGCGGGCCCGACAGGTGATCGCAGCGGGTGGCTACCCCGCAGCCGAGGCCGAACGTGCCGCTGGACGCTCGCTTCCGACCACCGTCGTTCCATGCGGTGTCGACCCCAACCGGTTCAGGCAACTCGACGCCGCCGCTCGGGCCTCGGCACGTGAACACTTCGGACTCCCCGGCAACGCGCAGATCATTACCGCCGTTTCGCGACTGGTTCCGCGGAAGGGTTTCGACACGGCGATTCGGGCCGTGAATCGCATCAAACATCGTCACCCTGATTTGCTCCTCGTGATCGGTGGCGGCGGTCGCGAAGATGATCGTCTGCGTCGACTCGCTAACGAGCTTGACGCACCAGTGCACTTCACTGGACGGGTCACAAACGAGGAACTGCCTTTATTATTCGGTCTCGGCGATGTCTTTACCATGCTGTGCCGCAATCGGTGGGGAGGACTTGAGCAGGAGGGTTTCGGCATCGTGTTCCTCGAAGCTGCCGCCTGCGGTGTGCCCCAGGTCGCCGGCGACTCGGGCGGAGCTGCCGAGGCCGTCGCCGACGGCGAGACCGGGATAGTCGTCCGCGAACCTGAGAACGTGCAAGCGGTCGCAGACGCCTTTGAGCAACTCCTCGACGACAACGCGCTGCGCGCCTTGATGGGGGAGCAGTCGCGTCAACGCGCCGTTAAGGAGTTTGCCTACGACGTACTCGCTCGCCGGTTGGGTGACTCGCTCGGCGTCTACGACTGATCACGACCGGCCAGCACATTCCGCCGGGCTGCTCGGCAACCCGAGCCGGTAGGTTCGCGATCGTGGCACAATACGCAACGAAGCAAGCCGCATCCGACGGCAGCGATGTCATCATCCGCCTGAACATCGCATGCACCGCAGTGTTTGTCGTTGCCTCGATCGCGGCCGCGACGCTGTTCACGACCGGAATCCAGTGGGTGGCAGCTCTAACGTCCCTCGGCCTCTTCCTGCTCGGCATTGTCGCCTTTGTGTGGTCGTTTTGGAATGCCATCCAACGCAGCCGCAGCGAGCAGGTCGCCGTCACCCAGCTCTACTTTCTGGCCGGTGGCGTGGCACCCAAATCCGTGAAGCGGCTGATGCTGAGTTTGCTGGCGGCGCAGGTCGTGGTGGGTTTAGCCACAGCACTATCGCGTCCCAACCAAATCGACGGTTCACCCGGCACTTCGCTCGCACTGGGGGTACTCGTACCGGTGTTCGGTTTCGGGCTAAACGGATTGTGGGCTGCTTCCCACGGTACTTTCGCCGAACGGACCGACGATGTGGGCTCGGTCCACACCACGGCATTCGACGCAGCGGGCAGCGATGCCAACAACGTAAACCGACCGGAGTCCGGCGATGCACCGTCGGAACGCTCCACGATCAGCAAGAATGAGGAACATGGCTGAGACTGCGACTGAGACGATCACCATCGATGCATCTCTCGACGAGGTGTGGAGCGTGGCGCTCGACCTTGAGCGGTACCCCGAGTGGGCGCGCGACATCAAGGCTGTGGCCGTTCACTCCCGTGACGAGAACGGGCGACCCAGCGAGGTCGAGTTCCGCGCTTCCGCCCTCGGTCGAAGCACGCACTACAGGTTGCAGTACAGGTACGGCGATGAGCCGAAGGTGCTCGGCTGGTCGATGATCCGTGGCGATATCCAACGCTCGATCGACGGGGCGTTCACCTTCCTCCCGACCGGTGACAACAAAACCGAAGTCCGCTACGATCTTGCAATCGACCTGGTCGTACCACTGCCCGGGTTCGTCAAACGCCGGGCCGAAGTCCGCATCCTGAACACCGTCCGCGAATTGAAGATTCGCGCCGAGGCGTGACCGGACGCCGCGTCGGCATCGACGTCGGCGGCACCAAGGCGCTCGGGGTTGCACTCGATCCTGACGGTCGTGTGTTGGCCGAAGATCGTCGCCCCACGCCACGGGGCGACAACAGCCTCGAGCCACTCATTGAGACGCTGGTCGAACTGGCGGAGTCGCTCGGGGTTGAGGGTACTCTCGGCGTCGGCGTGCCGGGTTTGGTAACCCATGACGGTGTGCTGCGAGCAGCGCCTAACCTCGACGGCGTAGCCGACTTTGAGGTCGGCCCGATCCTCAGCGAACGCATGGGGTGTCGCGTGTCAGTCGACAACGACGGCACCTGTGCGACTGTTGCCGAATGGCAGCTCGGAGCGGCAGCAGGAACCGACAACATGTTGCTCGTCACCCTAGGAACCGGCATCGGTGGCGGCCTCGTCGCCAACGGCGCAGTGCGGCGCGGCCTCAACGGGTTTGCGGGCGAGTTCGGTCACATGGTCGTCGACCCGAACGGCCCTCGCTGTCCTTGTGGGCGGCGCGGTTGCTGGGAGCGCTATGCGAGCGGGTCAGGCCTTGCAATG
>Ga0213866_10003678_pt1 | contig 10311 bp, 6 predicted proteins | sample PICome_11_FD_160079 | JGI IMG/M metagenome (GOLD analysis project Ga0213866, IMG submission 160079) | Coastal seawater microbial communities near Pivers Island, North Carolina, United States - PICO284 | ecosystem: Environmental > Aquatic > Marine > Coastal | place: USA: North Carolina... | reverse complement strand
TTTCCACTGCTGTCGAACTAACCGTGGCCCGGCTCCTCACGACCGACGCTTACGCTGAGAACTTCGCCCGCCACTGGCTCGATGCCGCCCGCTACGCCGACACCCACGGCATCCATATCGACAACTACCGCGCCATCTGGCCGTATCGCGACTGGGTCATTGAGGCCTTCCGCAAGAACATGCCTTTCGACCAATTCACCCGTGAACAGATCGCGGGCGACCTACTGCAGAATGCAACGCTCGATCAGAAAATCGCAACCGGCTTCAACCGCTGCATGCCCACCACCGGCGAGGGAGGAGCGATTGCCAAGGAATACGAAGCGATCTATGCGGCAGACCAAGTCTCCACCACCTCTGCAGTTTGGCTTGGATTAAGCACCGGCTGCGCAGCCTGCCATGACCACAAGTTCGATCCCATCTCGCAGAAGGACTTCTACTCCCTCACTGCCTTTTTTCGCAACACAACCATGAAGGCGATGGACCAGAATCAGGCTGAACATCCGCCGACCGTTTTTGCACCCCGCCCGAGAGACCGGGAAAGACTCTCCTCCCTGGAACAGGAAATCGCCAAAATCGATCGACTCATTGAGGAACGGCGGGCAAATGCCGGTCCTGATTTTAAGAAGTGGCTTGAGAGCAAGGGCAAGACCCCAAACCGTGAGGCTATGATGGAAGGTTTCTTTGAAATCGATCTTCCTTTGGTAATCAAAGATTCGCAACTGACCATCACTGCACGGGAAAATTCAAAAACCATCCCCTTCGAAGGTGCCACCCGGGAAGCCGATGTCGTTGGACGAGTCCCCGAACTCGAAGACTTAAATCTCGCCCTTGGCGACTTCGCCGGCTTCGAGGCCCGGGACCAAATCACCTTCTCAGGTTACCTCTATCTGGAGAAAGGTGCCAAAGGTCCTCTTATTTCGCGCATGGATTCAACCGCAGACTTCCGCGGCTGGGACCTCTGGCTGGAAGACGGAAAATTGGGGGCCCACTTCATCGAGCAATGGCCTGATCAAGCAATCAAAGCAGTCACAGCCCAACCCCTGGAGCTCCGAAAATGGCATCACTTCGCCATCGTCTACGACGGCAGGAAGAAACCCGCCGAGTCCATCACCATTTACCTCAACCTGGAATCAGTGGACCTGGAACGGAGCCATTCCAGTGAGATCTCGACCATCAAGACCAGCGCTCCCCTGCGTCTCGGAGGGCGTCACCCTGATTTGGGACTGACTGGAAAAGCTTCCCTGCACACGCTGAGAATAGCCCGTCGCAAGCTCTCCATTGAAGAAATCCTTTTCTTCAATGCGACCGATGACTTCCAAAAGTCTCTTGTCCTGCTGGCAGCCCAACGCGACGGCAGCCAAAAGAGTGCGATTTACACCTGCTTCCTCTCAAATATTGATCCCCTGACAAAGGAACTGGAGGAAAAACTGGAGCAACTCGCCACAGAGAAAAAGCAAATCAATGACCGGGGATCCGCAACCTTGATCATACAGGAAAAGCCGGAAGCTGCCTTCGCTCACATCCTGGAACGTGGTGATTATTCGTTGGAAAGAGAGAAGGTCTACGCTGCCATCCCGGAAGTTTTTGCTTACGAACAAGGAGACAAAAAACTCTCACGAAAAGACCTCGCCGACTGGTTGGTGTCCGAAAAAAATCCGCTCACGGCTCGCGTGACCGTCAATCGCATGTGGTACTACTTCTTCGGTCGCGGGATTGTTGAAACCACTGAAGATTTTGGCATCATGGGAGCCCAGCCAACCCATCCCAAGCTACTCGATTATCTCGCCACCGAACTTGTCGACAGTGGTTGGGATCTTCACCACATCATCAAGTTGATCACTTCCTCCGCCACCTACCAGCAGTCGGCAAAGACCATTTCGGCAAACCGCGAGAGGGACAGCGGTAATCGCTACCTTTGGCGCGGGCCAAGATATCGACTCGAAGGCGAGCAACTCCGGGACCTAGCCCTCGCTGCAAGCGGGCTTCTCGTCGATAAGATCGGGGGACCTCCGGTCAAGCCCTACCAACCGGACGGGATTTGGGAAGCCGTCGCGATGAAGCAATCCAACACCCGTTTCTACAAACAGGACCAGGGCGACGGGCTTTATCGCCGCTCGATTTACACTTTCTGGAAGCGCACCGCAGCTCCGCCGAACATGGAAATTCTCAATGTGCCGACCCGCGAAGTTTTTTGCGTCCGCCGCGATCGCACAAACACTCCGTTGGCAACGCTTGTCACCATGAACGACCCGCAGTTCGTTGAAGCAGCTCGTGTTCTCGCGACGAAAACCCTCAAGCAAAACCAAGCCTTCAGTCAGCGCCTCGACTTCATCACCATGATCCTCATGGCAAGAACTCTAAGCAATGAAGAACAGGAAGTGGTTCGCAAGGCTCTCGACCATCACCTCGCCTACTATCAGGAGAAGCCGGAGCTTGCCGATCAGCTCGTGTCCGTTGGAGAATTTAAAACGGACACCTCGATTCCCAAGCACGAGCTGGCTGCCTGGACGCTGATTGCCTCCCAGATTTTCAACCTCGACGAAACCCTGTCCAAGTAGCACTCATTGACATGAAAACCGTTGCAGAATTCAACGCTGCCATCTCACGCCGCCAGTTCTTTCGCAAAAACGGGACAGGCCTCGGGGCGGCCTCACTGGCCACGCTACTGCCTGGAACTCTAAGCGGACTCGCTAACTCCACGGTTCCCGCCACCATCAAGAAAGTTGCACCCAAGGCCAGACGGGTCATTTACCTTTCCATGCTCGGAGCTCCAAGCCAGCTCGATCTATTTGACTACAAACCCAAGTTAAAGGATCGCTTTGCCGAGGACCTTTCGGAATATCTTAAAGAACAAGGTCAACGCCTCACCGGAATGACTTCCGGCCAGGCGAAATTCCCCCTCGCACCTTCAGTTTTCAAGTTCAATCAGCACGGAAAATCGGGCACCTGGATTTCAGAACTCCTTCCGCACACCGCGAAAATGGCCGATGACATCGCCATCATCAAATCCATGAACACCGAGGCCATCAACCACGAACCGGCCAATCAGCTTTGCTACACCGGCACCCAACAAAACGGAAAACCGTCGCTTGGTTCCTGGCTCGCCTATGGTCTCGGATCCCAAAACGAAGATCTTCCAAACTTCGTCGTCCTGCACGCCCAGCACACCGGCCCCGGTAACGTACAAGCGATTTCCTCCAGACTTTGGGGTTCGGGCTTCCTTCCCGGCAAGTTTGCCGGCGTTGCCTTCAGACCAAAGGGCGATCCCGTTCTTTATCTTCGTGATGCCCCGGGTATTGACCGCGATCTTCGCCGCAACATGCTCGACTCACTGAACACTCTCAACCAAAAGAGCTACGACTCGGTTGGAGATCAAGAGATTCAAACCCGTATGCAGCAGTATGAGATGGCCTTCCGCATGCAGGCTTCCGTTCCCGAACTCAGCGATCTCTCTTCTGAAAGCGAGCAAATCCACAAGATGTATGGCCCGCAGTCAAAGACGCCGGGTTCATTTGCCAGCTCCTGCATCTTGGCGCGCCGCATGATGGAACGCGGAGTCCAGTTCGTACAAATTTTCCACCGTGGCTGGGACCAGCACGGAAACCTTCCCGCAAATATCAAACCCCAGTGTGACGACATCGATCAACCCTGTTGGGCCCTAGTCCAAGACCTCAAGCAACGGGGATTGTTGGAAGACACTCTGGTAATCTGGGGAGGAGAATTTGGACGCACCGTGTATTCACAGGGGCAACTCAGTGAGACCAACTATGGTCGCGACCACCACCCTCGGGCGTTTTCAATGTGGATGGCCGGAGGCGGAGTCAAAGGTGGTCAGGTTTATGGGGAAACCGATGATTTCGGCTACAACATCACAGCTGACCCCGTTCACATCAGCGATCTGCACACGACCATCCTTCATCAACTCGGCATCGACCATCACAAGCTCACCTTCAAATACCAGGGGCTAGATCAAAAACTCACCGGCGTCAATCCGACCCGGGTCATCTCCGAAATTCTCGGCTAGAATATTCTTCCATCGCCCAGCTTTTAACTAACCTTCGCTGGTTGAATCGCCACATTGATGGATTTGTCCTGCCCCTTGCCAAGGATCGCCTCGACAAATACGAAAGCATCGCAAAATTCGCCGCCCAAGTCTGGAAGGATTGCGGAGCACTCAAATACTGCGAGTGTATTGGCGATGACCTCAATATAAAATACGTGCGCTCGTTCCGAGACCTGACTGGTGCCAAGGAAAACGAAACTGTCATGTTCGCTTTGGTCGTTTTCGGATCGAAGGAAGCCCGTGATCTCGCAAACCAAAAAATCATGGACGATCCTCGCATGAACGAAATATGAGACCCCAATGATCCAAGTTTCGACCGCTCGCGAATGCCCCAAGGAGGATTCCGCGAACTCCTCAGCATGTAGAGTGGTTCACTTCTTCCCGAACCTCCAAAGCGCGCTTTTGGAACGGACGATCATTGTTCCGTCGAAAGCGATTGGTGATGCGAAAATCGGCTCGTCGAATTCATTGACCACAATTTCTTTGGCTCCCTCACGAGAAACCTCGTGAACAAATCCCTGACCTTCTTCTGAGAAGGCGAAGAGACGATTACCCACCAGAGTCAGTGAAGCGGAAATTTTTCGTTTGTAGCCGTCCCGCCACAAGCGCCCCCCCGATTTCCGGTCCAGGCAACTGAGTCGCCCGGTATCATCTGTCAGGTAGATCTCCTCTCCTGAGATTACGAATGATGGAGTCGTCGGAATATCTCTGGTGGCAGCCCATTCCACATGAGACTCAGTCACCTCCCCTTTAGCGCCATTCAACCGAATCGCGAGAAGCTGGGCCTTATTGAACCCTGTTGTCACATAGACTCGTCCGTCATGATATACCGGACGAGGAACCACTGAGAACCCCTTTCCATAATCAACCCACCATAGCAATTTGCCATCAATGGGGCGATACCCGCCAACCATGCCACTACCTTGGCTTACAGCGACCTTCTTACCATCGACTTCAACCACCAAGGGAGTCCCAAATGAAAACTTCTGCTTCACCTCCCGCTTGCGGTCAACTTCCCACCTGAGTCTACCGGTCTTCGCGTCAAGCCCCCGCAAGAGGCCTTTCTTTATGCCATCAGCACTGAAGATTAATACATCATCAACCAGGACCGGGCATCCGCCATTACCGTGCATGGAAGGGTAGGTTTTGTGAAAGCTCCACTTAACCTCTCCGGTCTTTAGTGTAAGCGCTGCGGTTCCCATGTGTCCAAAGTGGGCGTAAACCAACCCATCAGCAATCAAGGGAGTGCTACTCGCGAGACTATTCTTCGAGTGAATATCTCCAACCTCTTCTTCGCTGGGTTCGAAAAGTTTTTGATCCCATACCACCTTGCCGGACTCAGCATTCAAGGCGATGGCCCGCAACTCAAGCTTCTCGGCCTTCACCGCCGTCGTCACTACGATCAAGCCGCCACTCATTACCGGCGAAGACCATCCACTCCCTGGAATATCAGTTTTCCAAACCAGATTCTCTGTGCCCATTTTCGAAGGAACATCCTTTGCCTCAACCACACCGTGGGCATTGGGCCCACGAAACTCCGGCCATTCGGCAGCTCCGAGAGGCCACAACAGAAATATCATGAGTAACAACATCCTGTAAATCATACCGGAAACCTTGTCCCCCAACCCAGGAATTCCAAGAGAATTCACCCTCCAAGCAATTTGTTTTTCTGTCGACTTGGACCCAAGAGCAACCGCAAGAAACATTAAACGATGATTGTCATCCCATTAAGTATTCTGGCTATCGAGTGCGCCTCCCTTAGATTCGCAGTTTCGGTCGGCTTATAATTTAAACCTCGGTTTCCAGCGATCCTGAGTTTGGGCGCCGGCTCTATTCCAGCCTAGTTTCCGATCTTTGTCCTGACCGCGGAAATCCACCGACACAAAGAGACCATTGCCCGCACTCTTTTTTACGCCCCCGCGCTCCTAAACCTATTGGCGGGCGCGTGCTCTCTCTATAAGCGGCCAATTTTTCGAATTACTTCAACACATCTCTCCTACGTCCCGGGATTTCAATACTCCTCAATCTTCGGGGCAATATTTTATTTCCTTTGCGTGCCGTGCCCATGACAACGGCCCCACTTTCAAGGTCGGTGATGCGTTCGGGTTTGTAGACCATGTCGAAAGCTCCGAGCTTGGTGAAGCCAAACTTGCCCTCCGGGTCGTGCGGGTTGAACCTGTCCTTCCTACAGGCCCTGCGACCGGGCGTTTTTTGTAAAAACGTCGCACGCTATTGATGTCACCGGGATCAATGCCGATGTGACAACCTTTGAGAAGTCCATATTGATCAAGGCCAGTGAGCACCAACGCGAAGGCAGCTTGATAAATTTCCGGGCCGCGACGTTGTGCAATGAGGTTGAGACTGGAGGGATCGGGCGTGTGCTCATCCAGTTAGTAACCAAGGAAGGCGCGCAGAGAGAGAGTGGATCAGAACAGCGACTGGCGATGGATCTCTTGCTGGAGAGGTCTTCGAAAAAACCGATCATGAGTTATCTTGAGATACACTGCCGGATCGATGCCGGGTCGTCCGCCCTCCTCGGCACAAGCATAAGCGGGCCGACAGAATTCACGAACGCCCTTTCGGGAAACTGATCTCGTTGAGAGTGTCATCGGGCATTCGATGGAAAGTGCTGGCCGTGGCTTTGGTCAGGCGGCGAGTTTTTACCCAAAACTCCTGCTGATTCCCACCGGAACGATCTCTGCTCTCAAACATGACGTAGTAGAGGGTAGTACGATCCGCTTCGGATATTCAGCAGGCTTCGAACAGTTCATCAGCTTGAAATCAACTCCAAGCTTCAGCCAGCGAGAGAAGCGAGCAACTTTTCATGGATCCCGCCAAACCCCCCGTTACTTAAAACTGCGATGACATCGCCCTCTAAGGCCAGCGACGAAACATGAGCAACAATCTCATCAACTTCACCAAGATACCACGACTTGACACCATCAGCCGAAACATCTGCAACCAACTTTTCAGGATCAAGCCGGTCCTCTTCGGCAACCTTTTCAGGGTCAGGCACCGCAGGGATCACGACGCAATCCGCCTTTTTAAGAGCAACGGCCAAATCATCCTGAAAGATGTTGCGACGTGTTGTATTCGAACGTGGTTCAAAGATCACCCAAAGGCGGCGGGACGGATACTTTTGACGAAGTCCATCAATAGCCAATCCAATCGCCGTGGGATGGTGGGCAAAGTCATCCACCACCGTGATTCCGTGGACTTCCCCCCGCTCCTGCTGTCGTCGGGCGATTCCCTGAAAGGACCGAAGACCCTTCCGGATCTCCTCCGGTTGAAGACCCGCAAACTCAGCCGAACAAACCGCCATGGCGGCATTCCGAACATTAAACTCACCGACCATGGGGACCTCGTAACCTTCGCCATCGATCGCGAAGCGACTTCCCGTTGGCAAGTATTCCACGTCTGTGATCCGAAGGTCGCAAGCCTCTCCGAATCCAACTCGCATCGTTGGACAAGGTGAATCTTTCGCCGCAGCAAGGCAATTTGGGTCATCCCCATTGATCAGAGCCAGACCGTTCCGGGGAACGATCTTTAAGAGCCTCGAAAAAGTAAGAATAATCTCCTCGAGATTGTTGTAGATGTCGGCGTGATCAAACTCGATGTTGTTCATCACGATCAACTCTGGGAGGTAATGAAGAAACTTCGAACGCTTGTCGAAAAAGGCGGTGTCGTATTCATCTCCCTCCATCACCACAAAATCAGAATCGGTGAACCGGGCCCCTTGGCCGAAGTTTTCCGGGATACCGCCGATCATGAAGGAGGGGTCTTTCGCTGAGGACTCGAAGATCCAAGCCAGCATCGAACTCGTGGTGGTTTTCCCGTGGGTTCCACTTACGACGTAATTCCTCCTGCCACGGAGAAAATACTCCTTTAGAACTTCAGGCAATGACATGTAGCGAAGCCTGCGATCGAGAATTGCCTCCGCTTCCTCATTTCCGCGACTGATGGCATTCCCAATCACAACGGCCGTCGCTTCCTCCGGAATATTCCCAGCCCGATAACCCTCCTTTATCTGCACCCCCTTGCTCTCAAGGAAAGTCGACATGGGCGGATAAACCGCTTGGTCGGAACCGGTCACGGAATAACCTTTTTCGATCATTCCGGCTGCAACCGAACCCATGGCTGTTCCGCAGACCCCGACAAAGTGAAATTGCTCTTTGCTCATCACTTCAAAAAATCAAAACTCCGGTGCCGCAACGCGCCCCAGCTGTCCTTCATCAAGTCGCTCCTGAAGAATGCGATCCGCCACCTCTTTCACCATCTCTTCAAGAAGAAGCCTCAGGTGACTTCCCTTGCGATAGTCCGCCGGAGCAATGTGCTTCACCCGGTCGGCATGGGTGCAAAGCTGGAAACATTTTCGAAAGCTGCGGCCGGTTTGATCCTTTGGATTATATACAGCAATGGCATGACCTCCATTTTTCTTCATCACTGTGAAGCACGGGACATCAGTGGGGCCATCACCGACGTAAATCATATTCTGAAAAGGAATAGGCCGCGCCGCATTCGGCATGTGGTCATTCACATCGTCATGATGTTCCAACATGCCCTTGTTGATCCGGAAAAGATACTGGGTCTTGGTCGTGTGGGAAATTGTTCGCTTCGGGAAACTGATCCGCCCCAACTCATCCTCTCCAAATTCACATCCAAAAATCGCCTTCACTTTTCCGGCCAGCGAGCATCCATCAAGCAGGGCCTGCAGACCGGACGAAACAATGTAGTGTTCCACCTTGATTCCAGCCGTGACATGTTCGGGACGGAGACAATATTCCCGAATCTCTTCAAAGACCGTTTCCACCCCGGGGTAATAACTTAGACCCTTTCCCAACTCCGTGAGGTCAGCGTTCGTGACGTTGTCCATTCCAAGATAATCGAGGAGACACTTCATGTAGGCCAATTCACCGTCCCAGAGTTTTTCCTTCACCAGAATATTGCAGTTCCGCCAGAACTGCTCGGGATCGATGCCAAACTTTGGAAACAGGACATCATCCTGCATGTAGCTGGGGCTCAGCGTCTGATCGTAATCATAAACCAGCGCGATCGTGTTCTGTGGAACGGACATTCGGTAGCCAGAATGACTCGATCTTGCGAGGGTGTCAAAATCCAAGATCAATAGAAAGTCAGGTCTCCCGATAGATCCGCAAGAGCCTTGCTACTTCTTCGTTCTATTTGCTCCATACTTGGCCTCGAATCGATCCAGCTCGGCTTGAGGAATGGGCATTTCCTTCTTCAAGAATGCCTCGAGCTTTTCGCTGCTAAAATCGATCCAATCCGCCTCCCCTCGATACTTAGGATAGCGGAAAAAGTAGTTTCCGCAGGCGTAGCAAACCGAAGTCTGAAAAAGAACCTCTCCCTTTTTCGTCGCCATTCGGATCCCATGAATGGGATAGTGACACCACGCACTCGTATCTTTATCAGGACGTCCCAATAAATCAGAGACCGCTCCCTCCCCCTGCTTCACCGCCTTGGCCTCAAGAACTTTTCGTTTCAGAATCTTAGAAAAAGTATTATATGGTTCTATTCGTATAAAACCTGGGGGCTTTTCCGAAACTTCTTCTTCAAGGAACTCATGTTCCTCCGCATCCAATTGACTTCCCTCAACAAGAGAATTCGAAGGCTCTAGCTCCCCTTTTGGAAGCTGTCGGATCATTTCAAAATTAAGAAGGTAGATTTCAACGGTTTCGGCCAACTTAATGATATTCTGATACTCTTTCCGGTAGTCATCCCGAATCTTCTTCTGCGCTTTAGAGAACGATTGATCCGCCGCATATAGAGCATCCATGACCAGATCGGAACCATCAGGTTCTGGAGCAGAATCCTTCTTACCCTTTTCTACTGGAGTTGCCTGTTCTTGAGCCACTAATGGCTGGAAAACCCAAAGAAGCAGAATGAAAAATCCTTCCATTCAATTAACCTTTTACTTTCGTAGCATTGCTCAACAAAAAAACTATATCAACACCCAACTAAGACCGATAAGTAAGGGACTACTTCCCCTTTCCCACCTTCTTGGCCAACTTGTAATCCACCGGTCCCTTTCGCTTAGCCGGAGGCTCTTCCATTCCGGCCCGCTTCTTCAGTTCCTTAATCTGATCACGCAGGTGGGCCGCTTTCTCGAATTCAAGCTTCGCTGAGGCTTTTTGCATCTCCTCCTCCATCTCACGAATCACCTCAACGGCATTGAAGACCATCTCGTCTTCCGCCACGAGCGAGGTGTTCACATCCTTTGCCGCCTGGTG
>Ga0213866_10003675_pt1 | contig 10319 bp, 11 predicted proteins | sample PICome_11_FD_160079 | JGI IMG/M metagenome (GOLD analysis project Ga0213866, IMG submission 160079) | Coastal seawater microbial communities near Pivers Island, North Carolina, United States - PICO284 | ecosystem: Environmental > Aquatic > Marine > Coastal | place: USA: North Carolina... | reverse complement strand
CAGCTTGATACCAGCGGTTTCGAGTATCAAGGCCGGCGCCTCCCAAGGCTTATGGAGATATTTATTGGGCAGCTCGGCTATTTCGGGCACCCACCGGCGGGTGTATTCCCCGGTCTTATCGAATTTTTCGCCCTGTGCCACTGGATTGAAGATACGAAAATAGGGTGAGGCATCCGCTCCGGACCCTCCCACCCATTGCCACGAGCAGGCGTTTGAGGCGAGATCGGCATCAAGTAAACAATCCCAAAACCAGAGTTCTCCAAGTCGCCAATGTGTTAGCAGATGCTTGCTCAGAAATGAGGCAACTACCATGCGCACCCGATTGTGCATAAAGCCGGTCTGCCACAGTTCGCGCATGCCTGCATCCACGATGGGGTAGCCCGTCATGCCCTTCTGCCAAGCGTTTAGATAGTCCGTATTTTCGCCCCAGGGAAAGTGATCAAACTTGGCATTGAAAGCCCTGTCGGGCATTGCCGGAAACTGTGCTACCAAATGATTGCAAAATTCCCGCCAGCCAATCTCCGCTAAAAATTTATCGATGGATGCGCTGCTTGAGGGTTCGGCGTGCTTCAGGTGTTGAGCAGCCGCCCATATTTGGCGCGGCGAGATTTCACCAAATTTCAGATGGGGGGACAGACGCGATGTGTTGGGTTGAGCGGGAAAGTCCCGTCCTTCTCCGTAGTCGTTTACGTGGCCCTCAAGAAATCCTTGTAAAGCACGATCAGCGCCTCCCTCGCCGGGTGACCACAGTGCCTCCCAGCCTGCTGCCCAGTTAGGGTCCCTGGGTACTAAATTGAGCTCATCCAAAGACAAGCTTTCCGGCGGCGTGTCCACGAACGCCAGCGTAGGCGCCGCCACGGGTTGGCTGGGTTCCCGGGCCTTTAGACAGGCACGCCAAAATGGGGTGAAAACCTTAAAGGGTGTGCCGCCACCGGTTTTTATTTCTTCCGGTTCGAAGATAAGCGTACCGGGATAGCGTTTGAAGTCACCGCCATAAGACTCGGCGAGTGATTTGACCGCGCTCTCAAGCGATTGTGACCAGGGTTGATACTGTCTGCTGGCATAAATGTGTTGCGCCCCCGTCTCTTCCATGAGCTCTTTTAGGACTGTCGTCGTTTCGCCGCGGCGGAGGACTAGATCCCCTCCACGAACGCGTAGATCGCTCTTCAGACTTTGCAGACTGTGATGCAGCCACCATCGGGTTGCTCCACCGGGGCGCCAATCTCCACCCAACTGTTCATCGAGAACAAATACAGGAATCACAGGTCCCTGCTTACTGGCGGCAACCAGCGCCGGGAGGTCCGTAAGACGAAGGTCGGCGCGGTACCAGTAGATAGCGGGATTATTCATGCATAGCCTCGGTTGTGGTTGGCGCGATGGATGATCGGAGTGCCCTATGCTGCTCAAGCACTGTGGAAACCTGATCGAGGGCATTCTCAGATAGCTTGAGTGTCGCCATCTCATCGGCTCTGGTGATGCCCTCATTTGCGATGAGCAGGGGCTTGCCCAGAGCTGCCGCCTGTCGGCATAGCCTAAATCCTGAGTAAACTTGGAGAGAGCTGCCGATGACCAGCATCGCATCAGCCGCTTCAAGTGCGCGTTCACCGGCAGTAACCTTTTCTTTAGGAATTGCGCCCCCAAAAAATACGACATCAGGCATAAGCATGCCGCCGCAGGCGTCACAACTTGGAACAGTGATACTCGCGACCAAATCATCAGATAAATCTGCATCGCCGTCGGGGCGGAGGGCGCTAGGCCCCTCAGTGTTGTGGGGGTTTAATTGCAGTAGCGCTCTTTGGATCGCTTCACGTTGATAGCGAGCGCCGCAATCGAGGCAACGAACCCTATCGAGTCGCCCATGTAGATCGATTGTCCTCTTGCTGCCCGCGCGCTGGTGCAGACGGTCAACGTTTTGTGTGATGAGGCTTTCAATCCGCCCTGCGCGTTCGAACTGGACCAATGCATCGTGGTGCCGGTTGGGTGTTGCCCGTTGTACTCCCGGCCATCCAATCATCGACCGACCCCAATACCTCTGACGCTTGGCGTGGGACTGAAGGAACTCCTGATGCAGTATTGGGTTTGCGCCGAGCCAGTTCCCCTCGCTGTCGCGATAGGTCGGAATACCTGAGTTCGCACTAATACCCGCACCGGTTAGCACCAGCCAACGCGGATAGCGGGTAAAAAATTCTGATAGTGTGACAACCGGATCAGCCATGGTGCGTATACGTTCACAGATTCTCATTGGTTGAGAGGGGACAGGCGGACATGCATATTCTTGTGACAGGAGGAACCGGTTTCATCGGGAGTGCCTTGGTACCTGAGCTTGTAGGTCGGGGTCATGAGGTGACCATCATCTCCCGTGCAAGGCGAAGTGCGGGACACAAGGTGGCGTACTGCCAGGCCCTGAGCGAGGTGAGGGCCGATATCCATGCGGTGGTCAATTTGGCTGGAGCGAGCCTCGCGGCTCGCCGCTGGACGGCCCGTTACAAACGGGAGATCGTGGCAAGTCGCGTTGACTTTACTCAGAAGCTTGTAGGTGGGCTGACCCAGTTGCAAAACCCTCCACGCGTATTGATCAGTGGCAGCGCGGTAGGCTTCTATGGGCACGATAGTAGGGCAGTTTTTACCGAAGCGAATGGTCGTGGGCGTGGATTTTCTGCCGATCTTTGCGTCGCCTGGGAGCAGGCCGCAGAGGGGGCTCTTGGAGTCATTCCTCAAGTGTCGTTGCTCCGCTTGGGCGTGGTGTTTGATTGTGGGGGTGGGGCCTTGCAGGAAATGTTGCGATCGTTCCAGTTTGGACTTCAAAGCTGGCTTGGCACCGGCGAACAATGGCTCAGCTGGATACACCGAGCAGATGTAGTGAGCGCCATTTGTCACTTGCTCGACCATCCAACCGCATCCGGCGCGTTCAATGTGACCGCGCCAGAGCCTGTCACCCACAGAGCCTTCAGCGAGGCTGCTGCGCGGCATTTGCGAACGAGGCTGTCGGCGGGCGTGCCAAAGGCAGTGATGCGGCTCCTCGTAGGTGAAATGGCCGATGAGCTATTGCTCAACGGGCAAAGGGTCCTCCCAGATCGTCTTATCAAAGGGGGGTTCACGTTTAACCACTCTGATATCGACAGTGCATTGCAGAGTATCTTGTCTGACGATGGATGAAGGCGTTGATGGGTCAGATCAGGGGGTAGGGTGGTCTCAGATACCACCAACCTCGTTGTAGTCCTGATAGGCAGAGCGCACCGACTCTTGTTGCTTGAGCTTACGCAGGGCCGAGCGTTCAAGCTGTCGTACCCACTCTCTACTAACGCCCATGCTTTCAGCAATCTCCGCTCGAGAGAGCGGTGGGCCTTGATGCAAACCCCAGCGAGCAATGACGACACGGCGCTCAGATTGCTCCAACTCATCCACAGCACCCTCCAAAAAGCGATGAAGTGATGCCTGTTCTGCAGAGTCTTCGGTGTCGCCAAACTCCTCAGCACTGAGTGTGTCGAGGAGGGTGCCTTCATCGTCATCGAACCTCGGTGCATCCAGCGAGACACCAAGATTACGTAGCTGAAGGAGTTGCCTTATTTTGTCCAGATCCATGCCGAGAGTATTGGCGAGAGTTTCATCATCGGGCTCCTCACCCGTTCGGGCAGTCTCGACGGCCCGCTCCTTATAGAGTCGACCAAGCTGCTCTTGAACGTGGGTGGGTAGCCGTATAAGTGTTCCTACATCGCCCACATATCGCCTGATGGCTTGGGTGATCCAGTTAAAGCAGTAGGTGCTGAACCGAAACCCTTTTTCGTACTCAAACTTCTCGGCTGCCCGTATGAGCCCCAGCGTTCCCTCTTGAACGAGATCAAGGTAGGACACACCTCGCCCTTTATATCTGGCTGCGATCGAGTAAACCAACCTCAAGTTGTGCATGACAAGCCGGTCCCTCGCGTCAGTATAGAGACGCAGTTGCTTGCGAAGCTCTTTTAACGTTTCCGTTTCGAGGGAGAAACCACTCATGGCGGGATCCCACTGTCTCTCCCAAGACGCAATCGCGTCGGCAACGGAGTCGGGGAATTGGCCGCCAGCCCGTCGTAACATAGCCACACTCATGCCTATAGTTAGACTCGCTGGAAGCGCTAGCTCCTCGATGCGGGCTAGCCGGGCTTTGACGGTTTTCAGTTGTCTGGCCTTTTGCACAAATGTGGCCGCAGGCTGGGCGAGGTCGCCATCGCTAAAATAAGCGGCCAGTTCCCGTCGCAACACAAAATGCTGGTCCCGGTTGGTGAAGCGCTTAATCTCTGGAGGACTGGTCTTACAATGTTGGATAAACTGCAGTGTGTAATTAAGTAACTCTGACTCCGCCACAAATAGTGTTTGCAATGCCTTCACCGCAGACCATTTACGGCCATCGATCTCTCTCTCCTGTTCAGCCGTAAGGAGCTCGTAGCGTCGAGCTTCGGCAAACATCAATTCAAGATCGCGCTCTTCCTGATTATCTTTGCTGTTCATGTAATTCCCCCAGTGTCAGGTGATATACGGGGAAAGTTTGATAATGAGATTGATCTCCCAACCCTATTTGTTCAGGTTGTTTCTGGACAAAAGCCGAACAAGTCTGGGCTTTAAGCCTTTTCCAGAGATCTGTAACTGAAATAGCCCCGTAACTTTGGACAAATCAAGGGCAAAAGGGACGACAAAGATAATGAATGCGCCAGTCAAAGATATTCCAGAGTTAGAACCAAGGCCGCTTTATGGCATCGGGACGGTTGCCCGGCTGACGGGATTGAAGCCCGATACGCTGCGGGTTTGGGAGCGACGTTACGGCCTTGGGGCTAGTTACAAGTCGCCGTCGGGCCGCCGGCAGTACACGCAGGCGGACCTTGAGCATCTGCAGTTGATTGCAGCACTGGTTGGCGACGGGGCGAGAATTGGTGAGATCGCGGCATCCGAGCGGAAAACGCTAGAGCTGCTGGTTAAAGGGCGCGGCAAGCATCTGGAGCGCGCTCTACCTGCACCAAAGCCACGTGTCCTGTTTGTTGGGGCTGAATTGTGTAGCTGGCTCGACGGCCATCAAGGGTGCATCTCAAGCGTAAGTGCACTACTTGTCAGGCAGTCGCTCACTGAAATCGCAGAAACACTCGAGGTTGGTAATGAACCTGTTTCCTTACTAGTAGTCGATTGTCCTGCGGTGTCGATGAGCCAGATTCAGGCAGTGGAAAAGCTGGCAGAGCGTCTTGGATCTCCCGGCGTTATGGTGACCTATCGAATGGCCAACGAGCGCTGGCTCGCCGAATTGGCTCGTCGTGGGGCTAATGCTTTGGAATTCCCCATGGAACCGGCGCGACTCGCTTACGAAATGGGCCGAGTTGCAGTGGAGATGGAGACTAGTCAAGGCGAGTACGACCTTGGTGAGTTGGTAAAGGCCAAGGCGCGGATGTACTCGGACAGCGAGCTTCAAGCGGCGGGGAAACTCAAGCGCATGTTGAATTGTGAGTGTCCCAATCACATCGTTGAACTGATCACTATGCTGAACCACTTCGAGGAGTACAGTACCAACTGTGCGGTAGATAGTTGGGCGGACGCCGCAGTACATTCATGCATTTACGCTTACACCAATCAAGCGCGGTATTTAATGGAAAAGGCGTTGAAGAGTGTTTTGGACGAACGCGGGGTAGAGTATCACTCGCTGCTTCGGGAGCTCTCCAACTGATCGGCGACCTGGCGCCATAGCGGTGTATCTCGAAGCTGGAATAGCCAGACCACTACCGGGGCCAGTGAGGGAATTAGCAGTACGCTGGTTTGATAGGCCAAGCCAATTGCAGGCGTTGGTGGTACTGAGTTCAGCGACAGGAACGGGTCTCCAATCACCAGCATGAGATCTTTTGCCACCATCGCGATTAATCCGAGCGCCATCAGGGACCACAAGACAAAGAGCCCAAGAGAAAACCGTCCGACAAGGCTATCAACTCGGGAGCTCCAAAGGAGCGCCGCGTAGAAAGGTACCCCATACGAGACCAGGCGAGTATTTAATTTAAATGCGATCTCGTGATCGGCCTGTGTTGCTGCAACAATGTTGCCATTTACATCAGCAAAATGCGTCACAACGTATAGTTCTGTTCCTTCAGTAAAAACCTCAGCGACCACTGACGGCAGCCACGCCTCCAACGCGACACCCGCGACCATTGTTGCCGGATAGGTCAAAGCAGGGCCCGCCGCGTACCACAGCAGGAAAGTTAGGGGCATAAGCAGTAGCGTGGTAAGGAATTGTTGCCGAAAGGCGATGTCACGCATGGCCAGAGGCCTGTTCCACCGATGACTCATCCCGAGTCGCTAGCCAACGCAAATAGAGCGCAAATACGATCAGGACATCGAGCATGATCAACACAGGCCACAGGTAGAGGTGGAACCATTCAAAGATGGTGTAGTTCCATTGGCCGAGATAGAACAGGCTAATGATCCTGACTATATTGAGCGCCTGTATTGCCACGAAGCCCAGGCCTATGGCGATTAGTTTTTGTCTGAGTGCAGCCGGAAAGGCAAGTACACCAGCCAGCAATACGATGGTTGCTTCGACTCCATTACAGCCAGATTCGATTGACACTGCAAAGCCTCCCACGGCGTCTCGGAGAATACGCCCGCTACTAATCACATTCTCATCGAAGGGAGTAATGATGGCAGCAGAGACGGTAGCTAGTCCTGTCGTGAAGGGCTGGATCACGTGGGTCTGAACCGGGATGAGTAGCTCTACCGTAAACAGTACCGAAAGCGCTGCGATGAAGATGAATAGAAATTTAGACATTGCTAGCGTGGTTCGCCGGGTGGCCTTGCTCAGGTTGCTGATAGAAGTATGGGGTGCTTTGTCGGGCGCATTATATCGCGTATGGGAGTTGGGCGGATGAAACTCTTGGCACTATTTCTCAGTGCAGGCATGTTTGCTTTTAGTGCCTGGATGTTTTTGGAAACGGGTGACTGGGTTGCCCTTGTCTTTGCGGCGGGCTCACTTGCCTACGGACTGTTTTTTGCCAGCGGCATGATTGGTCGGGGGCTGTAGTCGTTATAACAATGAGCGCCACAGAATAAAGCCTATGGCCACAGGGCAAACGGTCCGCATATACCAAGGCCAGATTTTCCAAAAAATACCTGACGCAACGTCCGGATCGTTCTTTCTTAGCTCAGCAAGAACGCTGTCCCTCCGCCAGATCCAGCCCGTGTAAATGCAAAGCATGAGTCCCAGCATCGGCTGTCCATAACGCGTGCTCGCCGCGATAACAAAACCAAACAGCGAGTCGAAGTTCACGGCGATCGCGGCAGAAAGAACTCCTATACAGACTCCAGCGATGATCGCTGCGCGGCTTCGGGTCCAATGGAACCGCTCGGTCAGGAACGCGACGGGAACTTCAAGCATGGAAATCGAGGAGGTGAGTGCTGCGACACTCATCAGAAAGAAAAAAGCGGTTGCGAGGACTAGGCCCGCAGTGCCCAAGGTGGCGAAGAGCTCTGGCAAGACTGTAAAAATAAGCGTGTCTTCTGATAGCAGTGCGCCATTTGCATCGAAGATTTCCACACCGCGGGCCAAAGCGACATACATGGCCGGAAGAATCAGGAACCCCGCCAGCACAGCGATACCCACGTCGATTAGAGCAACCTGAACGCCGATGGAAGGTAAATGCTCGTTATCAGAAATGTAAGAGCCGTAAATCAGCATGGTCCCCACGCCCAGAGACAGCGAAAAGAAAGCCGAGCCAAGTGCCCGCAGGATCAGATCGGCAGAAAGGATTTTGGAAAAGTCGGGGACCAAATAGACCCTTAAACCCTCGCTGGCACCGTCAAGCGACAACACATAGGCGGCAAGCACGATCAGTGTAATGATCAGTGTCGGCATCAGTCGTCTTGACCAGCGCTCGATACCACCCTGTACCCCGCCCATGACGATGCCGATGGTCATGGCACTGAAGAGAGTCATCAAGATCACGTTACGACTGAGGCTAAAATCCGTCAGCCACGCTGCATGAGCGTCAAATCCCATCGCGGCAAGCGGGTAAGAGGCGGTAAAGCCGAGCATCCAGCCGGATACGATGCTATAAAAGCTTAAAATTGAGCTGGCAACAAGAATGCCGGCCAATCCAGTAAGCGCGCCGATTGCCTTTGTGACAGGTCGCTCGGCAATTCGTGTGAGTGCTACCACTGAGTTACCGTGAGCGTGACGGCCCAAGATTAACTCAGCCATCAAAATAGGATAAGCGAGGGCAAACGCTAAGACGAGATAGACGAGCAAAAATGCCGCGCCCCCGTTGCTAGCCGCCTGAGTGGGAAAGCCCCAGATATTGCCAAGCCCAACAGCAGATCCTGCCGCCGCCAGAATGAAGCCGAGACGAGATCCGAATTCCCCACGATTTACCATTGTTATTAATCTTCCCCACGTGACATCGGTACTTTACCACTGGTGAGCGGGGAGGGTATCACCCCAAAAACAGTTTGAACGTGGTATTCTCTCGGCCGCTGCCCGGGTGGTGAAATTGGTAGACACAGGAGACTTAAAATCTCCCGATCATTGCGATCGTGCCGGTTCAAGTCCGGCTCCGGGCACCATACAAATCAGCGTTAAACGCTATAGGCAGGGGGCGCCAACCGTTAGGCGTAGTGCGTCAGATGGAATCTGGCCGGTTGTGGTGTTCTGAAAGAGCTACTCGTCTGGTGAAGGTCTTGCGTAAACGTAAATCTTGCTAATCTTACCGCCAACGAATTGTATGTCATGGACGTGGTGTTCTGTAATGCGATTTCCTTCAGGGTCGTTAAAAGTAATGTCGTTTCTCGTCGTGAGCCACTGTTCTACCTCGCCTTTGTCGTTGACTTCGCTATTCGCAATCATCCACTGAATCGTCCACTGAGGATCATCAGAGGATGCGAACCAATCTGCGAGCCATTCAATATGCGCAGTATTGCCCCTGACGACTGAGCCATCAGGCACATAGCCTGTCCAATCATCTGCATTGATATCGCCGATCTTGTCGAGATCTCTGTCGTTGTGGGCCTTAATATAATCGATCCATATTTGCTGATGGTTTAAATCTCCTACAACCATATCGCTTGCTTCTTGGTCTTTTGAAAATACCGTTCCAATCACCGCGGAGGTAGTTGTCTCGCCCATTTCATGGTGACCTGCTTGTGCAATTGAGGCCGAGAGCAGGGTAGCTATTGCCAGAGACAGATGGAATCGCATGATCTTTTCCTTGTATTGTGATTTGGATTTCGCTCCACCCTACACTCTTTGGGCATGAAGGAATACAAGTCAATGTCCCCTTTGTAGCGATTTGCAGGATACGCCAACCGTTTGGCGTGAGGCGTCAGATGGAATCTGGCCGGTTGTGGTGTCCTGGCTGTGTGGGTGCGGTGCAAGACTGTGCTTGCGTTGCGGCACTCACCTCCACCGCTTCCCGCCGCCTAGCCCCTCGGTGCGCTAAAGGGGCTACTTCTCCCAGATAACCGGCTAGCTTGCAAACATAGCCCAGTGTGTTTAAGTGGAGGTACCGCACTGAGGTTCTCATGATTCGATTAATGACGATGGCGACTGCACTGCTTTTCACTGGGCTGGCTGTCGCTCAGGGTCTACCACGCTTTGGCACTGCCAAGTTTGGTGAGGCCAGCTTTGGTGTGGCTGAACCTGCCTTGCCCGTTCCTTTTATGCCCCTATGGGCAATCATCCTGCTTGCTGTCGCGCTGTGGGTTGTTGTGTACCTCATGCGAACCAAGGAGATTTGAGATGATTCGGTTATTGATGACTGTTGGCTTTGCTCTGGTTACTACTCAAGCCTTCGCGCAAGTAGCGGTGCCGAAGTCTTACGTAGATGGCGAGGTCATTCATGCTGATGAGCTGAATACTAACCTCGAGGCCATTGCTGGCGCTGTTCCTCCTCGAACTTGCACCACAGACCAAATCATCAAGTGGGATGCATCTAGTGAGGCGTGGGTGTGTGCAAATCTCAGCGGCCCTCAACTCGAGACGGTATATGTTGATTGCACTGAAGGTTTCGCTACGCCAGATACTTGCAGTGCAATATGTCCTGATGGCAAGCAGTTAGTGTCGGGCGGCTGTCAGTTTAATTATTTGGATCAAGCCATCTATCTGCAGTCCCATCCAGAAAGCATCAGCTGGTCGTGTGGTATCGGCGATGGTGGCGCAGGGTCACACGTAGCCAGTGCTTATGCCATCTGCCAGTAGCCGATGGATACCTTAGCCGCCAGTTAAGGGACTCCCAATTCCATTTCTAGTAAGCGGGAGTGGCAGCTCCCGCAAATGGACAGGCCCGACTCCATGCCGCCTTGGGAGTGGCGAAAGGGCTGAACCT
>Ga0213866_10003674_pt1 | contig 10322 bp, 6 predicted proteins | sample PICome_11_FD_160079 | JGI IMG/M metagenome (GOLD analysis project Ga0213866, IMG submission 160079) | Coastal seawater microbial communities near Pivers Island, North Carolina, United States - PICO284 | ecosystem: Environmental > Aquatic > Marine > Coastal | place: USA: North Carolina... | reverse complement strand
AATGACAGCATTCCAATTGCTACATTAGATAGTTTTAAAGCATAGAAATAGGTAATCCAATGTGCTCCCATAAATATGGAAGCTAAAAAAAAAGTCCATCGATCTCGACCACTATTAACCTTTAAACTAATCTTTTTGGCTAAACAGAATAGTAATAAAAACACACCTGCTAAGGCAGATCGCCACCAAATAATTATTGGAGTTGGTAATTCAATAAATTTTCCTAGGGCACCTGAGGTACTAATAAATATTGTTGCTACTGTTAGCCACAATAAGTGATTTATGTGGCTTTTATCACTCATTTACATTAGTTAATGTTTCTAAAGCTTGTTTTATGGACTTTACATTTTCAAAAGTGAAAAGTAAACGTAAACCATTTCTGGTTTTTTTCTCTTTCATTTTACACTTTCCGGCATTTAATTGAACAAACTGTAATACCTTGGAAAAAGCGTCGCTTTGATAGAATTGACTTTGCTGATCTTGTATAAAATAGCCTATAAGTCTACCTTGTTTCATTATCAGTTTTTCTATTCCCATCTTTACTGCCACCCACTTTAAACGAACGCTATTAAATAAATCGGATACCTGGACTGGTACTTCTCCAAATCTATCAACAATTTCAGACTCAAATTTTTGCAGTTCTTCTTCTGTCTTTATTTCATTGAGCTTGGTGTAAAGATTAAACCGTTCTGTAATGTTGTTAACGTAGTCATCTGGGAAAAGCAATTCAAAATCAGTATCTATAGTTATATCCTTAACGTATTGTTTTAGTTTACCATCATTTTTATATAAATCTGCAAACTCAGATTCTTTTAATTCCTCAATTGCTTCATTTAAAATCTTTTGATAGGTGTCAAATCCAATATCATTAATAAAACCACTTTGTTCACCTCCTAGCAAATCACCAGCACCTCTGATTTCAAGATCTTTCATGGCAATATTGAATCCACTACCCAGTTCTGTAAACTGCTCCAAAGCGGTAATACGTTTTCTTGCATCTGTTGTCATTGCAGAATATTCTGGTGTAATGAAATAACAAAAGGCTTTTTTATTGCTACGTCCAACACGACCTCTCATCTGATGAAGGTCACTCAACCCAAAATTATTGGCGTTATTGATAAATATTGTATTGGCATTTGGGACATCCAAACCACTTTCAACAATTGTTGTACTAACTAATACGTCAAATTCACCATTCATAAAGGCCAACATTAGTTCCTCTAATTTTTTACCATCTAATTGGCCATGGCCAATACCGATTTTTGCATCAGGGACTAATCGCTGAATCATACCAGCAACCTCTTTTATATTTTCAATTCTATTATGAATAAAAAAGACTTGACCGCCACGTTGTATTTCATAGCTGATAGCATCTCTAATTGTATCCTCATTAAACCTTATAACATGACTTTCTATAGGGTAACGATTTGGTGGAGGTGTTGTAATTACAGACAGATCTCTCGCTGCCATTAAACTAAATTGAAGTGTTCTAGGAATTGGTGTTGCGGTTAGGGTTAATACATCAATATTTTCCTTAATTGTCTTTAGTTTTTCTTTTACTGCGACACCAAATTTTTGTTCTTCATCAACAATAAGCAAACCTAAATCTTTGAATTTTACGGATTTATTTGCGAGTTGATGCGTTCCTATTATAATATCTATACTACCCTTTTCTAACCCTTCTAGGGTCTCTCTTTTTTGCTTTGCTGTTCTAAAGCGGTTAACATAATCTACTGTTACTGGGAAATCTTTTAATCGCTCAGTAAACGTTCTGTAATGTTGATACGCTAATATTGTCGTAGGAACTAACACAGCCACTTGTTTGCCATTATCTACTGCTTTAAAAGCAGCTCTAATAGCAACCTCAGTTTTACCAAACCCAACATCACCACAGACTAAACGGTCCATTGGTCTTTCACTTTCCATATCAGCTTTAATGTCTGCTGTAGAGGAGGTCTGATCTGGTGTGTCTTCATAAACAAAAGATGCTTCAAGTTCATGTTGCATATAACTGTCCTGTGCGTACTGAAACCCTTTTTTTAGTTTTCGTTTTGCATATAGTTTAATTAGGTTAAATGCAATCTCTTTTACACGAGATTTAGTTTTTTGTTTAAGGTTTTTCCAAGCTTTACTACCTAATTTATAGATTTTAGGTGGCTTTCCGTCCTTACCGTTAAACTTGGTTATTTTATGTAGCGAGTGAATACTCAAATAAAGAATATCACGCTCACCGTAAACCAATTTTATGGCTTCTTGCTTTTTACCTTCAACCATAATTTTTTGCAAACCACCAAACTTACCAATACCATGATCAATATGCGTTACATAATCTCCAACCTCTAAATTGGTTAACTCTTTTAGGGTTATAGCCTGCTTTTTTGCATAACCGTTTTTTAAATGGAATTTGTGATAGCGATCAAAGATTTGATGATCAGTATATACCGCAATTTTTTGTTCCTCATCAATAAAACCCTGGTATAATGAAACCACAATGGTTTTATAATGAACCTGCTCTTCAACATCATCAAAAATGTCATGAAATCGTTTTGCTTGTTGCTCGCTAACACAAGCAATGTAGTTTACTATTCCATTGGAGTGATTTTCGTTTAAATCTTCAATTAATAGATTAAAATGTTTGTTAAAAGCGGGTTGAGGTTTGGTTTTAAAGTCTATTACTTTACCATCCATAATCGATGAAGACCCAAACTCCACTAAATTATATTCCAAGAATTGTCTCTTAAGCAATTCAGAATTGCAGAATAATTCGGAAGGAGAGGCGTGTTTTATTTCACTTGATAATTCCTTAAATGCATCTTCAGCTTTTATGTAGAAATCATCAATTCTAGAGAATAAAAGTGAGCTATTCTTTGAGAAAACTACTGTTTTAGAAGAAATATATTTTAGAAAGCTTTCACGCTTCTCTTCAATAAATTTATTAGCAACATTTGGGATTATACTGACCTTCTTAATACGTTCTGTGGAGAGTTGGGTTTCTACATCAAATGTTCTAATACTGTCAACTTCATCCCCAAAAAACTCAATCCGGTAGGGTTCATCATGAGAAAATGAGAAAACATCGACAATACCACCTCTTACGGAAAATTCTCCAGGTTCTGTCACAAAATCAACACGCTTAAACTTATATTCAAAAAGCACTTCGTTAACAAAATCTATACTCAATTCATTTCCAACGGAAATTTTAAGAGTGTTTTTCTCAAGCTCTTTTTTGGTTACTACTTTTTCAAAAAGTGCATCAGGATAAGTAACTATTACGGCAGGTTTTCTTCTAGAGTTAATACGGTTTAGAACCTCTGCTCTTAATAATACATTGGCGTTATTTGTTTCTTCAATTTGATAAGGTCTTCTGTAACTACCAGGATAAAACAGTACATCTTTATCATTAATAAGTTGTTCTAAATCGTTGAGGAAATATGCAGCTTCTTCTTTATCATCAAAAATCAATAAAAATGGTTTGTCAGCAGATTTAAAGGTTTCGGACAATACATATGAAAATGAAGATCCTACCAACCCTTTGAGGTGCGTATTAGCTTCAGTATGGGCAATAGCATTTCTGAGATTTTGCACTTGCAAAGTCTCTGCATATGTTTTGGAAATTAATGCTTTGCTCAAGTTCCTTTATTTGAAGGTGCAAATATAAAATTTTTGAGCTGTTCTGTAATGATAAATTCTAGGAATAGAATTATATTTGTAGGCACATTAACTAAAGACTATTAAACCTATTTTTATGTCCATTTCAGATTTATACGATAACGAATTTAGAAAGCGAAATAAAGACCATTTTGGAGCTATTGTAAGAGTTGCTATGAGTGATGGTGTAATCTCGGAGGAGGAAAAAGAATTTCTAAATCGATTAGCAGACAGATTAAATATCAGTGAGCATGATTACAAAAGAATAATGAAGGATTATGAATCTCACCCTGTAAATCCACCAGTATCCTATGACCACAGATTAGAACGTTTATTCGATCTTGCTAGAATGGTAGCGGCAGATAAAATACATCAAGAAGAAGAAAAGAAAATATTAAGAAAATTCTGTGTTGCACTTGGTTTTCATGCTATTAACGTAAAGTATATAACGGATAAAGCACTAGAATTAGTTAGCCAAGGTCATGATTTAGACGAATTTATTGATGGTATAAAAAATATGAATCAATAATAATCAATACACTTAATTAAAAAGCGAGCAATTAGCTCGTTTTTTTATGCGTTGCGCATAAATTCCTCAGCCTTTTCTACCATATTTTTACTTCCACAAATAAAAGGGACACGTTCGTGTAATTCTGTCGGTTCAATATCCATTATCCTAGTAAAACCATCGCTGGCTTTACCATTGGCTTGTTCTGCTAAAAAAGCCATTGGGTTACATTCATATAACAGACGTAACTTACCGTTCATGTTTTTTGAACTCTTAGGATACATGTAAATTCCCCCTTTAATCATATTCCTATGAAAGTCTGAAACTAGAGAACCAATATATCTGGAAGTATAAGGTCTGTCCTCTTCTTCTTTCTGACAATATTTTATAAAGTCTTTAATTCCTTTTGGGAAGTGTATATAGTTACCCTCATTTACCGAATAGATTTGACCATCTTCTGGGAATTGCATATTTGGGTGAGATAAATAAAACGAACCTATGGCTGGATTCAGGGTAAACCCATTAACACCATCTCCAGTGGTATATACTAACATTGTTGATGTTCCATAAATAACATACCCAGCTGCAACTTGTTGATTTCCTTTTTGAAGAAAATCTTCAATAGTCACAGGAGTACCAACTGGTGTTACACGCCTGTAAACAGAGAAAATGGTACCTACAGAAACGTTTACATCAATATTAGATGAACCATCTAGAGGGTCAATTAAAACAATATACTTGTTTTGATGGTTTTCATCTTGACTGTTTATAGCTACAAAATCATCCTCTTCTTCACTTGCAATACCACAAACAATGTTTCTTTTTGTCATAGTTTGGATAAACTTCTCATTAGCATATACATCTAATTTTTGCTGATTTTCCCCTTGTATATTGGTGTCACCAACTGCACCTAAAATATCAACAAGACCTGCTTTATTAACCTCGTGGTTAACCACTTTAGCCGCTAGTCTTATAGAATTTATTAATCTAGAGAGTTCTCCAGAGGTATATTTAAATGAGGACTGATTTTCAATAATAAACTCACCGAGAGTTTGATTAGTATGAGACATGAAGCATTAAATTGAATAATTGACACAAATATCGTATTATTTTACAAACTATAACGTTTTCGTAAATTAAATTAATTGTTATGTAACGTTAGTTTTGAATTATATTTGAGTTCTTTTAAGATAAGTATGTACCAACCAAGATTAGCAACAATAAAAGATATGCCAAGAGTTTTAGAACTCATCAATGAATTGGCAATTTTTGAGAAAGAACCTGATGCAGTTGAGGTTACTTTAAAAGATCTGAAGAATGATGGTTTTGGTGCACACCCAAAATTCACATGTTTTGTTGTAGAAATTAATAATGAAGTTGAAGGCATAGCCCTTGTATATCCAAGGTATTCAACATGGAAAGGTGAAGTTATTCATTTAGAAGACCTCATGGTAAGTGAGTCTTGTAGAGGATTAGGGCTTGGGACAATATTGTTAGATGAAGTAGTGAAATATGCAAAAAGCCTAAATGTAAAACGTGTGAGTTGGGAGGTTTTAGACTGGAACGAACCGGCAATTAAATTTTACGAAAGTAAAGGCGCAAAAATAATGCGAGACTGGGATGTTGTTCAATTAGATGAAGAAGCTATTGGTAATTATTTAAAGAATTTATAATGCAAGTTTATAAGTTTGGTGGTGCTTCTGTTAAGGACGCGGAAGGTGTAAGAAACGTTGCAAAAGTATTGAACACAACAGGCTATGAAAACACACTTGTTGTGGTTTCTGCGATGGGCAAAATTACCAATGCCTTAGAATTGGTTGTTAAAAATTATTTTGATAATAAAGCTGAATTACAGAGTGCAATTCACGATGTGATTAAATACCACAATGAAATTATTTTAGAATTATTTGAGAATGACAGACATAATATTTTTAATGTAGTTAAATCATTGTTTGATGAACTTACATTATTCTTTAAAAATAATAAATCACCAGACTACAATTTTGTTTATGACCAAACCATAGGATTTGGTGAACTTGTTTCTACTACAATAATTAGCTATTATTTGAATGAAATTGGGTTAAAAAATAAATGGATCGATGTCAGGGAATATATAAAAACAGATAATTACTACAGAAGAGCCAATGTTAATTGGGAAACGACTCAAGCAAATATTTTGTCGAAGTTTGATGCTAAAAAACTGAATATTACCCAAGGATTTTTAGGTAGTGATACTAATAATTTTACAACTACATTAGGCAGAGAAGGAAGTGATTATACTGCGGCTATTTTTGCATATTGTTTAAACGCAAATAGCGTTACTATTTGGAAAGATGTACCTGGCGTTTTAAATGCAGACCCAAGGTATTTTGAAAATACTCAATTATTGCATCAAATATCTTATAGAGAAGCTATTGAGCTCGCTTTTTATGGAGCCTCCGTAATTCATCCCAAAACATTACAGCCTTTGCAAAGAAAAGAAATTCCATTGTTTGTAAAATCATTTCTAAACCCTAAAAATGATGGAACAAAAGTTTCGAAGGGTAAAGTACTAGATCCAGAAATCCCTTGTTTTATTGTAAAGAAAAATCAAACACTTATTTCGTTATCATCTTTAGATTTCTCATATATAGTCGAGGAAAATATCAGTGATATATTCAATTTATTACACCTATATAAAATGAAAGTTGATGTCATACAAAATTCCGCCATAAGTTTTTCCGTTTGTGTAGATAATATTTATGATAATCTTGAAAAGCTGTTACAACACTTAAAGGCAAAATTTAAAGTAACGAGTTATGACAATGTTAGTCTTTATACAATAAGACATTATAACAATGATGCAATAACTGAATTAGAAAACGGCAAAACAGTTTTATTGAAACAATTAACACAGCAGACAGTTCAAATTGTCACTAAATAAATAGTTATTACATTTGTTTTATGGGTAAATCAACCGAAATTGGATTAGTGACTGCTAAGGAAGTAGCCAAGGCGATTAATGCCGATAAATATGGTTTTTTGGGTACTTTTTTCGGTTGGATTTTAATGAAAGTCCTTAAAATTTCTACACTCAATAGAATTTATAAGCGCAATAAGCACCTGAGTAAACTCGAGTTTCTTGACAGTATATTAGATGAATTTCAGATTAAATTTGAAATACCTGAAGAAGATATGAAACGACTTCCAAAGGAAGGACCATTTATTACGATATCCAATCATCCCTTGGGTGGAATTGACGGTATTTTACTTTTAAAATTGATGCTGGAGCAACGCAGTGATTTTAAAATTATCGCAAACTTTCTGTTGCATAGAATAGAACCATTAAAGCCCTTTATTATGCCTGTCAATCCATTTGAGGATAGAAAGGACGTAAAAAGTAGTGTTTCAGGATTCAAAAATGCCATTCTTCACTTAAGGGAAGGTAGTCCACTTGGTGTTTTTCCAGCTGGTGAAGTTTCAACTTACAGAGATGGTAAGTTGGTAGTTGACAAACCATGGGAAGAAGCTGCCATGAAGCTTATCCAAAAAGCAGAAGTCCCTGTTGTACCCATATATTTTCATGCTAAGAACAGTAGATTGTTTTATAGGCTTTCAAAAATAAGTGACACATTAAGAACAGCGAAGTTACCTTCAGAATTACTTACTCAAAAACGCAGAGTGATTAAAGTTAGAGTGGGAAGGGCAATTTCTGTTAAAGATCAAAATGAACATGAAAGTTTAAGTGAATTTTCAGAGTTTTTAAGACGAAAGACCTACATGCTTTCAAAAACATTTGAAGACAAGCCAAAGATATTAGATAATATAAAGTCTACAGTTAAAGTGCCGAAGCCTCCTAAACGAATTGTAACACCTATAGATTCAGGAGTTATGATGGATGAATTAAACCTCTTAAGGGAGAAGGATTGCAGATTATTACAAAGTAAAGATTATGAGGTGTATTTAGCCTCCGCAGCAGACATACCTAATATTCTTCGCGAAATTGGGCGACTGAGAGAAATAACCTTTAGAGAAGTTGGTGAGGGGACAAACAATGCCATAGATTTAGACGCTTTTGATACGTATTACCATCATATGTTTTTATGGGATTGTAGTAAGCAATTACTTGTTGGTGCTTATAGAATGGGACTTGGTTCAAAGATATTCGAACGCTTTGGGATAAATGGATTTTATCTTCAGGATTTATTTCGATTTGAACCAGAGCTCTATAAAATGATGAGCCAGTCCATAGAAATGGGACGAGCCTTTATCATAAAAGAATACCAACAAAGGCCAATGCCGTTATTTTTGCTGTGGAAGGGTATAGTGCACACAACCCTAAGATTTCCTGAGCATAAATACTTAATAGGTGGCGTCAGTATTAGTAATAAATTTTCGAACTTTTCTAAAAGTTTAATGATTGAATTTATGAAGTCTCATTATTACGACCCGTATGTAGCACAATATGTTCATCCAAAGAAAGAATTTAAGGTGAAACTTAAGGATGCAGACAAGGATTTTGTTTTTGATTCTACAGAAGCTGATTTAAATAAGTTTGATAAAATAATTGATGAGGTAGAGCCTGGAGCATTAAGGCTTCCTGTTCTATTAAAAAAGTACATTAAGCAAAACGCTAAACTAGTTGCATTTAATGTTGATCCATTATTTAATAATGCAGTAGACGGTCTTATGTATATTAAGATTGCAGATTTACCGGAAAGCACGGTGAGACCTGTTATGGAAGAGTTTCAGGCTGAGTTAGAACGTAAATTTATGAAAAGTGAAAAAGAGAATAGGGCGCATTAAAAAAATTGAATAGAATTACTCTATTACTAAAAATATCTTTGGATTTAATTGTATCAGTTTCGCTCTTTTATCTCTTGGGTCAGTCTTATAGATGAAGACTTCAATTTTCATGTCACTTAAAATATTCTGAATTTTTTTCGTTATGCTCTCCAAGATAATCTTTCTATTTTTTCTGCTTGTTTCATAACTATTATCTGAAACGTTAGTAACATCTAGTAATCTATTATAAGGAACGAAAGAATCTTTAAATTCTGCAATTAGAAATAATATATCTAATTCTTTTTCATCAAGAATAGATAACCTGTCACTTTTATATATAATAGTTTCATCCTTAATATTTACTATTACATATTTTTCCGTTTTTCGTTTTTTATTTAAAAAGTATAAAACAGTAAATATCAAAGTAGATATTATAAAAATCAATACAAATGGAAAAAGATTAAAGATTTTTTCATCATAGATAGGAAAACGTTCGGCGTTTTTTGGTATTGTGTATATTACATCATCAATGAATTTATAGAACAGTTCATTTGTTTTCCTTTCAACTGTTGGAGTTAAATAAAGTAACAGTAACTTATTATTTGCCTTTGTTAGAATTTTAGTTCTTTTACTTGCCAAATAGTTAAAACTTTGATCCTTTACTGTGATATAAGTATTATTTTTTAAATCAAATAATATCAAACGATCAGGCTTATCTAAAGCCTTCCCCGAAACTTTATGTAATACATGTTTACTAAAATCATTTCTATGATAAGAACGTAAGTCGGTAGCTTTGTCAATACTTGAGACTCCTAATCTATAAAATGTCCATGTTTTTAAGTCTAGACGATACCACACAAAATCCTCATCATATTTGAGGGATTCACTTACAACAAAATAAATTTCATCTCCAATTTTTTTATGAATTAGATCATTTGATATATACCTAGGTACTTCCCCGGTGGTTGTTTTAAGATACCAATCCCCAGTTTTAAAATTAAATTGTGTCAATATATTCTTATGAGTAAATAAGCCATACCCTCCTAACAAATAAATTTCATCATTGTAAACAAATGAAATACTACCATATTGATTATGATGCGTAAATGAATTGTCTATGCGCTTAAATTCACGGTTATAATATTTAACAACAATGCCACCACTATCTTCAACAAGATATGTCGTGTCTTTTATTTGCAGTGGTGTTAAATTAATTAACTGGGATTTATCTAAATCAAGCGACTTGAAGGTATACGGTTGTTTATTAATTCCCCTAAGTATAGTAGAGTCATTTTTTATTATAATTGGCTCATTAAATTGATGATCCCAAAATCCAAATTTCTTTTGCGCAAATGACGTGAAGCACCATAAGACATGAAGAATAATAAATAGTTTTATTTTC
>Ga0213866_10003672_pt1 | contig 10328 bp, 10 predicted proteins | sample PICome_11_FD_160079 | JGI IMG/M metagenome (GOLD analysis project Ga0213866, IMG submission 160079) | Coastal seawater microbial communities near Pivers Island, North Carolina, United States - PICO284 | ecosystem: Environmental > Aquatic > Marine > Coastal | place: USA: North Carolina... | reverse complement strand
CGACGCGCCGAGGAAAGTGTATTTGTGTCGTCGTCGTCGTCGTCGTCGTCGTCGTCGGTAAAAGTGGTGTTCGAAGAGGAGAGTTGAGATTTCTTGATTTTCTCCCCTCTCTCCGCCCTAAATTTCCCCAACTTTTTTTTCTCCCGCTCACAGCTCCGTCCTCCTCTCCCGTCTCTCTCACTCTGCAATTCGCGTCCATCGTGAACTTTCTCGTCGCGCCCCCGACAGAACAAAAAAAATCAAACACAAAAACAAAGAGAACACGCTCGTCTACCCAACACTCACTCTACTTCTCACGTACCGCGCCGATATGATGCTTCGACCGGCTCTCGCTTGTTCAAGTGCCAGTAGCCTTTGCAGTTGCAGTACCGCGACGACAACTGCGAAAAGACTTTCCCACTCTGCGAATATCATATTCGGTTCTCGTGGTGTGACTCCAAGAAGAGGAAGAAGAAAAACAACAACTGCCGCGTCGACGACGACGTCTTCGAGACCGGCGAAAACGGAATCGTACTCGTTTTTCGGTTTAGCGCGCGCCGAGTTTCCGGAGAACTGGGATCAACCGAACAATAAGATCAAATACTCGGACTCTCCGCTTGATTTATTCATCATGGGATGGTTCATGCGGAAAATTAGCATGGCTTTAGATGCCCCTTTCGACGCTGCAAACATCTCCTACGACGCGTTCATCGCTTTATGTTTTCTCCAAATGAAAGGCAGAGATCCAGACGGACAACGGCAGATAACCATGGACGTTTTAACCTCGTTGATGCCACCGGGAGGAGAGAAAGTATTTCAAAAACTATTCCCGCTGAACAAATTTAGCTTAGAATTGAACGCGAAAATCTGTCAGATTGTATTCGCGTGGATGGTTGGTCCGATGACGGTGGAGACGACGACCGAAAACGACTTGAACGAACCCATCGCGAGCAAAGTACAAATCGCAAAGTGCAGATGGTTGCAAGAGTCTGGATGCACGGGCATGTGTGTGAACATGTGCAAAACGACGACGCAAGATTTTTTCACGGACACATTCAACATGCCGTTGACCATCAAACCGAATTTCGAGGACAAGTCGTGCGCTTTTTACTTTGGCCAAACGCCGCCGCCTATAGAACAAGACGAAGCGCTGTTGTTCGGGTGCAATCAGTCTTGCTCCACGGGTTTGAACGTAGGAGAAGAGAACGTGCCTTGTCATAAACTTAGAAAACACGAGAGTTTATCGTCGTAGTAAAAGTAGACGTGTAGATACCGATAATCAATGTATACAGAATAAAATTCAATAGAGTTAAATGTGCTAGCTTTCCTAAAATAGTTTGTTGGTGAGGCAACAGAAGTAGTACAAAACAAAAGAAAGTTTCGCATGCGCTTTACTTTCTCTTGCCTTCCTTTTGGATGACGACTTCGTCCGCATATCTGATACCCTTCCCTTTATACGGTTCCGGCGTTCTCTTTGATCGAATAATAGCCGCAAAGTTACCGACAGCCGCCTTGTCGTAACCAGACACCGTCAACTCCGTCGGCGAATCAACCTTCACCGTGACGCCTTCCGGGAATTCGCAGATGTCGGGGTGCGCCTTACCTAAGGACAAACTCACCGCCTTGGAACCTTGCATGGCAGCTTTGTAACCAACACCCACGAGTTTCAACTTCTTTTCGAAGCCATCAGAGACGCCGACGAACATGTTGTTAGCTAAGGTTCTGTACAAAGCGTGTTGCTCTCTCGCTTTTTTCGTCGAGCTCGTTCTATCCACTAAGATTTGTTCGCCTTCAACCTTCATGGAGATGTAATCCGCCGGGTACTCCAAGCTCAATTCACCTTTCGGGCCCTACAGTGCGTGCAATGGGAGAGAAAAGAGGATGTTTATCGTGAGTTACTAATCATTTGCTCCGCGCGTTTTATCGTCGTTCGAACGAGAAGGAAAGAAGAGAGAACCCCGGAGAGAGGGAGAGAGTTGGAGATGCCACCACGTCGTTTCTGTGATAAGGGAAAACCTCTCGCAAAAATTCGAGGTTTTAGATGCGCGAAATAACCCGCGTTCGGCACGGATGCGAAGATTAATTTCCCCGAAACGCGCTTTAAAATTATTCGGAAAACGTACCTTCACTTTTAAACTGCCTTCTTTCAAGTCGTACGTGACGCCTTTCGGCACCGCGATCGGTTGCTTGCCGATTCTCGAACGCTTCGCGTTTCGGTCGGCCGTGGAGAGGCCCGATTCTATCGTAAAAGTCGTGCGCATGGTAGTACGCGGCGCGGATTTCGAAACCGTCGGGGTGCCGACGAATCCACTAGTACGTTGGTTGAGCATCATGGCTGCCATATTTGTTGTTGTGCGTACAAAAAGTATGAGGTTTGCGCGTTCCCTTCTTTCTGCTTTATCCGCTCTTCTTTTTCGCTTTATAAAATTTCGCTCCCTCTCGCCCTCTCCGCTCAAATTTTTCGCCTCGACTCAAAAATACGCGCACGAGAGTAGAGAGAGAGACAAGCGAGAGAAAAAAAACACACAATACTCTCTTCTGCGTTAAGAGTCGTTGCAAGAGAGAGAGAAAAAAGTCGTTCGACGCGAAAAAAGAAAACGCCCGTGAAAACTATGGACGAAGAAGATGTGAATTTGAAGCGCGTGTACGCGCATCAAAACGCAGAGTTGGACAAGCGTGCGTATTTTACTCGTATTTTGTTTTTTTTTCTCTCCGCCTCGTTTTCTAGAACCAAAGAAAAAGAAACTCAACAAAAAACGCGTGTTCGTATTTCTTCTTCTTCTTCTTCTTCTTCTTCTTCCATCTCCGTCATCGTCATCAGATTTACAAGGTTTGAACGAGAAGAGGCGAGAATTGAGCGATAAAATACGACAGGATGCGCTCGCCATGGAACGACTGGAGAAAAGAGTCGAGGAGAATAAAAAGAAGAAGAAACAGGTGGAGAACTTGATCGAACAAGGCGTTCAAGCGAAACGAAAAATACTCGAGACTTCGAAACACATCCTCATGCACTTGAAGAGAGAATCGGAAGCTTTTTTTAGAGAGAGCGGAGCGCACGGGGAGCAGGAGGATTCTTATTGAAGGATTATCGCGATCAATAATATTATTACAACTCTTCACGACCGCCATCATTCTCTTTTTCATCATCCGTAGTTTCAATTTCCTCCAACGCCCGATTGATTCTCTCCAACACGGCTTTACTGCGCAACTGTTTTGCTATCTTTCTACACGATTTCCCTTTCGCATCTACTAACGTGATATCCGCGCCGTTATTCAAAAGGACGTCTAAACTCTTTACGTCTTGCGCGCGAATGGCAACGTGCACTAAAGCGTCGCCTCTGCCGTTTCGGAAGTTTGGATTCGCTCCGTACTCTCTCAACAAAATATCCAACACTTTGGTGTGTTTCATCTCGGTCGCAATCAACGCCCCAGTTTTACCGACGTGAGAGACAAAATCCACGTCCACTTTCCCATCTTCCAAGAGTACTCTCATAGTTTCCACGTGCCTCTCAGAATTCGTCCACAACGTTCTGTGGAACGGCGTAAATCCATCCGTTGGGCTCACGTCGTTCGCGTCAATGCCGTGGGCCAACAAAAGTTTCACGACTTCCGCTCTCCCTTGAAACGCCGCCGCGTGCATGACCGTGAACCCGTCCTTCTCCGGTATCGTCACATCCACTCCAGTCTCTAACAATTGTTTCACAATTTCTGCCTGTCCAGCCAACGCGGCCGCGACTAGCGGTGTCTGTTCCGTCGATTGTTCTTGGTGATTCAAGAACGTAATCGGATCGTCAACGACGTCGAGCAAAGTTGTGAAGTATTCCAAATTGCCGATTCGCGCGGCGCTTTGCGCTTCCCCGGAGAGAAAATCTCTCCGTTTCCCGTTTACCGTTGAAAAGAAGAAGAGAATGAGGGAGAGGAAGAGGAAGATGGAGGTGATTTTCTTCGTCATCGGGTGCGTTTGTGTAAATAGCATTTGTGCGGGAGACCGCGCGTGTTTTTTTGTGTGAATGAATTCTTTTTTTTCAGCTTTTGAACGCTCACCAGCGGCCACAAGCTCACGAAGAAAAATATCAGAAAATCCAACACCACACATACAACACATATTTGCCGCGTAAGAACAAACAAATAATAATCAGAATCGCGTCACATCGCGTGACTTCGGAGGGGTTCATTTCTTTTCCATCACCATGCGGCGAATACACCAGTTTGGTACGTCTTTCCACTTAACTCTCGTTTCGTTTGTTTTGACGGTTCGTTTCGTTGATTTTGTGTACAATTTTTATAAATAAATCCACGCGCGCAGTGACGCGATCATCATCATCTCATCATCTCCCATTCTCCATCTACCGTGAACATCAAAAACAGGCATCACCTTTGTCGCCTTTCTAGCCGTCTGGATATCTCTGCTGCACCAGAGCGGAGCTTTGAAGGCGTTGCAAATTAGTAAGAGCGAGAAGAGAAGTGTTCTTCTGAAGAAGTTCAACTTCTCCTTCTACGATACCACGACTTCCTCGTTGCACGCGTTTCTCTGGTGTCTTCCACTGATTTATGTGGTCATCTTCGGAGTTTATTCGTTAGTTTACATCGTACACTCAGTAATATATTTCCCAACCTGTCCAAAAGCTGCGGAAACGTTACAGAAGGACATGAAGCGAACGCAGAAAGAGCTGGTGAAGTTAGGCATATTCACTTCGAAACAGATGAAAGAGATGAACAAAGCGCAATAATAATACATAGAGAACGTAGTAAATAGCATAATGATATAGAGCGTCGCAATTAGAATACATTTGTACAAATAGGCTATCATATTATGATCAATAGAAGCTGTTTGGAAACATCTTCTCTAAGGAACCACCGAGAATCATATCTCGCTCCTCCTCGGTTAAATCCTCGATCTCGTTTACTATTTGTGAGGCCTTCTTGTAGCCGCACTCGTTCACGACAAACGGGAAATCGCTCCCCCAGACTAATCGTTCTGCACCAAAGTGTTTGACTAAATCTTTCACTTGCTCGAACGTTGATTCATACGGCCATTCCGTTTTGTCTCCAGTAGCGACCCGGAACTGCGCCGAGACTTTAACCGAAACCTGCGGAAACTTTGCTAAAGAGAGTACTTTTTGCCAATTCGGGTCGCTAACTCCTTTGGCAAATCCAAAATGATCGATTAAAACGCGCGTTTTTGGAAACTCCGTCATGAGTTCGCACATTTCACTATACGATTTGTCCAATCCATGAAAGCACATGAATCCAACCACCGCGTCTTTCTCGCTGCACAAACGAAACATTCTTTTACCAATATCGTTCGTCATCTTCTCGTTCTCGGGCCACAATCCCGGGTTAAATCGCACGGCTTTAAACGCACCCGAGGGATGTAACAGCTTTTCCAACTCTTTCTCTCCGTTAACCTCTGGTGAAGGGTTTGCCAACGCGCACAAGACAAACTTTCCTGGATATTTGCGAGAAGCTTTTTCTACGTACGAATGGTCAAAAAGCAAATTAATTGGTTGTACAATCATAGCCCCAGAAACGCCGGATTCTATTTGTAACTCCACCAATTCCTCCACGGAGCCGGGTACGGGTGGGACTTTCCCCTCTTGGTAGCTGTACTCTCCAGGCGTCGGCCAAACGTGTAAGTGCGCGTCTAAAATTTTTCTCGTCCCCGATGACGAAGAAGCCATCGCGGTCGACGAGGAAGGTTTCGTTCCCGCGTTTTTAACGCTGAAGACGCGATAAACTCGAAGAGAACAATCAGATGCGCTTAGCTTTTTGAATCCAGATCTACCTGCGGCGATAGAAGAGGAAGAGAGGAAGTGTTGAAGCATACTACTACTCTCTTGTGCTCACGCAGACACAATGAAGAAAAGTAGTGCTTGTTTTTTTTGGCTCGAATACGACACACAATAGACGACAAATATGCGATGATGCAGTGACGCAGACTCACCCTCTACAGTTTCCTATGCGTATCGTTATTGTTACAATAATGTGAGCGGAAGCAATCGCTATCTAAACTACTCTGCTTTTCTCTGTTTCTTTCGCCGCTTTGTACTTTTTAAATGTTTTTTTCTCTCCTTCGCGACTCTTGCTTCATACTTTTCAATCTTCTGCGAAAGCGTCTTGAGTTTTCTCGTGTCGGATCTTTGCTTGAGAATCTTCCATCTGCGAACGATTTGTGTTTGAGAACGTCCCGGAATAACGACGAGACTGAAATCTACATCTGCTTCGTCCATATCGTCCGAAACACACTGTTCTTTTACTTGTTCTAGGAGAGAGACATCCTCGTCAAATCCCCCCCAGGCTCCGTTCTCAACCATGAAATCGCCTTTTTCGCCCGCGGCTAGGACATTTTTCCAGTGTGTGTAGCATGCTTTTTCCGTGCGATTACCACCCAACTTCTTCGCGACGACAAACCAACTGATGTCGTCCAAAATTTCTCCATGTTTCCCTTCCTCCGGGTTTCCAAGCTCGATGCCGTGTTCTTCATAATATTCTTCCATGATTTCTCGAAACTTTTCTCGCTCCTCGTCGCTGAATCTCCCTTTCTTTACTTCTCCTCCCTTTTGGACTAAAATATTAAACGTGTTTCGATATTTGTCCCTGCAAACTTGCCCATCGCGACCAAGGCTCCTACCAATCTTGTTCCAATCGGTCGTGCCGTTCTTATCGACTAAGCGTTTCAACTGAGCCTCTTCTTCGGCTGACCATTTTTTTGGCATCCCGTCCGCACCTTTTGCCGAACGAATGAACGTTCTCCGAATACGCTCGTAGCACTGTTGCGGGTTTCTCGTTTTCATTTCGTCGCTAATTTCATAGTACATCGTTTTATCCAATTCATTTCGGCTTTGGTTTTTTTCTCTCAACAGGAAGGAGTAGTCTTTGCGTTTGAACTTGTCGAGAAAGCCATTCTTTCTGCACCACGTTTTCAATGCATCCGTCAACGCCGCAGCCTCCGTTTTCGACCACTGTCCATACCTCTGCCCTTCGAGATTGTGCCCGTTCCATTTTGCATTCTTTTTTTCTTCTGCTACTGCGATGTTGTCGTCTTCGTTTTTCTTTGCCTTTTTTCTCGTTATTTGTGCCGATGGTTTCGAAGTCTCGTTCTTCTTCCGTTTTGTAGAATTGGATTTTCCCTCCCGGCGGCGGCGTTCTTGCGCCTCTTCTTCATCATCATCTTCTTCCTCCTCGTAAATCTCGTATCCATCTACCTCTTTTGATGTTGACTCTTCTTGTTCTGGTTCGATTCGTTCACTCTGCTCTGGTTCTTCTTCTTCTTCAACTCCTTTTTTGTTTTCAATTCGCCGCTTCTCTTTCTTCCTCGCCTTTTTGTCCTTCCCCTTGCCCTTCTTCTCCTTCTCCTTCCTTTTGTTCTCCTTTTTATCGCTCTTCTTCTTATCCTTCTTCTTGTCCTTCCCCTTCTTCCCCTTCTTCGCGCTCTTCCCTTCCAAAAGACTGGAAAAGACCGCTTTCAGGGCACTCATATCAGCGTGCGTAATTCTAAGGAGGAACAAAGGGGAGGAAATGAACTCGTGTCACCTCTTCCTTTTCGAAATAAAATTATTATGTTTATGCGATAATCCCGACTTCTGAATGTGCAAACACAGCAGATAAAATTATTTAAGCTATATTCACATATTGCATTGATCCATTACACATTTTTCGGGATTGGAATTAATTTATATATTTTTAAAATAGTTCGTTAATTTATATAAGAACTTAATGTATAATATAAATCATTATTATTGCATATTTAATATAATCATATAAATTTTATTGGATAAAAGTAAATTAATCCATGAGTCATTCGGAAAAATCTTTGTATTTTTGATTGTTTGTAGGAAATATTTTCGGGAAATAATAAATAATTTTCCTAAAGTGTAATACAGATTACTAATTTAAATACATTCTTTTTAAATAATATCAATATATTATTTGACTTGCGATTGAAAAGGTTTTGAGATTAAATGAAACTGTAATAGCACATTAAATTAAAGTTTTAAATTATTAATTTTGAAGGCAGGAGAAAAGAAAAGAAAACAAAACAATTGCTTGAACGTTTTCCTCACTTCTTCGATTGAACAAAAAGGAAAACCATGTCCTCAGCAGCGCGTTTTTGCTCCTTTCTACCCGCGATATCCTCTGGAGGCGATTTGTACGTCTCGTCTTCGAAAAGAAACTCAGTCCACGATCTCTTCAGAAAAAGATGGAATAAAAATGGAATTCCGCGTCGTCCGATTTTTCCGAGAGCAGCAGCTGCAAGTGGAGAAGGAGGAGAAAAGAAGGAGTGGACGCCCACCACGTTTCAGCTGGACAGAATTCTCGAAGTCGCGATCAAAGCCGCCAACGAAGGTGGCTACATAATGCGTAAGTTTGGTTCCGAGGGTGCAGATATCGTCAAGACCAAGGTAAACACGAGAGACTTGTTAACGAAATACGACAAAGAGGTCCAAGACATCATCTGCTCGAAAATCAAATCGAACTTTCCTAACCACCGAATACTTGGAGAAGAAGACGTCGCCCCAGGCGCAGATGCCGCCGCGAAAGCAACCAGAGATGCTTTCATTCCAATGGAAAATATAAACAAAGACGGCGAAGAAGACCCTAATGGTAATTACGTGTGGGTGATAGATCCAATCGATGGAACAACCAACTTTGTCTCTGGCATGCCTCTTTCTGCCGTCAGCATCGGCGTGTGTTCTCTCAAAACGAAAGAAGTCATCGTCGCTGTCATTTATGACCCGTTTCGTCGCGAAACGTTTTACGCGATTAAAGGTCGAGGTGCTTTCATGGATGAACAAAAGATATCCGTCGATAACTGTTCGAAAATAGACGATTGTTTAGTAGCTACCGGATATGCTCCGACCGAAGAGAGCAGTCGGTTTCTTCTCCAAACGACCACTAACTTGACGAAATATCCCGTCCGGTCGATTCGCATGCTTGGTAGCGCGGCGATAATGTTAGCCTGGGTAGCTTGTGGAAGAGTATCGTGTTACATAGAAGAATCTCTGAACGCGTGGGATACTGCCGCGGGTGCTTTACTCGTCGCCGAAGCTGGTGGAATTTTTACAGACTTTTCGGGTAAAGAGTACGATATATTCACTCGAGAAACGCTCGCGAGTTCGGGGAACATGGAGGTACACAAACTACTTCTCAAAGCCGCCGGTACTCCTTCTACTGAGAAGGAATAGAAGAATTGAGAAAAGGTTGTGGTATATTTAGAGCGAATAGCAGCGTTGTAAAATACTAGAGTTTTGTACAGACGTACTTTTACGCGCGTTTGACTCTTTAAAGTTTTCAAGATGATTTTTTTCAAAATAATGGGGGACAGTTGCGCGTCTTTTTTCTCCTCATACTGGTGGAGTCGTCAGTCAACTCAACTCGACGCAGCGCAAAAACGCACGCAGAGACACGGTGGAATAAAAACGATTTTGAAAAAGTCCTATTAATGACGATTCGACTTCATCTTCTCGCGCACGCGCCGTCCAAAGAGGAGAAGGAGTTATTCACCAGTGGTTTGAGAGGGGAAAACGTAAACAACAAGCGGGTCACGAAACGTTTTGAAAATCTTCGCTCTAGAATAGGAGACCACTCATCGGGGAGTCATGACAACAGGGGGAACAGCACCGCATCGTCGTCGAAATCATCGATAATAGCTCGGATGAACCCGTTTAGTAGCGATGAAAACAGCGCATCCTGCCTGGTGAGCTGCGAAGGATTGAAAGGAACTTTACGATTTTCGAAAATCGACTTTGACGACCGCTCTGTGGTGCGAAAATATCAACTCCAAATTGACGATGACAATGACGACGACGACGACGATGAAAAGAAAATCGGAAAGAAGAAAAGAGTTGCGAACGCGAGAGATATCGCGCATTTTGAGTTCATAGATGACAATCAGATCGTATTCGCGCAGAGAAACTCAAAAAATATTCTCTACGCCGAGTTGACGAAAGCGGTGCACTCGCCTTCGCAAGTGTACTTGTTTGGGAAACACGAAAGTCCCATTTCGTGCCTGGCGGTTAATACGAATTCAAAAGTCGACGTTGTTGCTTCAGGAGCGACGGATGGATCTTTATTCGTGCACACCATCAAAGATGGTAAAAAAATCGGATCGTGTCGAAGGGCACACGATGGAGAAGGCGGCGTGAAGTGCGTTTCGGTAGTCAGAGAGATAGGAGGAGAGGAAGAGGAGAAAGACGGGGATGTTCTCGTTGCGTCGGGTGGTGGTGATGGTATCGTTCGAATTTGGATTGTTGACTCGGAGAATATTCGCTTGAAAATGGCGTGCCGTCTCGATAACGGAGTTTCGCCGATTTCGTGCGTTTCTTTGAAGTATTACAACTCGTCTTTGT
>Ga0213866_10003670_pt1 | contig 10333 bp, 9 predicted proteins | sample PICome_11_FD_160079 | JGI IMG/M metagenome (GOLD analysis project Ga0213866, IMG submission 160079) | Coastal seawater microbial communities near Pivers Island, North Carolina, United States - PICO284 | ecosystem: Environmental > Aquatic > Marine > Coastal | place: USA: North Carolina... | reverse complement strand
GGTTACCGATGACAATACTAAAAAGAAACATGTCTATAATCCGGTACCGTATGACATTAATTTTTCACTTTCTATTTTCGTAAAAAATACAACAGATGGTACTCGTATCATTGAACAGATTCTTCCATTCTTTACTCCGGAGTGGACATCGACTATTCAATTAGTAAAAGATTTACCTATCGATATCAAGTTAGATATTCCAATTGTACTAACTTCAGTCAGTCAAGACGACGTATATGAAGGTTCGTTTGAGGAAAGACGTGCACTAATATGGCAATTAGACTTTACAATGAAAGGTGTGTTTTTCGGACCAGTTTATAAGCAAGAGATAATTAATCTCGCTAATACACAATTGTATGATGCTACACTATATGATGATATTACTCTTGCTCCAGAAGGAACTGACCCTGATCTCGATGTAGCCGCACGTTTGATTGCTCAGCCAGGATTATTGGCAAATAATCAACCAACTGTTTATACAAGCTTGAATATAGAACAAGCAACTGCAGTTGCAACAATCGCAGACGGTGAAGTAACAGCTATCTCACTTACTAATGATGGTGTAGGATATAGCACAGCAACCGTTACTATTACTGGAGGCGGCGGTGCAAATGCAACTGCTACTGCCATTATAGATACTTCTGATTCTATATCAGAAATACGTGTGACAAATGGCGGATCAGGTTATACTAGTACACCTACCGTTACTATATCAGCACCTGATTTAGAATCTATACCAGCTAATCAAATAGCTGCAAACTCCAATTATGGCGATGCATTGACTGTCCAAGAACCATGGCCTGATCAGTGAAGGACAAGGATATGAAAACTAATAATGAACAACTCGATGATATTTTAGATGTTAAATCCACTACAATCATTGAAATCGATGATGACAAGCCATTGCCCACTACATATAGGCCGTCTTTACATGAAACTGACAAAGAAGTAGAGAACGATACCAAATATGTACGTCAGAATTTCTATGATCTGATTGAGAAAGGTCATAGCGCTATCGATGAACTACTTGCAGTTGCAGATCAATCACAACATCCTCGTGCTTATGAAGTACTCGCTACTATGATTAAGACGATGGGTGATATGAATAATGATCTATTAGGCATGCATGAGAAAAAACAAAAGCTTACCGGTGAAAAACCAGAAGACAAGAAGGAAACAGTCAACAACAATCTTTTTGTGGGCTCTACGAGTGAGCTACTAAAGTTGATGAATAAAGATGACGACTGATATTCAGGATATTATTGACTACCGTTCTTATCTCGGTAATGTCAATCTTAAAAGAAAAGGCGTAACGATCGAGTGGACCGAAGATATGGTCCAAGAATTCGTGAAGTGTGCAAAGGATCCAATATATTTTGCTGAGAAGTATATACAGATCGTACACGTTGACCACGGACTCATACCGATTGTATGCTATGACTATCAAAAAGAAATCATCGAAAAGACCACAAACAACCGACGTGTATGTGTGGTCACAAGCCGCCAAGCGGGTAAGACAACGACTGCTGTCTGTCTTATACTTCATTATATTCTTTTTAACGATCATAAGCTTGTCGCTCTTCTCGCAAATAAAGGAGATGCTGCAAGAGAAATATTGGATCGTATCAAGACAGCTTATGAAGCTCTTCCTAAATGGTTGCAACAAGGTGTCATCGAGTGGAACAAAGGATCTGTAGAATTTGAAAACGGATCGAAGATTATTGCCGCTGCGACATCATCGTCAGCCATTCGTGGTAAATCAGTATCATTCCTCTACATCGACGAGACTGCGTTCGTAGAAAACTGGGACGAGTTCTTCGCTTCTGTATTCCCTACTATTTCATCAGGTACATCTACTAAGATTCTATTAACATCTACACCAAACGGCCTCAATCATTTTTATAAGACATGTGAAGGCGCCAAAGCTGGCAAGAATGGATATGAATTCGTTCAAGTGATGTGGACTGATGTTCCAGGTCGAGATGAAAAATGGCGAGAAGAAACACTCGCCGCAATGGATTTTGATACTGAGAAGTTTGCACAGGAAATGGAGTGTGAATTCCTCGGTTCGTCAGGTACATTGATCGCAGGTTGGAAACTCAAACAACTTGTATATAAAGAGGCTGTCAAAGAAGTTGGCGGTATTATAGTATACGAAGAACCAAAACCAGAAGGCAACTATGTAATAGTAGTCGATGTGAGTAGAGGTAAAGGTTTAGACTACTCAGCGTTCCAAGTCATCGATATCTCACAGATGCCATATGTACAGGTTGGCGCATATCGTAATAATATGATTACTCCTGTTGATTATGCGGCTGCTGTACACGCTGCTGCAAAGTATTTTAACGATGCTAATATACTCGTTGAAGTGAATGATATCGGAGAACAAGTAGCTCAGATTATTTTTGAAGAATACGAATATGAAAATATGTTACTTACTGAAAATAATGGCAGAGAAGGTAAACGTCTATTATCAGGTGTAGCAGGATTTAGCGGTAAAGCAGACAGAGGTATACGCACAACAAAATCTGTCAAGTCTATTGGCTGTTCGATGATCAAACTGTTAGTAGAACAAAATCAATTAATCATTAATGATTTCGAAACAATCAGAGAGATGTCAACTTTTAGTCAGAAGGGAACATCATACGAAGCAGAACCAGGTAATCATGACGATCTAATGATGTGTTTGGTATTATTCGGTTGGCTTTCTAATCAACGATTTTTCAAAGAACTCACCGATATAAATACGGTTATCAACCTCAAAGAAATGAATGAGGAAAAAGTTTATAGTGAGCTTGTTCCATTTGGAATGATAGATGACGGTCAGAACGATTTCGAGGACCCTAAACCGGTCACAGCTCGGGGTAATGACTATAGCTGGTTACTTTGAAATATCGGTTATTATAAATAAAAGTACGATCTTACATAATTAAAATAATTTAGGGAGAACAAAAATATGCCTTTTCAATTAAGCCCAGGCGTTAATGTTACAGAGATCGATCTGACCACTGTAATCCCTGCAGTCGCTACCACTGACGCAGCAATTGCTGGTGTCTTTAAATGGGGTCCTGTAGGTAAGCCTTCACTCGTTGTGAGTGAACCAGAACTTGCTAACGAATTTGGTAAGCCAACTTCGGATAATGCAGAAACTTGGTTTACTGCAGCTAACTTTTTAGCATACTCTAATCGTCTGCATGTATCACGAGCTCACGTATCCGAAGGCGACGCTGGTCGACTTGGTGTCTACGCTGTAAACAATGCAGACTATCTCGTCGTACATGATACGGCTGACGCTACAACTGCTGGAATTCTTGATTCACATGTGTTGACTGATATGACTCCCGGCATCGATGACGGACAGCAATTTAACCTTGATTCAAGTACGATTACATTTAATGCTGGTGATTTGGCGGTCATTGCTAATACATCTACGAACTCTTTCGAAGGCCTTTCAACTGCTTTGACAATTCTTGAAGGCGAAGCTGTAACGATTACATCTGATCCTACCGGTGATTTGCCTTCAGGTCTTTCAAATACTACTACTTATTATGTAATGAATGTAGGAAATGACTTGCAGTCATTTGAACTTCATACTGATCTCAATGGTACGGTTGCATCATTCGTCGATCAGGGTTCAGGTGATTTGGTAATGGAACGCGAAGGTTCAACTCGAATCACATTTACTTCAGGTACGTACAGCGGCACGACTGGTTCAATTAACATTGAATTCCACGATGCTGATATGTCGTTTAATGCTGTAGCTAATAACACTACGATGTCATCAAGTACTACGATGTTGGCTCATGTCATTAAGAACGAAGAGCATTATGAATCAGGAACTCACTCATTTGATAGTTCTGTACTTTGGGCTGCTAAGTATCCTGGTGCCCTCGGCGATTCACTAAAAGTTTCAGTTTGTACATCTGCAGCTGCATTCAGCTCAAATATTGGTTTGACGAGTGTAACGCTTGCTATCAACGTAGGTGCAAATACTGGATCAATTTCTGGAGCATCAAATACTGTTGTAGAAGGTATTACAGCAAACTTTACTACTGGTGATGTTATCAAAGTTGGTAATACTCAAGTGGGTACTCAGTATCTTGAAATTACCGAGATTGGTTCACCTGGTGCCGGTAATAGTGCGAGTGTTTCTTTCTCTCAAAATCTGACTATTTCAGAAAACGTTTCAATGACCGATGTAGGTATTAGTCGTCTTTGGCAATATTGGGATCAAGTTGAAGCCGCGCCTGGTACATCTGACTATGTTCGACTCAATGGTAACACTGCGGCTTCTGATGAACTGCACGTTGTAGTTGTTGACGAAGATGGTGAAATCTCAGGTATTCCTGGAACTATCCTCGAAGTATGGCAAGGACTATCACGCGCTACTGACGCGAAAGGCCCTGACGGTGAAGGTATCTACTACCCAGAAGTGATTAATCAATCTTCTAAGTGGGTATGGTGGACAAACCACGATGCTGATGCTCCTGCAGCAACTGCTGATTTGGTAGCTTCATCTTCAGAAACCGTACCAACTACGATGTCTTTCCGAGGTGGTCGCGATGTCGGTACTGAATCATCTGCAACTCTTGGTTCAATCTTGAGAGCATACGATGTATTCAAGTCACCAGAAGATATTGACATCTCTTTGGTACTTGGCGGTAAGTCACGCGGTGTTAATGATGTAACTGTTTCTCAATACATTATTGACAATGTTTGTGAGCGCCGCAAGGATTGTGTAGCATTTATCTCACCTGCTTATCGAGATGTTGTTAACAATGCTACTGATATCACTGAAGATGTTGTAAACTTCAGAAACAATCTTAGCCGATCAAGTTCTTACGCTGTAATGGATAGCGGTTACAAGTATCAGTATGATAAGTACAATGACGTATATCGATGGTTGCCTCTCAATGGTGACGTTGCTGGTCTTTGTGCTTATACTGATGACTCACGCGATCCATGGTGGTCACCTGCAGGTTTCAACCGCGGAGCCATTAAGAATGCAGTTAAACTAGCTTGGAACCCCAAGAAAGGTGAACGTGATATCCTGTACAAGAACGGTGTTAACCCAGTTGTTAACTTCCCAGGTCAAGGAATTGTACTCTTCGGTGATAAGACGTTGCTGAGCAAGCCTTCAGCATTCGATCGAATCAACGTACGACGTCTCTTCATTGTCCTTGAGAAAGCCATTGCAACTGCATCGAAGTTTACTCTCTTCGAATTCAACGATGAATTCACTCGAGCAAGCTTTGTTAACCTCGTCACTCCATTCTTGCGAGATGTACAAGGTCGTCGCGGTATTACAGACTTCGCTGTCATCTGTGATGAGACGAATAACACTGGTGAAGTAATCGATCGTAACGAGTTTGTTGGTGATATCTACATCAAACCAGCTCGAAGCATCAACTTCATTCAGCTCAACTTTGTCGCTGTACGCACTGGCGTAGAATTCTCCGAAGTTATTGGACAATTCTGATAAATAGGATAAATAAGAAAAATAACATATTAGGAGAATAACAAATGGCATTTAGCGTACAGAACTTCAAGTCAGCGGCTCTCAGTCAGGGTGGGTATCGTCCCGCCCTCTTTGAGGTGCAAGTCACGACTTTGGGTGAAGAGTTTAATCTTCTCTGTATGTCTTCACAAGTACCTTCCTTTACGACTGGAATTATTGAAGTACCTTACTTCGGTCGTAAAGTGAAGATTGCTGGTGACAGAACATTTGCAGAGTGGACTACAACTGTTATGATCGAAGAAGACTTCAGTCAGCGAGCAGTACTCGAAGAGTGGGCCCGCAAGGTAAATGATGGTCCTTCTAACATTCGATCATACGGTTCACCTGAAGACTATAAAGAAGATGCTACTATCAAACTTTATGGTAAGACTGGCTCTAAGCTTCGTGAATACACCCTCGTAGGTTGCTGGCCTTCAGATGTCGGTACTATTGAATTGGATTGGAATACTACTGATACGATCGGTACTTATACGGTCACTTGGTCATTCGACTACTTCAATCCTGGTTCTTAATACAGTTCCAATTTGACTAACACTAGAGGGGATTATAAATAACTATAATCCCCTTTATTTCATCGGAGATAATGAATGGACCTGTTTGGATTTGAAATTAATAGGAAGAAAGAGCAGAAAGAAGCTGAAAAGCGAATCTCCTTTGTTCCACCCTCCAATGAAGACGGCGCGTTAACCGTTGCAGCCGGTGGTGTCTATGGCACCTACGTTGATCTCGATGGTTCAGTTCGAACCGAAGCAGAACTCGTTAATAAGTATCGAGCTATCTCGTTCGATCCTACTATCGATATGGCGATTCAAGAGATTTGCAACGAAGCTATCGTTGAAGATAGTGACGAAGATACCGTCTCCATTGTACTAGATGATGTTAAACAACCAGATAATATCAAAAAAACTATACAAGAAGAATTCGATAACGTATTACAGTTACTTGAATTCAATCGTCTAAGTTACGAACTCTTTCGCCGTTGGTACGTAGACGGCCGACTCTATTATCACGTTGTCGTAGATGAGTCTAAACCTGCTAAAGGTATTCTTGAAGTACGATACGTCGATCCACGTAATATTAAGAAAGTACGTGAAGTTAAGAAAGAAAAAGATAAGAAGACTGGTGTAACCATTGAGAAAGTAATCAATGAGTATTACATGTATAGTCCTTCTGGCTTCCTTAAGCGTACTGGTTCTATTACTGGTTCTACAATGAACAGCTATGGTACATCTGGTTCTGCTACAGCAGAAGGTGTAAAGATTGCACGAGATGCGGTTGTTTATTGTACGTCAGGTAATCAAAGCCTCGACAACAAACTTATTCTGTCATGGTTGCACAAAGCGATTCGTCCTTTGAATCAGCTACGTTCGATGGAAGATTCGTTGGTTATCTATCGTATCTCACGTGCACCTGAGCGACGAATCTTTTACGTAGATGTTGGTGGTTTACCTAAAGCTAAAGCTGAGCAATACCTCTCTGACATCATGACTAAATTTAAAAATAAGATTGTATACGATTCATCGACTGGTGAAATCAGAGACGATCGTAAATTTATGACAATGCTCGAAGACTTCTGGCTTCCACGTCGAGAAGGTGGTCGTGGTACAGAAATTACTACATTGCCTGGTGGCCAAAACTTAGGAGAAATCGAAGATGTTGTTTATTTCCAAAATAATCTATATCGTTCTCTCAATGTACCCATCACTCGCTTACAGCCTGAGACCACTTATACTCTTGGTCGAGCAACTGAAATTTCTCGTGACGAAGTAAAATTCAGTAAGTTTATTTTTAGACTACGTAATAAGTTCTCAGAATTGTTTATGAAGTTGCTCGAGCGTCAGCTTATTCTAAAAGGTGTATGTACACCAGAAGATTGGAAAGAATGGCGCGAGCAGATTCAGTTTGACTTTGCAGTTGATAATTACTTCGAAGAACTGAAGACGATGGAAATGAATCGCGATCGTATCGGATTGTTAAGAGAAATGGATGAGTACATCGGTAAGTACTACTCACACGAGTATATTCGACGTTATGTATTGCAACATTCTGAAGAAGAGATTAAAGACATCGACAAAGAAATTGCCGATGAAAAGAAAGATGAAAGATATGTAGATCCTGAAGAAATGATGCAAGATGAAGAGCCTGAAGAGGCACCACCTCCTGCGCCTACATATAAGCTAGTACCTGATGATAATAAAGATGATGCAGCTTGAGAACACTTTCAATATAAATAAAGGTAGAATTAACTTGGAGACATATTATGACTGATGTAACTGATTTTATTGGAGCTGCAGTAGCAGATAAACCGGTAGCAGCATTAAAAGCTTTCGGTGCGGCCATGGAACCCAAAATTACTGATGCCTTAAATGCACGCTACGATGAGGTATCACAAACGGTTTTCAATCAACAAGTTGAAGCTGAAGACGAAGCAGAACTCGCTGAGCTTGAAGTTGAAACCGAAGAAGAATTAGAAACCGAAATGGAAGAACCTCAAGATGTCTGATTATCTTAGTAACATTTTAGAAAAATATAAAAAGGCTGGAACGCTCGATATCGATCGCTCTGGCGCTGATGGTAAAGAGAACGATTTTATCGGTAAACATACTGATAATGTTGATACGTTCGATGGACCTGGCATGAAAGAGATTGATGCTGCTGTTGCTGCTGTAAGTCATGCAAAGCGAGCGCCTCATAAGGGTTATGAAGTTGATACTGATGATGACGTATATGAGTCAACTGAAACTCTTTATCTCGATGATCTTGAAGAGCTCGAAGGAGTCGAGTATGATGACGAAGATTTGATGCTCGAAGAAGATCAACTGCAAGAAGACGCCAGTTTCTTTATGAGGCTAATCGATGAAGTAGTCGAAGAGTTTTATAACGAAGAAGCTGACGAAGAAGAAAAGGCAATGCTCGACGAGATGTTAGCATCAGATGAAGGTTATATCGAATTTGTAGATATGATCTTCGAAGGAAAGCTTGGTCAAGATGACGAAAACGGCGACGATGATGTTATCGTTGCAAATCCTAAGCTGAAAGGCAAGAAAGCGAAAGGTGACGGCAAATCTGGCAGTAAAGAAGATCAAATGGTAAAAGAAGATATTGAACGTCATGCTGATGTCAAGATGATTAAGACTAAAACGCCCGAAGGTAAAGTTGTATGGCGTAAGCAGCGCGCTGAAACAGAAGTAAGCAAGCGGAGCGAATAATGATTGTAAAAGCTAAGTTTCCAGAGATTACATTAGGCGCTGCTGCTAATACAGTCAACGACGCTGCTTGCGTACGCATCTATAATACTGATGCTGGCGATGTTCTTATTACTAACATTACCACGGGCGGCACATTTACACTACCTACTGGTGCTATTACATTTGTACAAAAAAGTACAACTGACACATTATCAGCATCTGCAAACGTCAAAGCAGTTAGTGTAGCATTCAATATCTCGTAAGGACAAGACATGAAACTTATTACAGAAATCACCGAATCAGTAAAAGTATTGACAGAAGAGAATGCTGACGGCAAGAAAAGCTTGTTCATCGAAGGTATCTTTCTGCAAGGCAATATTCCAAATCGTAACGGTCGTCGCTACAACGCTGACATCCTCGAGAAAGAAGTTGGTCGTTATGTAAATGAAAACGTATCTAAGGGTCGAGCATATGGCGAGCTTGGTCATCCTGACGGTCCTTCTATTAATCTCGATCGTGTATCTCATATTATTACCAGTCTAGTTCGCGAAGGCGATAACTTTATTGGTAAAGCCAAAATTTCTTCTACACCGATGGGTAAAATCGTCGAAGGTCTTCTTTCTGACGGTGCACAACTTGGTGTATCATCGAGGGGAATGGGTTCCCTGAAAGAAGGAAAAGACGGTGTGATGGAAGTACAAGAGGACTTCTACTTGGCAACTGCCGCTGACATCGTCGCTGATCCATCCGCTCCTGATGCTTTCGTAAATGGAATTATGGAAGGTGTCGAATGGGTGTGGGATCAGGGTAAAGCTGTAGCAATGCGAGTAGAAGAGATCGAGCGTGAAGCTCAAAAAGCGGTTCGCAAAAAGCAATTGAGCGAGCAAGCAAAGCTGCACATGTTTGAAAAATTTCTCAACGAGATTTCAAAAGTTTAATTTATATAAATACTAAAACTAGTAAAATAATCTAGGAGATATATCTAATGTCTGAAGAAAATCAAATCGAAGTTGAAGAGGCAGTAGATGTAGTTGAGCAAGAGGAATCTCTTGAAGAAGCTTCATCTGGTGCGGCTGAAACTTTAAAGCCTTCAGCGACCAAAACTCAGATGCTTGGTGATCTGATGTCTAAAGTTGCTGGCATGACCAAGCAGGATCTTTCTGCTTTCCTCGATAAGACTCTTGCCCAAGTTGGTAAAGAGGCTGATTCGGTTCCCGATACTTCTGGCAAGAACGCAGCGTCAGTAAATCATAGCGGAGCAGGTGTACCTTCTCCTCGTGTTGCTGTTCCTGCAAAAGCCATGAAGGAAGATATGGACGAGCTTCTTGCTGATCAAGAAGATTTGTCAGAAGATTTCAAAGCAAAAGCTTCTACTCTGTTTGAAGCAGCAGTTCAGAACCGTGTTGTTCTCGAAGTTGCTCGCCTCGAAGAAGAGTTTGAAACTCAGCTTGAAGAAAAAATCACCGAGTCTGTTGATGAGTTGCATCAGCAAGTAGAACAGTATATGGACTACGTTGTTGAGCAGTGGATGCAAGAAAACGAAGTGGCCATCGAGTCTAACTTCCGTGTTCAAGCAACCGAGCAATTCATCGACGGTCTGAAAGGCCTTTTTGCAGAGAGCTACGTT